>Ga0209345_10003145_pt1 | contig 17241 bp, 17 predicted proteins | sample Cruoilmetagenom7_FD_187294 | JGI IMG/M metagenome (GOLD analysis project Ga0209345, IMG submission 187294) | Oil polluted marine microbial communities from Coal Oil Point, Santa Barbara, California, USA - Sample 7 (SPAdes) (version 2) | ecosystem: Environmental > Aquatic > Marine > Oil seeps ...
CGAGTTTTTGTTTTTCCAGATCAATCTTTGCGGGCAGGGGATGATGCTGATGATGCCCGTTGGGTTTCTCGTGCGGACCTCTCCCAATATCTTCTGACTTCTGGGCTTACTGCATGGCTTGCTGCGCATTGGGAAGATGGCTTGGAGGGAGAGGTTCCTGGAAGGTTCGCCTGATTTTTGTTTTGCTGTTGAAGAAAGAGAAAACCTGGTAGCGATTCGAAGTAAAGAGCGAAGACCTGAAAAGTGAGAGGTTTTACCTTGATCTGGAATGCTCGGCGGGTCTTTTCTTTTGTTCATCGATTGCTTTTGAGATGCGTTCGACTGTTGCAAGCAGTGAACGGAGCTGCATTGCTGTTGTGTAGGCAAGATCGTCGTCGAGTTCGTTCTCATTTGCCGCTAAAGCGACTGGAATGCCGATCCACCCTGTTTTCTTGTTGCTATGCCAGGCAAGACGGGTGGTTTGTAAGGCTTGAGCAAGAACTTCTTCGCGTTCATGAAGCCTAGACCAGTGTCCTTTTGGTGTGTCGAGCGGCATTTCTACTGAAGCCCAGACCTCAAAAGGGCCGGAATGCTCGGGTAGCGTCACTGAATAGTGCCGTCCGGCAGCGGATTTCACGCTGAGATAAGGGGATCTATCTGCTTCAGTATGTAAAGCAGTGAAAGCGCTAAGGTCACCGAGCTGCTCGAGTACATTCGAGAGGAAAACGCCGCTTGTGGTCGCAGTGCTTGGGCGACAGGTCTCGGTCTCGGCTGCGCCGATGTCGGGTGCAGGAATACGAAGCGCTGTTTCTATTGAAGGGATTGTTGGCATGGGATTTTGACCGAGTGACAGAGGGGAGGGAAAAGCATGGATCCCTCCTGATGCTTGTGATGAGTTTTCCCTTGTATTTTTGCAACTTGTGTTCGTAAAAGTGGAATTGTGTTTGGTGTGCTAGGCATTTTGTAGGTTCTGTTCGGGCTTCGCTCCTCCCATAGCGAAGGCGATGCCCAGCCATAAAAGGGATGCTGCCAGCCCTATAACACGAGATGAGACTGCTGCGAGAGCTGCCGGGCCTTCTGAGATTCCAATCACCGTGAGAGCTACAGTAATCGCTGCCTCGCGGGTGCCGAATCGTCCGAAGGGAACATTCGCTGCGGCACCGAAGAGAAGACCGTACACTGGAATGAGCCACCAGTCGAGGGATGTGAGAGCGGAAAGCAGAACCCCAGCACCGGTAATTCTAACTATGTATGACGATAATTCGATTATTCCTGGGCCGACGAGAGACTGTCTTTCGATATGCACATGATCGATTGTGTAGCTCTTTCCGAACGCTTCCTCGGCAGTGCGAGAGACTCCTCCTTCTCGGAGTGTTCCGTATGCGAAGGAGACGATCGTGAATGCGAGATAGATTGCTCCCAGGCGCAGCCATATTTCTTTGGTTTCGAAAGCAAGCCATATTAGTGCAGGGAGATTAAAGAACTGGGGTAGGGAAAACCAGAGCGCAAAGACGTAGATCTGGGTGACTAAGGCAACGGAAGGGGAGAGCCCTAAACGTTCACTTAGCACGTACCTTCCCGCAAAAGGTCCAAGAGGAAGAGGAAGGTATTGGAGGGGTTCCATTGCGAACCAAATGAATAGGGTATTCCTGAGTGGAGGTTTTTGCCCGGCACTATGCATGAGAAAGTGCCAGCCGAGAGGGCGCAGTCCCTCGGAGACAAAATAGAAGGCACAAGCTACGATCAAGATAAGAGGATTGAAATCCCATTCGCTATCTTGAAAATCTTTCCAGTTTGACTTGACGAACCACGCGATTGCGAGTGGTACAAGAAAAGTTAGCAAAGCTTGAATGAAGCGGGTTCTCTCTGTGGTCATACGTCGAATGAGCGCCGGGGGAGGGGAACTCTCTTGAGAAGTGTCTTTGTGCTTTGAGTTGTTGTGTTTGCTGTTGTCGATGTTTACCGATTCTGGTAACAGCACGTTCCTAGTTGTATTTTCTTCGAGATCTTGCGTGCGGAGAACGGTATCCGCTTTGGTTGGGTTGTTGATCTCGGAAGGAAGTGGGACGGGAACGTCTGAAGTTTGCTTGCTGGATTTTGAGTCGTCAGGCATGCTGCTTATGCCCTAAAGTCTGGATAGCCTAGGGCTGATGAGTCGACTTTTTTGTTTCTTTTCCAGGTACTTGCCGCTTGATGTGTCACAATCGTCCGCTCGTCGCGCTGAGTTTTTTCGTCCTTAATGTCTTCTGTCTGCCCTACCGACATGGATGTTGATACGCATGTATGTAGTGTTTGTTGAGAAACGTGGCCTTTTTCGGGTTCTTGTGCCATTTTTCACACTTCAGGAGTCCCGCTTGTTTTTGGGACGGTTTTTGCGTAGGCAGAAAGAGGTGGAACTGATTCTTTCTTTTCGGACCTGCCCGCTCCTTCTGATTTTTTGTAGAAAGCCCATGATTCTTTTGCCGGTGTGTCAACAAGGCCTGTGATCGGAATGCATTCAGATGTGGTGATGGAGGCTGTTGATTCTGGCAGTGCTTTGTCTTGGCACGCTTGGGCGACACTGGCTGTTGTTTTTGCGACAGTTATTCTTTTGGCAGGCGAGAGACTATCTCCGTCGGTCGCAATATTAGGAGGCGTGTGCATTCTCCTGTTTCTGGGCGTGATCGATGAACGAGATGCTTTTGCTGGGTTTTCTAGTTCCGCTCCTGTCACTGTGGCTGCATTGTACATTGTGGCAGCAGCAGCGCGTACGACAGGAGCCCTTGGCTTTCTGACTGCCCCTCTTCGTTCTGGGAACGGGCACCGTCGAGATCTTGCGCATATTCTTCCCCCTGTCGCCGGGGGTTCTGCTTTTCTAAACAATACTCCAATTGTGGCTGTACTGGGACCACAAGTCGCGGAATGGGCACGACGATATGGAAAGTCTCCTTCGTCATATCTTATGCCGATTTCCTATGCCGCTATTTTGGGTGGAATGCTGAGTTTGGTGGGAACCTCCACAAATATTGTGGTATCTGAAATTTTGGCGGATATCCCTGGTCAAGAGGCGATGGGCTTATTTGAGATTGCTTGGATTGGGTTTCCTATCGTGTTCGTCGGCCTGTCTCTCCTGATTCTGGTCGGACCCGTATTTCTTCCTTTGCGACATGGAGCAGGAGAGCAGGCACGGGAGAATGTCCGTGACTTCATAGTGGAAATGGTCGTGACAGATAGCCCTCTAGCTGGGGTGAGTGTGGAGGAGGCGAGGCTTCGCCATCTTGAAGGTGTGTTTCTTGTGGAGATCGAACGGAAGGGCAGAACGATAGCCCCTGTGTCTCCAAGCCAATTTCTGCGTAAAAATGACCGCCTTATTTTTGCGGGGAACGTGTCGAGAATCGTTGACCTTCAGCAGATTCGTGGCCTGAAGTCCGCTGAGCACCAGCATTTTGAAGTGGGAACAAGAGCTGTTGGCCAGCAGTTTTTTGAAGGAGTTGTGGCTGTTGGGTCGCCTCTTGCGGGAGCTACCTTGCAGGAAGTTGGGTTTCGTGCGCGTTATGGGGGTGCGGTTGTTGCCATTCACCGAGCAGGGGAGAGGATCGGGGCCAAACTTGGTGGAATCGTGTTACGGCCAGGTGATGTTCTGCTGATACTCGCGGATGCCTCTTTTCCTGACCGATGGCGAGAATCGAAAGATTTTCTTGTGGTGTCTGTTCTTGGGGGAACAAATCCAGTACGTACGAGCCGTGCCCCTTGGGTTTTAGGGATTATTGGTGTCTTGATGGGACTTGTGAGTTTGGGAGGGGTTCCTATACTGCAGGCATCTTTGCTCGCTGTTTTCGCCCTTTTGCTCACGCAAGTGCTTTCTATTTCCGAAGCGCGTTCGGCAGTTGATCTTGATGTGATTATTACCCTTGCTGGCAGTTTCGGCCTTGGGGCCGGTGTGACGAAAAGCGGTCTTGCTGACCATATTGCTGGATTACTGGTCGATGTGTTCGCCAATATAGGGGGAGAACGCGGTATTTTACTGGGTGTATTGCTTGCGACGATGCTTCTTACCGAGGCTATTACGAACAATGCCGCTGCCATTCTTATGGCAGCGATTGCTCTCGCAGTTGCCAATGATCTTGGAGTGGATCCTCGGCCTTTATTTTTTGCTGTGGCTATTGGGGCCTCGGCGTCTTTCCTTACTCCCGTCGGCTATCAAACAAATATGATGGTGTATGCGATGGGTGGTTATCGGTACGGTGATTTTTTTCGTGTTGGCTTTCCTTTGAGTCTCGCGGTTCTTGCCCTTGCAGTCTGGCTTATCCCCGAAGTGTGGCCTTTCTCTTGATGTATGTTGGTCAGTTGGGGAGAGAAGGCCATGTCTATGGATTTATCGCAATCGTATTTTTACGTTTAGGTAAAGAAAAAGTGATCTATTGATGGTCCAATAATCGCTGTGAGAGATCAGACCCAATCGCGAGGAGTTTGAAGGATCTTCATTGTTTCGGATTCTCGGGAGTTTGGTTCCGGGGTGTAGTCATATGTCCATCGTGCAAGTGGTGGCATGCTGACAAGAATAGATTCGCTATTTCCCTTTGACTGGAAGCCGAATCTCGTCCCTCGATCGTGGATGAGATTGAATTCGACATATCGTCCCCGGTGAAAAAGCTGAAAATCCCGTTGGGCGGCAGTGTACGGCTCGTGCATCCGTCGCTCTACGATTGGTAGGTAGGAAGCAAGAAAAGCATTTCCGGCGTCTTCAGTAAAGGCCATTCCAGCTTCGTCGTCCACCATGAGGTGGTCGTAAAAAATTCCGCCAATACCGCGGTGTTCCTTTCGGTGGCTGCTGTAAAAGTACTCATCACACCATTTTTTCCATCTGTCATAATCTGCAATTTCGGGATGTTTTGCGCAAATGTCGCGCCAGATTGTATGGAAATGAGTGCAATCTTCGGAGAAAAGATATGATGGAGTGAGATCTGCTCCTCCACCATACCAACCAGTATCCCCCCGTTCGATTCGTCGAAAGTTTGCGTGAACGGTTGGGACCATGGGAGAACGTGGGTGAAGGATCAGGGAGATACCTGTAGCCCTGAACGATGTTCCTGTTCCTTTCAGGTGTTCGCTCAAGGTTTCGGAGAGAGGTCCGAACACGTTGGAGGTGTTTACTGCTGCTTTCTCGAAAATGGATCCGTTTTCGAGAACGCGAGTATCGCCTCCTCCGCCTTCTGGGCGTGACCAGCGGGTATGTTTGAATGACCCTGTTCTGTCTATGGTCTCCAATGCATCGCAGATGCGGTTCTGGAGGGCAGAGACGAAAGAGGACATGCGGTGGAAAATTACTGTGTCCGTCATGGAGTAATGATGCCAGGGTCGGTCTCTTGGAGAAAAAGAGATTGGACATTAATGATTGGTGGGAGCTATGGCCACGAATGGCATGAAGCAGACAAGTGCTGATGTGCGCGCAGCGCGTGAACTTCTCGATGTAACTGAACAGGCGAACCAAGAAGAAATTTTGGCCGCTTGGAAGAAAACCATGCGCCTTGCGCACCCCGATCGCGCTGCTTCAGGAGAACGTAGCTCTGCAGAAATGTTGAGTGCCCGTTTGAATCAGGCGAAAGATATTTTGCTGACTGATCTAGAGGGAGGAACCCGTCCCGAAAATGAGTGGGATGCCTCCTCTTCTTGGAGTCCTGATTACTCTCCGTCTGCCGGAACGGGGATCTCGCGAAAAACAAGAATATTTTTAGGGGCTAGTTTAATTTTACTCCTTGTAGCTCTGGTGTTTGTCGCTCTCCTTGATGATGACGATGATTCGTCTGCCTCGTCATCAGTTTCTACCGACGAGGCGTCGACTGGTTCCGACACCGATGCATCAGGAAATATTCCCCCCATTTCTACCACCACTATGCCAACGACTTCGACAACGATTCGTCTCCAAGCAGTTGTTGTGAGTGCGGACTCACTCGGATCAGCAGCGGAGACTGATGCTCCTGATCCAGACTCGGTGATTCTTTCTCTGCTTGAATCAGTGGGCGATGTAGAGCAAGAAAAGTTTGAAGGGCTGCTTCACCCTGATGGGCGGGTAGAAGAAATTCGCGAGGTCGCTTCAAGTTTGTCTGCTGATAATGTCAGTCTTTCTGACCGAGAAGTTCTTTCTCGAGAAACTCACTGTGTGATTTTTGAGCCTGGTCGTGCTCATTGCCACTTTAACCAGCGGAGTGGTCTTGCGGACGTGATCTCACATGAGATTGATCTTGGGAAGACCCCCACTGGATGGCGTGTTCTCGGATGGTGGAAAAGCTAACCGACTTCTTCTGTTTTCTTTCTGGAGTGCAGTTGCCAAGCCGAAAACATGTGTGTAAATATGCGTATGTTTTTCTTCCGCCTGCGGAAAATTGGTAGTTCGTAGGAATTTCTCTTACTTGGATTGTGCTACTGGGCGTTGGAAGTTTTTTGATGTACCAAAACCTTTTCTCCCTAGCTTCGCGGAGCTCGGAGACTTGGTATGTTACTTGTTGCTGAAAAACTCGGGGCAGTGTTCTCTCGAAGAGGGCGAATGTCAGAAAGGGATGACATATGCTTCGTTTTTTCTAATGACGAGGTGCTGGCTAGGTAATAGGGAGAGAAAGATTACTGCGTCCTTGAATTAAGGCAGACGAAAGACTTTTTTGAGCTTCTTTCTGGCCCTTGAAAGAGATGACGATAACGGCAAGATCATCTCTCGGAAATGCCATTCCTGTCCAAGGATCGAAGCCCGGCGATATTCCCACTGGACTGAGGGGAGTGAAGATGGCGTCTGTCCCTTGCAACGAAGTGTGGCGCACTATTTGGGACTTTCCAAAGGACGCGAGAGCCCGTTGCGCGTCTTGCACGCGATTACCTTTTCCGGTGTTGGACTGAACGGAAATGAGGACAATATCGGGAAGAACAGCAGTCCGGTCCCCAATAATGCCGCCGGAAATACGAGCATCATTGGGAAAACTCGCGAAGTCTGTGTATTTCTCGATGAACCTATTGAAGTCGGTTCCGCTAGTGCGGACAATCCGTTTGTCGACGCGTGTCGGAATGTAGCTGCTGGGATCTGAAGAGAACTTTATGGATGGGTGGCTACTGCTTTTGCTGGGTTGGTTGGCAAAGCTTGTGATGCAGAATGTCAAAACAACAAGCCCAGCGAAAGAGAGGAGGGTAATTTTCCACCAGAATGACGAAGACGTTTTCTCGGGTAGATTCCCCCAGAATTCTTCGTCTGTTGTGGGCATGGGCGCAATCGCTGTGCTCTCGGAGTGGTCTACAACTTGCTCTTCCCTCACACCCGTATCGCTTGAGAAGGGTTCAAGACTATCGAGATGCCCTGATCCTGTTATGTCTGTTGTCATGACAATACTGTCTCGTTCTGATACGTGGATGCCTTGTCAGAGTCTGAGGAGAGAACCAAGTCAGAAATAGAATTGCAGTGTAACTTTGTGGATTAGCGAGTTGCGAAAACAGTATGAGGAGTGGTTGTGACAAGCACTCCGAGCGTTGTAGCGATACTCGGAGATGCTGTGAAAGTATCTCGATTTTCGAGCTTGTTGAGGCTAATGGCAGAACTTTTTCGCTATTTTTAGTCATACGTAATTTTCCCGTATTGTCATACCAAGAACGCAGAGGCGCCTGGTAGCAACCATTCAGCTGTTTCGCTGCTGTCCACGCCAAGCCGACTGCGGCGCCTACGCTGCGGATATCTTAGATGCTGAATAAAATCTCCGCGATGAGTATTCCTTGGTGAGTGTGAGTACTTGCTTTGTGGTGGAATATAGTTCCCATCAAGGCTTGCGCGACGTTTGTAGTGGAAGACGCATGGATGGGAACTATATTGTATGTGCTTCTATTGCAGCGGGAGGCTCGAAACATTTCACTTTGGTAAGGGTGATAAACCAGAGTAGCTTGCTGTTTGATTATTGTCGTGGGCAGTGACACTCACTCCCCACTGCGGGATCCCAACCGAGCTTTTTGTCTGTTGTGAGCGGTGTTATTTTGAGTGTTTTAATAGGGATTAAGCGGCTTTTTTCGCTCAGAATCTGATCTTGTGACTGTGCTGCATGCAAGATGCCAATAATGATGAAGGCTTCTGTCGCAAGATCCACGTCACTTGCAGTCGACTTGGTGGATGCAGCAGCTATTTTTCTCCTGAAACGCGTGAGAAGAAGGACCCCGCCAGATTGTTCTCTTGTTTCTCCCGACTCGGCCCATTGGTCGTAAAAACTCGAATGACTGTCTGGCTCATCGTGGGAATCCAGACCAGGTACAGGAGAAACTGGAGCGTTTATTATATTCCGACTTTGCTAAGCCTGACTGGAGTGGGTGGGGGGTGCACCCCTCGGGTTGCGGGGCCGGGTCGGCTGGGCCGCTGTGGAGCGGGGTCAGGCCAGGGCAGGTTCCCGGGTGGTATTGAGTGTTGCTTTTGATGTGTTGTGTAGTGGGTAGTTTTTGCCGGCTATTCCTCTCTGGTGTGATGGGAAAAGTTTTATGAAGAGAGTTGTGTAAGGACGGTTTGAAACAAGAGAGGGGAGGCTCCCTGGACTAGTAGAGAATTATTTTACTTATCTTGGTAGGATCTCGGATCTTTGGCAGTTTTTGAATGTACTGGTTTGACCCATGGGGCTAAATGCCTGGAAATCTGTGCGGGCGGGACTGAGCGGGATACGGCATGACAGAACTGGGAAGGATAGGTAGAGGCAGGAGGAGAGTGGAGTGCTTTGTTGTCTCTGGGCTTCCTCCCGCCGGGAAGAAACGTGTCTTGCTTTTTCATTTTGAGACTTTTGATGGCTTTTTTCTGGAATTTGTGGAGAGATAGAATCGTTCTGATTGTTCAGAGCACTGCTATCAGCATGAGGAGTGGTGTTGCATAGTGAGTTTTTCCGAGTCTGCTGCAGATTCTGTTGTCGGAGAATCCGAGGCCTCTTCTCTTGAGGAAAAAGAGGCGAAACGCAGTCTTCTTGATGTTCGTCTTGATTGTTTCGAGGGGCCAATCGATCTTTTGTTGGAGCTGATTAGCCGGCGAAAACTTGAGATCAATGCAGTGTCTGTTGCCCGTGTAGTGGATGATTTTGTGCTTCTTGTTGAGCAGAATCGTGAGAATACTCCTCTGTCTCTAGAGGAGATGACGAAGTTTCTGCTTGTTGCCGCCACTCTTCTTCGAATGAAGACCGCTCGTTTGCTTCCTACTGAACCTTCTATCGAAGTGGATGAAGAACTTCTTGTTGATGCGGAGCGCGATATTCTTTTAGCACGGCTTCTCGCTGCCCGTACTTTTGCGGAAGTTTCTGAAGTGCTGCGGGAACAACTAGAAGAAGGCATCCGTTATGTGCCTCGTGCTGTGCAGTCTGAGTCGCATTTTCGTTGGATGGCTCCAGACTTGCTGGCACAGATTACTCCTGACGACCTTGCTGGAGTGGCGTTTAAAATTTTGTTAGGCCGTCCGGGGCCGGAACTCATCTTGGATCATGTGTTGCCTGTAAAGGCATCGGTGAAGATGGCTTTTACTGCTTTGTGTGAAGTGCTTCTCCGCGAAGGAGTAACGAGCTTTAGTAAAGTTTGTGTTGGTTGTTCTTCTGCAGAAATTGTTGTGCGTTTTTTGGCATTGTTAGAACTTGTCAAGATGGGGATGGTGGCTGCTGTTCAGGATGCTCCTTTGGCAGATATCACTTTGAGATGGATAGGTCCTGAAGGTGATGATTCTCTTGTTTGGGAATGGGTTGAAGAATGGGATGAGGAGCTTTCAGTGACAGACCTGGATTTACGTAAGCGTCTGCCTTCTCTCGAGAGCGGGCAGGGAGAGATGTCGGTCCAAGCATCTGCTGTGAGAGCAATTGATGAGGCGTGTAGGGGTGTGGGCGGTGACACCTGAGGCGTTCCGTCATATTGAAGCGATTCTCATGGTTGCTGAGATGCCTGTGCCGGTGAATATTTTGGCCCAGGTGCTCGAAGAGTCTGTCAATGATGTGCGAGTGGGGCTGCAGGAGCTTGCACGGTCTTACCGAACGCAAAAGCGGGGTTTTTGTCTTCGCGAAGTGGCAGGTGGGTGGAGATTTTATTCTGATCCGGGATCTGCGGCGTATGTTGAACGATTTGTTGTCACTAATGAAAATCCTCGCCTTTCGAAAGCAGCAGTTGAAGTTTTATCTATTGTGGCCTATTGTCAGCCTGTTAGCCGAGGGCAGATCGGTGAGATCCGTGGTGTAAATAGTGACGGGGTTGTTCGGAGTCTGGTTTTGCGTGGCCTGCTTGAGCCTGTTGGTGCTGATGAGGGACCCGGTCGAGCTAGATTGTACGGAACGTCTTTTTTGTTTTTAGAGCGTCTTGGTCTGCGTTCGATTGCCGATCTGCCACCTTTGGCAGATTACACTCCTGATTCTGGTACTGCTGCAGCATATGATTCTGCTCTTTCGTCTGCACGGACGGACGCAATTGACACGCCTGAAATCGCTGAGCGTATCAGACGGAAAATTGCTGAAGCAGCGGCAGACGCCCAGGTTGAGGTGCCCGCTTCGTCAGACCCAAAGCGTATTTCCCCTGAAGTCTGAGAGCACATGGCGGCAATAAAGACCGAGAAATAATGGAAGGTGTGTCGCGATGCGAGCGGGGAGAATAGAGAAAAATAGTGCAGATGCGATGACTGGGGATCAGCAAGAAACGGGACCGCAGCGTTTGCAGAAACTTCTTGCCCGGGCTGGGTTTGGTTCGCGTCGGGAATGCGAAGACCTTATTGCTCGTGGGCGTGTGCGACTCGATGGTCGTGTTGCTATTTTGGGGGATCGAGCCGATCCGGTTTCTCAACTTGTTGAAGTTGATACTGTAGCGGTGCGTTTCGATATTGAGACCGTGGTTTATTTGCTTTATAAACCACGAAATGTTCTTACGACTGTTTCAGACTCTCGCGGGCGTGCGACAGTTATGACGTATGTTCCTGCTGAGCCGCGGGTTTTTCCTGTGGGTCGTCTTGACCGAGATACAGAAGGTTTACTTCTCCTTACGAATGAGGGGGATTTTGCTCAGAAGGTCATGCATCCAAGCCACTCTCTTCCTAAAACATACGTTGCTGTAGTAGATGGAGTGATTAGCGACCATACTTTGAGCAGGCTGCGGCGAGGTGTGAAGCTGGAAGAAGGCCTTCTTGTCCCTCGTTCTGTGCGGATTCTTGCCCGCCGGAAGGCTTCGACGTTGGTGGAGATTCGTCTGGGGGTCGGGTGGAATCGCGTTGTGCGGCGGGTTTTGGAGGAGGTGGGTCATCCCGTGCGTCGTCTTACTCGTACTGCTATTGGTGATTTATCAGATACTCGCTTAGGCCCCGGAGAGTTTCGGCGTCTTACTACGCTCGAAATTGCCATATTGGAGGGGTGTGCGGATGTTGAAGGTGTGGGTATGGGGCGGCGATCTTCACGCGCTAAGCCGGCTCATGGTCGGGGTGCGACGACCGATGCCCAAGGTCAGTCGGACCGGGAGAATCGCGTTTTTCAAGAGGGAAAGGACAGACGGCAAGTCGGTAGGAAAAAGACGGCAGGCAAAGTTGGAGAGCGGAAAAAGGGCGAGAAGCCTTTTCGTAAACGGCAGGGACGTTAATGTTCCGCAATTCGTTATTGTGCTTTCATGATGCGTGGATGCCTGAAGAAGGGCAGAGAAAAGGACTGTCCATCTTTCTTGGTTTCTGGCTTGTCGTTTTTTGGGCACCTACTCTATCGAGAGTTTGGTGATCGAGAGTTTCGTAGGCGGCTTCTTCCAGCGTCTTTGGCGATTTTGCGCGAATAGTAGGCACTGTTGGCAAAGTAGTGGGGGAAAAGTTGGCACTGAGATTATGTTGTTGAGGAGGCTATGCCAGTCGCAGCCATTCGTGGAGCAATTACGCTTGCGGAAAATACGCGGGATGAAGTGCTGGCCAGTACCCAAGAGTTGGTGCGGACACTCTTTGAGAAGAATTCGCTTGATATGGAGGACGTCATTTGCGTGATGTTTACGGCGACCCCGGATGTGACAGCGGAATTTCCCGCCCTTGCTGTCCGTGAAATGGGTATCGTCGATATTCCTTTGCTTTGTGCACAGGAGATCAGTATCGAAAGTTCGATATCTTTGTGTATTCGAGTACTTGTGCAGGTGGAAACAGATCGACCTCGTCGTTCTTTTGCTCCGGTTTATTTGAGAAAAGCTGCAAGTTTGCGTCCTGATCTCGCGCGTGAGTGATCTGGCGGGAAGGCTGGATGTTGTGGTGACCACGGTTCGGTGATAATAACGTCGAGTACATTTTTTACCGCCAAAGGTGAAGGTACGAAGGAGGAATGCGTGGCCGATCAGCGTGTCGCTCTTCTTGGAACGGGATTACTCGGAGGGTCGATTGGTCTCGCTCTTACAGATGCTGGTTTCGAGGTAGCGTATGGGTTTGACCGAGATCCTGGTCGGACACTTGCTGCTGTGCAAGCAGGTGCTTGCCGGCAAGCGGCTTTTTCTATTGCCGAGGCCGTTTGTGACGTTGATGTGGTTTTTGTTGCGACTCCGGTTTCTGCAATTGCGGAGACTGTGCTTGAAGCTGCTCAGTATGTTCGACCTGGGACACTTCTCACTGATGTGGGGAGTGTGAAAGCTTCCGTAGTCCAGGCCGTGCAAGAGCGTATTCCTTCCCATGTGTTTTTTGTGGGTGGGCATCCTATGGCAGGATCTGAGCAGGTAGGGATTGATGCTGCGACTTCTTGCCTGTTTCGTGATGCTGTTTGGGTGGTCACTCCTACCGCATCTTCCAATTCTGATGCAGTCATGCGGCTGTACTGGCTTGTAAATCAAATGGGGGCCTCTGTCCTGTCCCTTGATCCACAAGCGCATGATGAAAGTGTTTCTATCGTTTCCCATCTTGCGCATGTCGCGGCAGCTTCTCTTTTGAGTGTGATGGCCGAGCGCTCTGCCGGGACGCCGCCGCTTTTTCGGATGGCGGCGAGCGGTTTTCGGGACATGACGCGGATTGCAGCAGGTAGTCCTGCTGTGTGGGTCGATATTTTGTATGAGAATGCAGCTGCGGTACAAGATGCGCTTAAAGTGTATATCGAAGAACTCGAGAGGTTTCGAGAACACCTTGATGATCGTGTGGTCCTGTGGGACTTGTTGGAGAGAGCGAGGGAAACCCGCTCGAGTTTACCTTCGTTGCTTCCTGCGCAAGATCTGTACATGGTGGTTGTAGGTGTTGCTGATCAGGCAGGTGTGCTCGCAGACGTGACAACGGCAGTCGGGGAGAGAGGGATAAACGTTGTTGATATGGAGTTGCGACATAGTCCTGAAGGAGGAGGCGGTCTTTTGGTTTTAACTGTTGTCGGTTCTTCCTCTGCGGACCTTGGTGTACTTTGCTTGCAGCAAAGAGGATACGCTGCTCATGCCGAGCCTTCTCAGATGCAGTGTGACTATGAGTGAAACGCTGGTCTCTGTTCTTGCTATTGACGGTCCAGTGGGAGCAGGAAAATCCACTATTGCGGGTCAGCTTGTCGATCGTCTCGGAATTACTCGTTTAGATACAGGGGCGTTGTATCGCGCTGTAACATTGGCAGTATTCCGAGAAGGGGTCGATCCTGCTGATGCCGAGATCTGTGCAAAGATTGCACAACAGTCTCAGGTCGAGTTTGATCAGGACGGGACGGTCCGGCTTCATGGTGAGGATGTGACTCGAGAAATACGGGGTGCTGATGTGACCTGCCTCGTGTCCCAAATAAGTGCACACCGTGAAGTACGTCAGGTTCTTGTTCATCTTCAGCGTCGCATTGCATCGAGTGGAGAGTGGGTTGTTGAAGGCCGAGATATTGGTACGGTAGTATTTCCAAATGCGCTTTTGAAAGTGTATCTTACGGCTGATATAGCGGAACGAGCGCGTCGGCGTGCTGAGCAGGATAGTGTAACCGAGCAATCTCTCGTGGAATCAGAAATACGTCGACGTGATATTTCCGATTCCACGAGGATAGTTTCGCCTTTGCGACAAGCGGAAGACGCTGTTGTTTTTGAATCGACATTCTTGTCGATTGACGAGGTGACTGATCGGATTACTCGTTTGTGGAAAGAACGGTGTGAGCAGAAAGATGGCGGGGAAGGCTGAATTTTTTGCTGATGTTGCAGGGCTGAAAGCCAAATGTTTCTTGGTTGTTCGCTGAAGGGTAAGTGTTAGGAGATACAGTGATGGTCTCTGCCTGCCAGGGGTCTGAAGAGAGTGAGCCTGTTGTTCAGGGGAAGGAGAAGGAGGTTTCGGAGACAGAACAGCGATCGCAATCGTTTTCTTGGGAGAACCGTTCTCCGGTCTTGAAGTCTTCGCCTTTGCTTCGCTGTCTGCAAATAGTCGCTCGTCCTCTATACGGTGTGTACTGGCGGATCGAAGCACATGGCTGTGAGAAAGTTCCTACGGAAGGGCCAGTTATTTTAGCTGCGAATCATCGTTCCCACTTGGATTCCATCATTTTACCGTATGTGACATGGCGCCCTCTCAATTTTATGGCGAAGAAAGAATGTTTCGATACAGCGATCGGGGCTTCGGTTTATTCGCGGCTTGGTGTTTTTCCAGTGAATCGTGGAACGGCTGACAAAGCCGCTTTGCGACGAGCTGTTGAGGTAGTGCGTGCGGGGGGAGTGCTGGGAATTTATCCTGAAGGTACACGGTGTTTCGGGCCAAAGGTAGAGACAGTACAGCGCGGAGCTGCCTGGTTGGCAGCGAGAGGTGATGCCCCGATTTTTCCCGTTGGAATTGGTGGAACAGAGGCTGTTCTTCCGAAAGGGGCAAAGTTTGTCAGACCCGCGAAAGTGCGTCTTGTGGTTGGTGATCCCCTTGATCCGCCCAAGACAACGAAGAAGAGCGAACTTGAGGAGTTCACTCTTCTTCTCAAGGAACGATTGCAGGAAGCATTCGACGATGCTGGTGGTCCTCGAGTAATTCGATCTACCCGTCATTAAGAAGTTTTTTCGGGCTTTTTACGGTTCGCATGCCCTTTTTGTGTTTTTGGTCTATCGGCAGGATACAAAAGAGCGTAAAAATTGGGTGCGGTGAGGGCGGGTCGTTCGGGGGAGTGCACCTAGGCGTGTGGGGTTTGGGTGTGCTGAGGGCGGATCCTGCAGAGGTGCAAGTTTCGATTTCAAAGGGGAACCACTGTGCTTTTTTTGGGTAGAAAGATCTAGCCTGGCTTCGTTCCGGCATAGGGCTTCAACATTTGGAGGATGCATGGTCGAAGTAAAGCATCGGAAAATCGAAACCAATGGGATTTCACTGCATATTGCGGAGGCTGGAGAAGGGCCTCTGGTGATCCTTTGTCATGGGTTTCCAGAGTTGTGGTATTCGTGGCGACACCAAATTCCGGCGCTTGCTGAGGCAGGATACCATGTGGTTGCGCCTGATATGCGAGGATATGGCGGAAGTGATGCCCCGGAATCTGTTGAGGCATATTCAATTTTTCAGCTCACGGGAGATATGACGGGTCTTGTGACTGCCTTGGGTTGTGATGAGGCAGTGATTGTGGGGCACGACTGGGGGTCTATTGTCGCGTGGCAAACGGCATTGTTTCGCCCGGATATGATTCGTGGTGTGGTCGGTATGAGTGTTCCTTACACTCCTCGTATGCCTGTTCGTCCTACAGATTTGTTTCGCATGATTTCCGGCGACAAGTTTTTCTACATTCTCTATTTCCAAGACGAAGGCATTGCAGAGAATGAACTCGAAGCCGATGTCGACCGTTCTATGCGTATGGTTATGTATACAATTTCGGGGTCTTTGTCTGAGGGAAATGCCTTGAGGACGGACTTGCCGGCAGAAGGAACAGGGTTTTTGACGGGGATGTACATGCCGGAAACTCTTCCGTCATGGCTGTCAGAAGAAGATCTAGCTTACTATGTTGACCAGTTTTCGCAGACAGGGTTCCGTGGCGGGATCAACTGGTACCGGAATTTTGACCGTAATTGGGAACTGACTTCCCCATGGGCTGGAGCGAAGATAACGGTTCCTGCTGTGTTCATGGCGGGGGATCGTGATCCTGTTGTCTCTGGACTTTTTGGAGGAGATGGGGGCGGCAACATGCTAGGAGCTCTTGATTCTTTCGTGCCAGATCTTCGGTCGAAAGTATTTATTGAGGGCGCTGGTCATTGGAACCAACAAGAAGCTCCTGAAGAAACGACTCAGGCATTGCTCACGTTTTTGCAAGATCTAGACTGAGCTAGACCTTTTTTTGAGGGTGTAAGAGTGAGTTGGTTGTTTGTTGCTTCTTGCGTCCTCGCGAGGTCTTTGCGAAAAGTTCATTCCGTTCGTCTGCCGTCTTGGCAGTTTTTTGCTATTTCTCATGCCAGTGTTTTCCTTGGGTACGGCTAGCGCAACTGTTTCGGGAAGTTGCACCCATGCCGGCGGGGATATACTCGGTATGCATGCGAATTCTGATCTATTGTGTCGAGGAATTGGTAGCTGTCCTGAGTTCAGAAAGGGGAACCGTTCTTCTTTTGTCGGGCGGTTGCCAAAGCGCGCACTAGACCGTGAGCTTTGTCGAGTGTTTCCTGGTATTCCTCGTGTGGGTCAGAGTCGGCGACAATTGCCCCACCTGTGTGGAAGCTCAGACGGCTGTCTTTTTTCATGAGGGTTCTGATCACAATATTGAGATCAAAAGCCCCGTCAAAGTCGAACCACCCGATACTCCCGCTAAAGACTCCACGGACGGTTGGTTCGAGTGTGCTGATGATTTTCATAGCTGCCACTTTCGGGGCTCCGGTCATGGACCCTCCGGGAAAGGCTGCAATAATGAGCTCAACTGGATGGATTTTTGGACGTAAATGTCCTCGGATTGTTGATGCCATTTGATAGGTAAATGGATGTTGTTCTATGGCCTGAAGACGAGGGACATGTATTGTTCCATATTCGCAAATTCGCCCAAGGTCATTCCGCGCGAGATCAACGATCATTATATTCTCGGCGAGATCCTTTTTACTTGCAGCAAGATCTGCTTTGAGCGCCCGGTCTTCGTCGTCTGTGCTTCCTCTCGGTCGAGTGCCTTTGATGGGTTGCGTTTCTGCCCAACCATCTCGTCCGAGGCGGAGGAAACGTTCGGGAGAGGCGCAGAGTATCTCTCCGTCTTCAAATCGAAGATACGCTGGCATAGGAGCGGGATTCACTTCTAAGAGTTTTTGGTAAAGAAAATCCCCGCGTCCTTCGAATTCGGTAATAAAACGCTGTGTCAGGCAGATTTCAAGAGCATCTCCCCGGATAATGCGTTCTTTTGCATAGCGAATATTATTTAAATATTCTTCTTTTGTTACAGTTGGAATTAC
>Ga0209345_10003147_pt1 | contig 17238 bp, 16 predicted proteins | sample Cruoilmetagenom7_FD_187294 | JGI IMG/M metagenome (GOLD analysis project Ga0209345, IMG submission 187294) | Oil polluted marine microbial communities from Coal Oil Point, Santa Barbara, California, USA - Sample 7 (SPAdes) (version 2) | ecosystem: Environmental > Aquatic > Marine > Oil seeps ...
TTCACTGAGTAATTCCTCGACTACCTGCCTTTTGAATTCTAAGCTGAAACTTCTCTGATTCCTCATGGCAAAGTCCTTTCTATCCCTTATTATAGGGCATTCTGACCCTGCCTAACCTTCCTAACCTAATGTGTCCAGTCTCAGGGGTTCACTCCAATTTTTTCCCCTCGTTGTATTCTTTGTCGAGAAGCTTCCTCAACGCCACCTTGCAAGGGCCGTATTCCTTTGATATGTCCACCCAGCGACAGCCTGCGCTAGGACATATAGGATGCCATTTATAGTCTTCCTATCATCCGTTCTGGATCTCGCAAGGGCTTGATGAATTCCCATTGCTCATCAGTTAACTCTTGAAACTCCATTGCCTCCTCCTTAACCAGCTCTGTCAAAAAGGAGCATACTACAGTTAGCTAAGTATTGAGGCGAGTTCCCTATTAACCACCCTTGGTTGATAGAGATTTACCCCCTGCCCAGATTATGGTATAAAGGGGGTGGCAAGGACGAAGGGAGGAAGTTATCTATGAAGGAGATTTTGGAAAGGTTGTTCATGGTTTCCGCAGACCCTTATAAAAGTGTAGAGGGATGGAAGAGAAAAACAGGGAAAAAGGTTATCGGTGTTTTCCCCATGTGGATACCGGAAGAGATAATCCATGCCGCTGACATACTACCAGCAGTAATATGGAGGGGAAACGAGCCAGTGACCGAGGGGCACGCCCACCTACCGCCCTTTAATTGTGGCTTGACCCGCAGCTTCGTTGATGATGCAGTGAGAGGAAAACTCGATTTCATGGATGGCATGGTATTCTACCGGATGTGTCTACAGGCAGTAGTTTTGCGGTTCATAATAGAAAGACATGCTCAGCCACAACCAACTTATCTGGAGCATCTCTACCTCCCTCCAGTTTTTGACCGGTCCCCTTGTCTAAAGGAATTTTTGATAGAAGAGTTAGAAACCCTTCAGAGGGGGGTCGAAGGATTAAGTGGGAAAGAAGTTACTGTGGATTCCCTTAACAGGAGTATCAAAATATATAACGAGAACCGTGGGCTATTGAGAAGGCTATATCAGCTTAGGAGGGCAAAACCTGGACTACTGAAAGCTAGAGATATATTGGTCATGGTGCACTCTTCAATGCTAATGCCCAAAGAGGAGCACAGTGAATTGCTAAAGGGAATCTTAGGTGATCTGGAGAAAAAGGAGCCCCCCACGCTTGTTAAAGGAGCAAAAAGGGTGATAGTTTCAGGATGTCTTTGTCAAACTCCTTCTCTTGACCTCCTAGGCTTAATTGAGGATTCAGGCATGGCAATCATTGACGATGATCTGTATATCGGCTCCAGGTATTTTGCAATAGATACCGATGTCAATGGCAATCCTATAGAAGCGCTGGCTGATCGGTATATGAAGGATGAGCCAGTATGTCCCACAAAGGGGGAATGGCAGAAAAACTGGGGCGATTATCTTATAGATATGGTAAAAAGAAACAATGCCGATGGGGTAATCTCTCTTCTGGTTAAATACTGCCCCCCTCATCTATGTTGGTATCCTGCGGTGAGAGAGAAATTGGCTGAGGCAGGAATACCCCATATCTTGATAGAGGTAGAGCATGAAGTTACCTCCTTAGAGCCAGTTAAGACCAGGCTGGCATCATTTGTGGAGATTATGACAGGGAGGGCGTAAATGGAACAGAAAGAATATAAGCTGAATATGTTACACACCACCATGGGGATGGGCCCAATGGTAGATCAACACTGGGCAGAACTGAGGACAGCGAAGCAAAGAGGGGAGAAGGTGGCTTGGGCAGCGGGACCAGGTTTTATACTCCCCTATGCCATGAAAATGAAATGCCACTTCATGGCCGGCTATTCCTCCTACTGCGCCGGTCGCCGTTGTGGGGATCAGGTGATTGAAGCCGCAGAGTCAGGTGGGGATCTGGTCGATACCTGCTCTTATCATAAGCTCCACACCGGCATGTTTTATGCCGTGAGGGAGGGTATCCCCATAAAGGAGGAGGTTGTTCTTCCCATACCTGATCTGATGATCACTGCCCGCCTTTGTCCTGAACAATCGCATTATGGTGAGGCACTTCATCAGAGATTTGGGGTTCGTGTCATTGGTATAGATTGCCCCATACCTCGTAAGAAGGAAGACTTCCCCAAACTAGAGGAATTTGTGACCCGGGAATATAAGGAGATCCTGATTCCTGTTCTGGAGGAGATATGCGGCAAGCCCTTTGATTATGATGAGTTGCGGAGGATTTTGAGCGTGTTGAAGGAGACAGCTCTGATAAGGAATGAGTGTTGGGAGTTCTTCAAGAAGAAACCTACCCCATGGACCCTTTGGGATTACGGCGTTAGTCTTGCTCCCGTAGTTTATATGATGGGGAAGCCAGAGGGAGCGATCTATTATCAGAGACTCAAGGCGGAGCTAGCCGAAAGAGCAGCTAAAAATATTCCTGCCCTTCTTCCCGATGGGGGAAAATATCGGCTTATATGGGACGGCTGGCTGCCCTGGGCATTCCTGGGGCGCATTATCAGAAAGCTAGTGCGTTATGGGGCCCTTCCAATTTGTGGTAGATATCCGTGGGAATTTTTCCCTCACCCTGAAGCCTTTGACCCCGAAGCCGAGGACATCATCTATGACTTGGTAAAGCAATGGTATAGCGGTCAAGAGATATTGTGGCATGATGGACCTGAGGGTGCTGTGGAACTAAACGGCAAATTGATCGAAGAGTATTCTATTGATGGAATAATCTTTTTTACCTCTAAGACTTGTAGGCTGTGGATGGGCCAACAAGACATGATGACTGCTATAGAGAGGAAATATGGCGTTCCCGGCATTATCATAGAAGGGGACATGGTGGACTCCAGAATGATTTCCGATGCCCAAATAGACACAAGGCTGCAAGCCCTTTTCGAGAGGATAGACGGGATAAGAAAAAGGCAGCCTTTCTAGGAGAAGCCCCAAAAGAGGTAATCTATGGTAGTAGCGGGGATTGATGTGGGCTCAGTGCGTACTAAAGCCGTGCTTATGAACGGCGAGCATGATATCCTCTCCTTTAATATTCTGAGGAGTGCTTCAGTGTTTAGGGGGATAACAGAGACAGCTATGGTTGAGACATTGAAGTTGTCTGGACTGCAATTTGATGATATCGGCTATATAATCTCTACCGCATATGGAAGAGCCAGGGTACCTTATAGGGCTTTTTAGGTATAATGAGCTACCCTATCTTCTCCTCCATGCATCAATAGTTTCCAGTAGTGCTTGTATTTCCGTGTCTATCTGTGCCTCAGAGAGCATAGAGGAATCAACCATGTCCACCTTTATCACCACCCTGGTATCCTGTATTTTCCATCTATGCTCTGTGGTATTTCCCACTGGCCCAGATTCCAAAGCCGACAAGTTCTATAGAGAACATAATTATCCCATCGATGGAATATTCGTTTGCAAGTTCCGCTACAAGCTCTTCTGCCCCCCATAGTGCATCATGGTACGCTGCTTCTTGCGCCTGCCCAGTATACCATGTTCTAAGTGGCTGGACATAACTTTTCGGAGGGAGCCTTCTGTGCTATACTTTCCCTCAATTATCGGAAGCGGGGCAGTGTCAATTGAGTAATATAGTGCGACGCACCTGTCGTGGTTCGGTTATCAAAACAGAGCCTCGTCAATTTGGATATCGTTAGCCAGTCTGGACAACCCCGTTTGTGCGGCATCACTTATGTCGGGAGAGGCAAATAGAGGTTAGTGGGCGGACTATTCGCAGAGCTCTGCGAGATACGGGTTACCGCTACAAGCGCCCTCGGTGTGTCGTATCCGGACGCTCTCCTCACTGCCGCCAGGCAAAAGGGATCTCAAGCGAGGGCTGAAAGGAAGGGGCAACGGCTGGTTTTCCTTACCCAGGCTCAATTTAAGGCAAGGATAGGCCTCTGTATTGAAGTCGTTGCTGACTATAAAAAAGCGATGGTGTAGAAATGGCTTTCAAGACAGTATTGACAATCTCTTTTCCTTACCCGGGACTCCCCCACAATGAAGAGGCATATAAAGCGAAGGGGATAGATTTTATCAAGGCCCCCTGCAAAACGGAAGAGGAGATTATTACTGCAGCATCTGATGCTGGTGCCGTAATAACAGGTCTTCAACCTTTTGGCAGGAAGGTGATCGAGAAGCTGAGCAAATGCAAATTGATTCACAGCATCGGAATCGGCTATGAGGGTATAGACGTTAAAGCAGCAACCGAACAGGGCATTTGCATTTCCACCCCGGCAGATTACTGTTTGGAGGAGGTGTCAGATCACGCTATGGCTCTTATTCTCAGTTGCGCTAGGAAAATCACTCGTTTGGATAAAGCGGTTAGAGCTGGGAAGTGGGATTCACCAGAAAAACGAGAGATCCGGGCAAAATTGTACCCTCCAATGTTCAGACTAAGAGGGCAAACCTTGGGGTTAATCGGCTTCGGTAACATTCCCCGCACCCTTGTTCCCAAAGCAAAGGGATTTGGATTAAGAGTTATAGTCTCTGACCCTTATGTGTCTTCTAAAGTGGGAGAAAAGTATGGAGTGGAATTGGTAGATCTTGATTATTTGCTTAGAAATTCAGATTATATTTCCATCCATGCCGCACTCACCCCAGAAACTCATCACCTCCTTGGCTTAGAAGAATTTAAGAAAATGAAGTCCACCGCCTATCTTGTCAATACTGCTCGAGGTCCCCTTGTCGATCAAGAGGCACTTAATGTTGCCCTTCGCCAAAGTTATATTGCCGGAGCGGGTTTAGATGTCTTGGAAACGGAGTCTGTCAATCTAGATCATCCTTTGCTTGAATTAGATAACGTCATTCTCACTGCTCACTCCGCCCACTACTCCGAGTCTTCCGCTTCAGAGATAAGAAGGCGACCTTTTGAGGAAATATCAAGGATCATTGATAAAAGGTGGCCACATTGTCTTCTTAACCCACAGGTTAAGGACAAATTTGAAAGCAAATGGGGAAAGATGCAAGAAGATGAATCTTCTGTTTGAGCTTCTCATGTAGAGGCCGTCTCCGGCCACCGCCAGTGAAGCGAAGCAATTTCAAAGGGAGGTTTAATCGAAATGGCCACGCCACTTGAAGGAATAAGGATCCTGGATTGGACTCAATGGCAGATGGGCACAGTGGCGACGGCGATGCTTGCTGATTTAGGAGCCGAGGTAATCCATATCGAAGATCGAGAACGAGGAGACCCGGGACGAAGTATGAAGACAGCTAGAGGAGTACGGCTAGATTTGCCCGGAGGAAGAAATGCCTACTTCGAATACAACAACCACAGTAAGAAGAGTATAACTATAGATCTTAAGAAAAACGAAGGCAAGGAGATAATCTACCGGTTAGTAAGAAATTCAGACGTTTTCGCGCATAACTATCGCCAGGGTGTACCGGAGAGATTAGGTCTGGACTATGAGACCTTATCTCACTACAACCCTAGACTTGTTTACGCCGCCCTTTCCGGTTACGGGCCAAAAGGTCCCGAAGCCCAGCAACCTGCTTTTGATTATTTGGGATTGGCAAGATCAGGAATAATGACTATTGCTGGAGAGCCTGACAGCCCTCCTTCTGGCTTCGCAGGAGGAATTGCCGACCAGATGGGAGCGATAATGGCTAGCTACGCGATAGTGGTGGCCTTGTTGGCTCGGGAGAGACACGGCATAGGACAAAAAATTGACGTATCTCATCTAGGTAGCATGATGGCTCTACAGGGGCTAGCCATCAGTATAAGGCTTTTCCTTGGCAAGGAATTGCCTCGAGAGAATAGGCGCAGAGTAGCCAACCCTCTGTGGAATCACTATCAGTGTGCTGATGGGAAATGGGTCGTCTTGGGCATGCTACAACCAGACAGGCAATGGCCTTTTGTATGCAAAGCCTTGGGTATCGAACACCTGGAAAGAGATCCGAGATTCGAGAATATGGATGAAAGAAGCAAGAATTCTGAAGAGCTTATCACCATAATGGCCAAGATCTTTATCACCAAGTCCAGCACGGAATGGATGAAGACCCTTAAAGAAGCAGGAGACATCGTTTGCACGCTTGTCCAGACCATTTCTGATCTAGTTAATGACCCTCAAGTATTGGCTAATGAATATATCGTTGACTTTAATCATAAGGTTTTAGGCCCGATGAAGACCCTAGGTATTCCAATTCAGTTCAGTAGGACATCTGGGGCAATATGGCATGAAGCACCTGAATTTGGTGAGCATACCGAACAGGTTCTCATTGAAGTGGGTGGATACACCTGGGAGGAAATTGCTAAGCTCAAGGAGCAAGAGGTGGCTTAAAATAGAGGAGAGAGAAATACCCTGCTACACCAAATGTGATGACCTGGATTATATCCACCTTCTGGTCGCAGCTTGAAGGGAGCCCTCCGGTACAAAAGGCGGCTCGCTATCAGCTGAAGCGGCGTGATGCACCTGCCCACGATGTCTTCACCCCTGTGACCGGGCGTGAGCTTCCAAACACAGAGCCCTGTGCCGGGAAGTTAATCCCGAGGTCTAGCTAAGGCTTCGGGTGTTGAGATCCTGGACGATACCACCTTGGGCAAACCCTACGCTCACAAATAGAGGCAGCAACCTGGCATTGGAGTAGCAAGCATCACCGAGTGGCGAAGGGGATCAACCTGATCACTACTCTGTGGACTGATGGAAAGGCTCGTTCTCCCGGCTACTTTCGAGTCTATGCTCCTCACCTAGATGGGCTGACCAGCGATGTGGGAACGGGAGTGCTATGTTGGAGCGGCATGGTGGGTAGAGGAATACCATCAGGGTTTGAAGCTGCGAACCACCCCCATGCATAGGCTGGCAAAACCTTGTTCCCACTCAATAGGGAACAGCCACCCTGCCCATAAGCTCGCGGGCAATGACAATCTTCATTATCTGGGCAGTGCCGTCAGTATACTCCAGACCGATAGTATCTCGCAGTCGCTGCTCTAAAGGATATTCCTCGCTGTAGCCAACATGCCCATGAATGAGTAAGGCCTCATGAACAGCATTGACTGCTACCACAGGACACCACCATTTACACATTGCCGCTTCTTTGGTATGGGGCAGACCCTGATCCATAAGATACAAAGCCCGGTAACAGAGCAATCTAGCTGCCTCAATCAAAGTAGCCTCTTCCGCAATCTTAAAAGAGATCCCCTCGAATCTGGCTATAGCTTGACCAAAGGCGGTGCGCTGCACAGCATAGCTCATCGCCTCTTCCAGCGAGGCTTGGGCTATCCCCAAAGCCATAAGTGCCAGGCACACTCGGGCACAATCAGCCATTTCCATAGTAATATAAAAGCCTTTGCCCTCCTCCCCTACCAGGTAGTTTTGGGCAATAGATACTTCACCCAGGACAATAGAACCGGTGCCCCAGGGCTTCAGGCCAGTGTGAGGAATGTAAGAGCGACTTATCCCGGGCAGATTGAGAGGAACCCAAAAGCAGGATACGCCTCTCGCCCTCGCTTTGGGGTCGGTTTTGGCAAATACCATAGCTACATCTGCTATCGCACCCAGACTGATGGAAGTCTTCTCACCATTCAGGAGGTAATGGTCTCCCTTTTTAGCAGCGCTGGTCTTAATAGCTGCAGCATCGGAGCCAGCATCAGGTTCGGTAAGGGCCCAGCAAACCAATTTGCCTCCCCTACTCAGTCGAGGTAGCCACTCTTGCCGCAACTCCTCCGACCCGTGCTGAAGGCACAAGAATGCTATACCTGGCATTACAGCTACTGGGAAAGCACTCACATCCACCTTAGATAATTCTTCAGCAACTATGCCAAGTGACACCCAGTCAGCACCCTGACCACCGTATTTTTCCGGGATGCTAACCCCAACCAGTCCAGCCTCAGTTAGCTTGGCCACCACTTGCTGGGGCACTCGTTCCAGTTTGGCTCGCTCCTTTGCCCCTGGGGCCAGCTCTTTTTGGGCGAAGCTTCGCACCTCGCGGCGGAACATCTCCTGAGCTTCACTGAATCCAAACCCTGACATTGCCCACCTCTAGGTTACGGGTTAGAGCTCCTTCCACTTCTCCTTCTTTATCCTTTTCATAATGTGGTCGACGATCAGGCTTGACGGTGTGCCTTGCCCGAAGAGCCCGGTTATGCCCAGTTTCTCCAACGCCGGCTTATCATCATCGTCAATTCTACCCCCACCAAACACCAAGATATCAGCACTCTGCTCCTTAAACAACTCCCACCACCCTGGGAAAGTAAACCATGTATAGGCGATCATTGAGGTAGCTGAGGGCGACGGCGTCGGCATCCTCTTCAATGGCTGCCCTCACAATTCTTTCTGGCGTGTTGAACGGACCCAGATAGATCACCTCCATACCGGCCTCCTTGAGGGTATTGGCCAAAAATATCGCCCCCCTATCGTGGCAATCCAAGCCAGGCATAGCAATTACCACTCTTATCTTCGCACCGTCAGTTACCAATCTTAATCCTCAAACAGAAAAATCTAAAAGGGGTAGTCTACCATTTTGTAGGGATCATAATGATAGCCATTTGCCTTGCGTATCACCCCAATTATTTCCTCCATGGTAGCATCGCCTCTGAGCGCCGCTATCATTGCAGGAATCAGGTTGTGCCTTTCACCTTGTTGAGCTTCACTCCATAGCTGCTCGAGGGCTTCTTTAGTTCTTTTATTATCGCGCCTCTGCCTAAACTCTCTGATTTCTCTCTCTCGCCTTTCCGATACTACTACTTGTTCCTCAAAAGGCCTATACATGCTGACCTTGATGGGCACCTCTTGTTCCTTGGGAACTATAAAATCGTTCAAACCTACTACTACCCTCTTCTTTCCCTCGATCTCCTTATCCTTTTGCATGGATCCTTTCTCTAACTGCTCTCGCATCCAGCCTATGGCTTTGAGGGCACCGCCCTTCTGTTCGATCTCATTAACCACCTGCCACATTTCCTGTTCCATTTTGGAGGTAAGCCATTCTACATAATAGGAGCCTGCTAGCGGATCAGCAGTGGCAGCAACTCGTGACTCGTAGGAAAGGATGTGATGGGTATTGAGGCAGGTCAAGGCTTCCTCCTCGGTCATCAAATAATATGGTTCAGCATAGCCACAGGGATCGAAGGACTGAAGACCGCCTAAGACACAGGCGAGGGACTGGAGGGCAATCCTGATCACATTATTTACTGGTTGGGCCCGAGTAAGTGAGGAGCCACAAGTATGGGCAGAAAGATAGAGACGACACGATCTGGGATCCTTGGCCCCATATCTTTCCCTCATCAGTTTAGCCCATAATCTGCGAGTAGCCCTGAACTTGGCTATCTGCTCAAAGAAATCCATGTCTGAGGTGCAGCCAAAGACACTTATTCTCGTAGCGAATTCGTCTATGCCATATCCCCGATCAAGCATGCGTTCAATATATTCTCCCGCTATGGCCACGCTGAAGGCTATCTCCTGAATTGCATTTGCCCCAAACTCAACCAGGTTATACGGATTGGGGGCTAAGGGGTGAATCCTGGGGGTATGCTTGATTGAGTACTCTATAACGTCAGTAGATAGCTTCACACTTAGCTCCTCGGGAAAGTGCCCCATGTTATACATTGTCAGTGCTGAAAAGAGATATTCGTTGATAAACGAACCGCTGAGCTTTTTCAGATCGTAGCCCTGATCCTCGGCATAGGCAACAAGGGCAGCGTAGGTCACTGGTGCTGCCATTGTGGGAGAATTATTGGAGAAGCTCACCTCTTCCAGAGAAATCCCATCGAAGGCGTCATAGATATCAGCGAGACGACAAAACGATATGCCGCAAACGCCTACATTACCTTTAGCTAGGGGATGATCCGGATCTATCATGTGATTGGTAGGTGTATCTGCTTGCCAGTAAAGACCTGTCTCACCATGTTCGATTAGATACTTGTATCTTTGGTTGGTATCTGAGGGAGAACCAAGGCCGGTGAATATTCGTTTTGTCCATAATTTTCCCCGATACATGTCCCTCCAGATGCCTCTGGTAAAAGGGTACTCACCGGGATCGGCCAAATCACGCTGATAATCGATGTTGTTTATATCTTGAGGTCCGTAGACAGGTTTGATGGGTATACCGGATGAAGTCTCACTCACTGGACAACCTTCAAAGCGTCTAGCTGGCTTTATCTTCTGTTCACTAGCCATAAGATCACCCCCCTACGAAATGAAATATGCTAATAAGGAATTTGTAACACAGGTGAAGAAACTTGTCTGCCCATCCGGCAGCTAAGCTTGGGGGAAAGCGGATAAAAGGTTTCCTTGTGGTGTAAGAATGTCTCTCCACACACGGCTCATAAGTCTATGGACGCATGACTTATGAAGCGGCAGTTCCCATATTCTAGTTGCCGATTGCTTGCGGTAGGCCCTCCACAATAGTGGGGCTGAAGAACCATGAGGGGCTCTTGGTGCTGAAAGCCCCTCACTACGGAGGTATTGAAAATGAAGAAGACGAGAAATCACCGCAAGGTCAAGTTGGTAGTATCACGCGTTGCCCCCAGTAAACCCCAGCTGGCGGTATCTTGGGCAATAAAGAAATTGCCCAAGCTATATGGGTCATCTTTATTCTCCCACAGGATGGCCAATTCTTTTAATCAACTGCCGTTCTTAGACCAGCAGGAGTTACGGATGGGCTCTAACTAGACGCCCCTACCTCGAAGTAAGTCAATTCCCGCCAATCCGTAATGGGCACTATCTTACCCTGCTGGACCAGGTACATCCGTATGTAGTTCATGAAAAACGGCCGCTCCTCAGTCATGGTTATGGGGGGCACAAGGCCAGTCTCAAAATCATTAATCCTTACCAAGCCGTCTCTCACCGCGCGTCCGGTCAAATCCGCATATCCTACTTTTTCTATAGCTAGCCTTATACCTTCCATTGCAACCAGGGTCATGATCCACCCTGCAGTGTAATATCCCGAGATCTTTTCTTGTCCCCAGCCGCGATATTGCTTCACGGCTTCTATCATAGGTCTCATTGCTGGTAGGCTCATATCTACGTTGTTGTTGTAGAGAAACCATCCAAAAACATACCATCCCTCTGCAGCTTCTTCCCCTGTTGCCCTTATAATCGCTTCATCCAGGGCATAGGCAGTGGCATACAGCTTAATCCCTTTTCCTTGAATGTCCAGCCTAGCTGCATCTTTCATTGTTGTCACGCCGGATGATCCAGTGACGACATAGATAACCCAATCCGGTCTTTTAGCCGCTAGCCTAAGCCACTCGGTGGAGGTGTCGAGAGTACCCAAGAGGGGTACAACCTCATAGCCAACAAATTCGGCCCCATAGTCAGGAGCACATCTCTTTACAGCATCACGCATATCCCAAGCTATGCCCGTATCAAAGAAGATCATTCCAATTCGGGGGATGCGCTCCTCAGTCCACTGTTCCTTAAGCCACTCCAGTAGCGCCGTGGTTAGTGATACAACTCCAGAATCAGCCGTGAAAACCCACGCAATGGGCTCGGTCACCATTTCGGGAGTTGCGCCAGTGAAGTATAGCAGGGGTATCTCGTCTCTTTGCATTCTTGGTGTTAGTGTTTCAGTAGGAGTCGCCTCAAAGATCAGCTCTGCTACAACGCCAGCTTCCCGAAATCTCTTATGGGCAGTAATACAGCGAGGCACCTCCATCCTAGTCTCCTCCCAGAGACACTCTACTTCCACGCCATTGATACCACCGTGGGCATTCCTATACCTTATAGAATCTACAGTCGAGCTGCCCAAAGGAACACCCACAGTAGCCAGTGGCCCAGTAAAAGCGGCATGAAATGCGATCTTCACCACCCTCTCCTCCGGCTCTGCAGCCTTCACGGGGACTACCGAGCCCAGAAGTATCGCCAAAACTAACCCTACCGATACTACTACTAGGCCAAAACTTTTGATATACCTAAACATTCTTGTCATCTTGATTGCCTCTTTTTGATTTCTAATCCTTTAGTTGTTGCTCAGTCTACTTCATTCATAGTATCTCACCTCATTTGGGCTGGTGATGAGGTAACCACACTATGTTAAGCATATCTGAGCCAAAGCAGCGAATGCTTTTAATACTCGTATCCTCCGAGAGGAGATGCTTCAACCCAACCACCGACTGGTACCAACCTGCCCTTTTGCCATTGGTACATTCGATAATAGTTCCCATAATACGGATGTTTTTCGTCCATCGTTACTGGTGGGATAAGCCCAGTATCGAAATCCTTAATGCTCACCAAAGCATCACGAACGGCGCGTCCAGTCAATTTCTCAAAGCCAACCCGCTCTATAGCTAACCTTATGCCTTCAATCCCCACCTGAGACAAAATCCATATATCAATGTACAAAGCAGGTACCTTTTCTGGATCCCACCCATGATGCTTTTTAGCTGCTTCAAAAACAGCCCTCATCCCTGGTAACTCTGCCTCCATATTGGTTGGAGACCTTCTAAAAATATACCACCCTTCTGCCCCTACCTCCTTAACTATAGGTATTAGTTCCTCAGTGAAAGTATAAGCTGCTGCTACTTTTATTCCCTTTTCCCTCACCTCTAGCCTCTGTGCATCTTTTATTGTGGTAACCAGGGAAGTCCCACCAGGTATCGCAGTCCATACCCAATCTGGGTTTTTACCCATTAACCTGAGCCACTCAACTGTGGTATCGATAGCACCGAGAAAAGATATGACTTCAGAGCCAACAAATTCAATCCCTACCTCCATGCCATACTGCTTAATGGCATTGAGGCCTTCCCAGCATGAGGGGTAGTCAGCAATCATTACTCCGAGCCGAGCCGGATTTGGCCCACTCCAATTGTCAGCTACCCATTTGGCAAGGCTTATTCCATAATTGGGATACCCTGGTCCACCAGCAAACTGCCACTTGAGGGGATGAGTTATCATCAGCTCAGTCATATCGCCCTGAAATATGAGTGGTATCTCGTCCCTTTGGCTCAATGGTGCCACAGCTTCAGAGGTGGTACTAGCAATAGCTACCTCTAGGACTGCCCCGCTCACTTTAAATCTCTTATGAGCCATGATGGCCCTAGGTACCTCTCCTCGACTATCCTCCCACATCACCTTTACTTGAACACCCTCAATTCCGCCTTGCCCGTTTATGAAGTCCGCATAATCGAGAAGTCCAGGACATATTGGTGCCGTAGTAGAGGCAAGTGGACCTGTAAAAACCGCCTGGAATCCAATCTTAGCCTCCTTCGGCTCTGCCTTGGCGACTTGTGGAATACAAGCACTGGCTACCAGCCCCAAAGCTACTCCTAGAGATATAACACCAAATCCAATCTTCTTCCATCCCTTCTCCATTTGGTCACCTCCTCAGGGAAAATTCCTCGGCCAAGAACTCTAATGTTTGTGCAAATTCCCTTAAACAGCGATGGAGAGTGCTGGTTGATACCGATGGGGCTTGCCCCAACTTCTTGCCACCCCTTGGGAAGACCAACGATATGCCAATCCCCGCCTCGGTGGCTTATCCTGCATCTGTTCAATCGTTGGCTCCTTCAAGAGTGGAAAACAAAGCCTCCAATAGCGCAGAGGTGCATTATGGCATTGGCATGACGTAAGCCCATGAGAACCCCACTGACCTTTAACCCGTTTTCTGGCATCTTAAACCGTAGGGTGAGGTCTAATTGGGTCTCCCCCACCGGATTTCTACCCCCCTTTCTTTGTGGTTATTCTAGGGGGGTATGAAGTCCGATTTCTTATCTGTTATCAAGTCAATTCTTCGGTTTAGGGTTTTTGCCGCCCTTCCCTATCCTGTCCTGCCGTAGCGTTACCCATCATCCTGTGTTGTTGAAGCTTCACCATCCCCCTCAATAGGCGCCATCTGGTAGTTATCACACGATCTTGAAACAAAGCCCATTTCTTAAAAAGAGGCTGCCTCCCTCCCTATTAACTGGCGTGAAACAACTAACTTCATTATTTGAGGGAGGCTATCAGTGAATTGTAGGCCTATTATGTCACGCAGCCTTTGCTCAATAGGATATTCTTCGCTATAAGCAACATGTCCATGAAGAAGTAAACAATCGTGAACTGTGTCAAGTGCTACCTCAGGGCACCACCACTTACACATCGCTGCCTCTTTGATAGGAAATTCTCCTCTGCTTATTAAAGAAAGGGTCTTATAGCAAAGGAGCCTAGCTGCTTCTACACGAGTAGAATGCTCCGCTATCTTAAAAGCCACCCCTTCAAAGCTAGAGAGAGGATGACCAAAGGCAGTCCTTTGACGAATATAGTTTATCGTTTCATCTATTGAAGCTTGGGCAATACCTAAAGCTAGAAGCCCAAGGCAAGCGCGCTGAGTGTTTACTGCCTCTCCGAAGAGATAGAATCCCTTGCCCTCTTCACCACAACGATTCTCGGCAGGGAGGCGCACATCTTCAAAAATTATGGAGGCAGCCCCCCAAAACTTGAGGCCTGTGTGAGGAATTAAGGACCTAGTGATCCCTGGGAGATTAAGAGGAACCCAAAAACAGGTTATACCTCTTATACCAGCTTTAGGGTCTGTTTTGGCAAAGAGCATTGACGCATCAGCGTAGACACCTTTAGTAATGGAGGTTTTCTCCCCGTTCAAGATGTAATAGTCACCATCTCTTACCGCTGTCATCCTTATCGCCGCGGCATCAGCTCCTGCCTCAGGTTCGGTAAGTGCGAAGGAAGCCACCGCCTCACCCTGAGTAAATTTGGGCATCCATTCCGCCATAAGTTCCTCTGGCTTACCAGCATACCTTAAAGCATAATAACCAACCATAGGGAGTAGGGGGAATAGAGAAAGGGAAACATCTACTTTGCCTATTTCTTCAATAGCAATGCCCACCATTATCGCATCTCCACCTTGCCCCCCATATTCTGAAGCAAGGCCAACTCCTAAAAATCCAGCATCTGCCAACTTCTTTAACCACTTCCTTCGATATTCCGCATCAGTGGGTTCCATTTTAGCTCTCTCTTTAGCAGTAGGAGCAAGTTCTGTTTGGGCAAACCTTCTTATCTCCCTACGGAAAATTTCTTGCTCTTCCGTAAACTCAAAAGCCATTTTCATCTCCCTCCTTAGAATTAATGGTAGTCCCTATTATAGCGTCTTGCAAGAATAATTTCACTGTGCTCTATATAAAGACATGAATGGGGGGAGACTAGAAATAAAAGGATGGTGGTCATAGGGTAGGCGAGAGCAGATGCTTGAGCCTACCGCTTAACGAAGGGATAACCTTTGTGACAAAGGTTATAGCGATTGGTATAATCTCTATTTAGGGCTTCGTCCTGCTGGTCCAGTTCGAAGGGTTTATGGGCAACTATTTAGGACGCTACATATAATAGGAGGTCAGAGAGTGTATCTTGTTTCCCATTGCCACAGTGGTAGTGGTGGGGATATAACCCAGGTCCTAGAGGAACTATTCCACCCACGCTCCATTGCCTTTGTTGGCTTCACTTCAGACCCCACCGACTGGTCAAGCCGGGTGATGCCTCGTGCTCTCATCGACTTCGGATTTGAAGGCAAGCTCTACTTAGTCTCCCGCAGCGGCAAGCAAATGCCTGGGCTGCAGACCTTCACCAGCTTTACCGAGGTGCCTGAGCCAGTTGACCTCGTAGTATGCAACATACCCGCTCGTGCTACCCCGGGACTTGTTGAGGAATGTGTAGCCAAAGGAGTGCGTTTTGTCCACTTAGTCACTTCTGGTTTCAGTGAGACAGGCTATGAAGAAGGGCGTGAGTTGGAGAGGCGGATCGTGGAAATTGCCCGGCGTGGTGGCGTCCGCCTCGTAGGCCCCAACTGCCCGGGCTTTTACTGCCCTGGATCGCACTTTAGCTTCAGCTCTATGCTACCTCAGGAGAGCGGCATGGTGGGGTGGTTTTCCCAGAGTGGAGGGCATTGCATCCGCTTCCTCCGAATGGCTGCCGCCCGGGGTGTCCGCTTTAGCAAGGCGGTAGCTATGGGCAATGCTGCTGACTTGGATGCCACCGCTTTCATGGAGTATTTCGGGCAAGATGAAGCCACGAAGGTCATCTGCTGCTACGTGGAGGGGATGAGAGATGGCCAACGCTTTCTGAATTTAGCGCAAAAAGCATCTCAGGCCAAGCCGGTGATCATTCACAAAGGAGGACATACCGCTGCCGGAACTAGAGCTACGGCCTCCCATACTGGCTCTTTGGCTGGTGATAACTTAGTGTGGGAAGCCCTATGCCGGCAGGCGAAGATTATTCGCGTCTACAGCATAGATGAGATGGTGAACACGGTGCTGCCCTTTGCATTGCTGCCACCACTACCGGGGAGGAAGGTGGCAGTGCTGGGTTATGGAGGAGGGGTCAGCGTCCAAGCAGCCGATGACTGTGAGGGTGCGGGCCTGGAGATCCCTCTCTTCCCCAGCGAGCTCAGAGAACGGTTGGCCTCGTTTACCCCGGTGGCCAACAACAGTGTAAAGAACCCGGTAGATACTCAGCATCTGGTCTTTGGGCGAGCGGAGTGGGTGGAGACGGTGAAGCTGGCTACAGATTGGGAGGGGATAGACCTGGTCATCTTTCCTATTGCTATAGATATGATGCCACTGGCGGAGGAGCAGAGCATTCTGGAGGCCATGGTGGACAATATCATCGCAGCCAGGGAGGTGTGCTCCAAACCAGCGGCAGTGGTATTGCATCAGGGGGTCTCCGCCACCATGTCGGCGGCGGTTACTGTGGCGGCTAACAAGCTGTGCGCTGCTGGCTTTCCCGTATTTTCAACTCTAGCTGAGGCGGCCGGAGCGCTAGCCAGATGCCTATGCTACTATGAGACAAGGAAGTAGTTTGGCTCAATGGCAAGGCGACCCGTTAAAGCCAGTGCCATCAGTCAGAATCAATCTCAGGCACTGCTAGCCAGATTCTTCGGAGGAAATTCAAGGCCAAGTATATCAGGGAAAAAGGGAAGCTACATTCTAGACTATTTATCCTGGTTAAGCACCAGATCAGGCTGGCAAGAGAGCTAATAATGGAGATTACTTCTAAGGTTTTCTCTACGGTAGTGGGCATACTGGTTAGGGATGTCCGAGGTCATTTGTGAAGTTCAGATAGAGCCGCTGAACAAGTGAGAAGCTTTCTGCACGGATGCCAATTGTCGGCGCTATCGCCGGCGTCCAAAGGGGGCAAGTGCATGAGTCCTATGCTTCTCTTTATTTCTACTCCCTCCGCCGTTCGTGTCTCTATATAAAGCCTAATGAAGTTATTTTCCCAACACACTATAATCAACTGCCACTATTCGACCTTGGTCCAAGATTGCACCCATTCCAGTTCAATCCACTCAGAAACAGGAGA
>Ga0209345_10003149_pt1 | contig 17229 bp, 12 predicted proteins | sample Cruoilmetagenom7_FD_187294 | JGI IMG/M metagenome (GOLD analysis project Ga0209345, IMG submission 187294) | Oil polluted marine microbial communities from Coal Oil Point, Santa Barbara, California, USA - Sample 7 (SPAdes) (version 2) | ecosystem: Environmental > Aquatic > Marine > Oil seeps ...
CTAATTCAATTAATCTCTGGTGTACTAAATGATTTCTTTGTTCTACTAATTTCTCAAGTTCTTTCTTTCGATCTAAAATAAATTTTTCATCAGCCTCAACTGTAAATTGCATTAATATTTTAGAATTGTTACTGACTGGCTTACCTTCATAAATTCTATCTAAATATTCTTTTACTAAATTACCCATAGTTTTCATAGTTTGTTTATCTATGTTTTTTTCAGTATTTTCTCTTAGAGAAGCTGCGTCATTTCCATGTATGATACAACGCGATATTAATAATTTTAAACCAGTTTCTAAAATCTGATAGTTATATACATTTCTACCTATTTTTTCATAGGTTGTTTTTAATTGTTCTTCAATATCCATAATCAGTTACTTTGACCCTGCAATTTGTACTGAATATACATTTGAGAATTGTTCAACTGCAGTTCTTAACGACTCAAGATTTTTCATCAAGTTTCTTTGTAATCTGACCAATAATTTTTAACTCCTTCTCAATTTCCAACATTCTATTTTCAATGTTATCAATATCCTTTATAGACAAATCACTATTTATATTTGGACCTTCTATTTCCATCAATAGCAAATTATACTCTTCGTGGTTTAACAAAGTAGAACGTTCAGTTAAAACTGATACAAGTCCAGAAAGATCTCTATCAAATTTTTCATTGCATAATTTATAATCTGGCTCACCTTCATATACCCATCCAGGGTCATAAGTTTCATTACATAGTGGTTGCCAATTTGGAAGCGCCTCAACAACTTTTGAAAATATATCTGGGTTATAAAATATATATTCTTTAAAAACAGGATTAATTTTTACTATTAGAGCTGACACTTTTGCTAATTTATTATTAAGAGTCTTATTTTTGATAGGAAAAGTTTCACCATCAATAACGCCACGTAACATACATTGATAATAGAATACACCAGAGCTTTTAAAATCTTCAATTTGAAGTGCTAATCCAGATAGCAAAATCAAAGTTGTTGCATCCAAGCTATTTGCTTGTTGATTTGCATCATCTATAATTACTGAAATTTCATCTTTATCAGAAGAGTCAAAGGCACTTAAAACCCTTTCTACTGTCACTTTTTCTGCAAAAGAAAAATGTGATACGAATACAAAAACAAAAAATATTAATTTATTCATGCTAATTTCTCATTACCTCATCCAAAGTTTTTCCGCTTTTATCTTTCCATTCAATCCAACCATTAGCACGTCTACCTAATATTGCTCCAGCCGCAGCTGATGAAGAGTTAAATAAATAATCTTTAGAAAACTCATAAACATCATCTTTTACAACAAAATCATTTGCATCTATTAACTTAGATCTCAAATTTTTAATCCACTTTCCTACAGATTTAGTTTCTTCTTTATTGGCAGTCGAACCAGTCAATACCAAATAACCTTCATCAGTAACTATACATTTAGCAACTGCATGTTTACCTTTGCAGTAAAAGACTTTTCTTTGTTGGGTTTTGTCGCCTCTTTTGTCATCAAAAAGTGGATAGCCTAATGTGGATAATAACACTTTGATGGTATCGAAGTTATCCAGCATGTCGTATTTTTTGGATTCAGATATAGAAGGTTCTAAGGACCCTGTGTTGTTATCAGTCGCATAACGGCCAGCTGCAATGGCTTTATCTAAACAGTAATGCTCTAAGAACTTCACATCGGTTTTAGTAAACTCGTTAGTTTTAGCAACGGCAATAACACAATGCGACCAGAAGTCTTTATTCCTATTATGATTAGTTATCCTACTCCAACAATTCTCGCCTTCTCCAATATATACCTGTGGCTTACCTTGATCATCATCACCAAACAGAAAATACACGCCTGTATATTGTGTAATATCTCGCTTAAGTGCTTTATCCATAGCTGTGCGTGGAAACCATATAGTTTTGATCAATCGATTGGTTAATTCGGCTTCTTTTACAGAAGTTGGTGATCCTTCAGGGAGAAATATTTGTATTGTTTGTGGTTTCATTTATTTAACTTATTATTTTATTTACCTGAATCAGCGAGTCTGGCACCATCGATTAAGGCTACGTTGAGGGAAAACTTCAATGCAAAACTAATTAACATAGGATTCTCATTTAATTTAATTTAATTGTTTTAAGGTTGTATGATTGAATCGTTGCACTAGCTTGACGGTACTTATAACTAATGAACGCATCAACATTGCTTTCATGAGTTGATAATAGTATTTGCTGATCAAAGAATTCATTTCTTAACAATTGTATAAAAGATGCCATATTAACTTCATCCATAGTTTGAATTGGATCGTCTATCATCAATGTTTTAAATTTAGTTGGAAATGTTTTGTTCATTGCAAGCATAAACGAAATTATTACGCCAGCCAATTGCCCTGAACTCATAGTATTATAAGCATCATGTGAGTCACTTTTTGATGAACAAAATCTTAAAAATGGATTTAAATTTGAGGATTCAGGTGTTTTTAAAAAAATTCCACTTCCTTCTAATCGAGAAAGAAGTATTTTACTGCTATAAACATAGAGTGGAATTGATATTTGTTTTACAATTTTACTTTCATATTTTTTAATTTGTTCTTTGTATACAAGCCCGATTTTTTTTATACTTAATAATTTAGCTTTCAATTTTTTTATATCATTAGATAATTTTGAAACAATTTCTATTTGCTTTTGATATGAATCGGAGTTGACATTTAAAATCAAATAATTGATATACTTTAAGTCATTTTGAATATTTTCTATAGTAAAAGGTAACTCAGGAATTGATTTTAAATCAATATTTAGAGCAATTAAACTTACCCTAATATCTTCATAAGAAGTATCAATATCTGAATTTATAGTTATAATTTTAGATTTTAGAAAATCACGAAACCTTAATGCTTCTAGGTTATAATCGGCTTTAGAAACAAAGAGCTTTTCATCTATGAAATTATTATAGTCAATTGAATTTGAATCTAACCAACTTCTAACTTTTACCATGTTATTAAAATCATTAATATTCACTATTTTATATTCAAAAAAACGACTAACTTTTGCTGTATTGAATTTACTATATTTATTAACATAATTAATCATAACTTGTATAATTGGTTCAATTACTTTTTCTAATAAAAGAACCCATAACTTCTTATAATCAATTACTTCTTCACCAAGTAAAGATTTGAATCTTTCTGATTGAGAATTATATTCTTTTAAAAGCTGGCTCCAATTATCTTTAATAGTTCCACAAAAAGGACAGTTTTTTTCTTCATTCATATCTCTCTCGGAATGACTTCCATAATGTGTTAGCAGACTTTCTCTGTTTTCTTGTATAGAAAATAGAATTTTTTCATAACTTTCAAGTCGATCAGATTTTGCTAGAAAATCTTCGATTTTACTTCTATAATTGCTTGAAATTCCAGGAAATAAATTAGTAACTTCTTCTAAATATTTAACTGATTCAAAGCTTGGCTTATTCGGTTTATTATTTATTAATTTCTGATACTTAGTTAAATTAGAATTAATTCTTTCCCACTTTATCTTCAACCTTTTTAGACTTTCAATTCTAGAATATTTCTTCACCTTACCTAGTTTCATAAGTATTTTAAGTTCAATTTGTCTTTCAGCAATTAACTTGTTTAATAATCGATTAAATTTAAATTTAGAAAAACTTTCTTGATTCATTAATACCCACTCAATTATTTTCAAGTGATTCGAATAACTTTTCAACTGATCAAATGATTTAGTTTCTATGTCTTTAAGTGATTCAATCTTATGACTAGGCTCTATTTCTGATTGCAATATTGAAGAAGACTTACGTTCTTTAAAAACTGAAATATTTTCTTGCAACTTTATTAATTCACCTTCATCATTTTTGATTTTTTCATTAAGCTTAGTGTAGATATCTCTAATTTTATCTTGCTGATCAGATTCTATTTGAGTTCCAAAAAGATGATTAATTTGTTTATGTCGACTAGATTCATTGAATTTTAGATACTTATTGGTTTCCTCTTGCTGAATATAGTTAAATATTGAAAATGTACTAGCGAGTTTTTTATAATCTAATAAATCTTCTAACTTTTGGTCTAATTGATTAGTTTCTTTAAAATTAAATGATTCAATTTCTTGCCAGTCCTTAAGCTCATAACGATTAATTGTGCTATCAATTTCTCCTACTTTATTACTATTGTTTGAGTTCATTATTGGAATAAATGCACAAATAACTTTCAAAGTATCATCATTCATTTTTAGTTCTAAGAATATCTTAGTTTCTTCATTATCATTACCTTTTAATACATGATTTTCCTTTATTTTAATGTCAGTAGTAAATATCCGTGATACCTTCCCTAACAAACATAACTCTATAGCATCAAAAATGGTTGTTTTTCCAAATCCGTTTGGGCCATCAAATAAAACCAGGTTTTTATTTGAAAAATCAAAATCATAATAAGGTTTATCTTTAAATGATTTAAAGTTTTCTATCCTTAGTTTCCCCAGTTTGATTTCATCCATTTTCATTCTCTTTTATTAAATCATCAATCCACAGATTGATTTCTGTATTGCCTGTCAACAACAATAGTTCATTCCTTATATTAAACAACTCTGCATTTTTTAATTCTTGATCAATTTTAGTTAATAAATTTATTTTTGAAAACTCATCTATTGGAAGTTTCAAAAAGGGCAGTTTTTCATATAATTTTGCCACCACTCCATAGAAAGCAACATTATCTGATTTTTCATTTATCGAAAACTTATTAAAGAGATCTAGATCATTTATTGTAGATTTTAATTTTGAATGGAATAATTCTTTATGATCATCAAACTCCTTTTTTAAAATTTCAATTTCGTTTTCATTGAGAATAAGAACATGCTTTTTAAAAAAATAAGGGTCTTCCTCAATTTCAATTGCTTTTTTTAGTGTTTCTGTAGAAGTTTTATTTGTAAATATTATTAATGTTGTATTCTTCTCAAAATTGCTTACATTTTTTTCTATATTTTGTAATAAAATTTCTTGATTTGATTTAAGATACTCATTAAGCCTAACTTGCAGTTTTAAGTTAGTTAAATTAAGGTCGTTACTATCTATTATTGTACAGATAAATAATTCATTCAATTCCAAGTCATATGATAACATTAATGGCAATTCGATCTCATTATATTGAAAATTATGAATTTCTAAGATCTGAAAATCACTCTGTTTGTACAAATGATTTACTATGTTTTTAATTAATCTATCCATTAATTTTCTCTAAAGCTTCTTCAGAATCTATGAAATAGATTCTTTTATTAACTGTATATTTATGATTCTCATCAATATCATTATGTGAGGGTATTTTTTTACCTTCAGTAATTTTTTCTAACTGAGTATCAATAGGTTGGGAAGAGTTACCTATTTTTGAAATTATATAATCAACATTATGTAAAAACCCTGCATTTCTTTGTGAGTTTGCCTTCAAACCTACCTTGGCTTCATTAATAAGAATTTCTGTTGTATTAACCAAATCATATTCAGTAAAATCAATACACGAAAAGTGGTACAAAATTTGATCGTTTACCTTAAATCGAATTGAAGAATCAATAATTTGATTAGTAATACGAATTAAAAAATTAAAATATAAGTTTTGCATATCTTTCTTACTACATGCTTCAATATAGAAGTTTATTTCTTCGGATTTTTCACAAATATGCAATGATAACTCTTGTATTAATTTTCTGAATTTTGTTTGATAATGATTATTAATTATTTTTTTGAATTGATCTAGCTTTGATATGTAGTTTTCATCAGGGTTATTCTTTAATCTATCTAACAATTTTTTTCGATAATCAAGATATGTTACTTCAAAGTTATTTCTACAAATTAAATTCCAGTACTCATTATCTTGTACTCTATAATTCTTCTTTAAAATGGTAATAATTTCATTAAATCCCAAAAGAGGTTTAGTTGTAGAAAAACCGTTACTACTTATACTATTTGATATATTTGCATGTCTAATACTAATATGGTTATCTATTAATGATTTTAATGAAGAAACATAAACAGTCTTATCGTTAGCTAGATATTGAACACTGGGATGTAAATGCGATAAAAGTTTTGTTGTAAGTTTAATTAATAATATATCTAAATTAGAATCAGATAGTGCTAATGAATAGTCGTTCTTTGTATTAGAATATTGTGAGTAATAGTAAATATCATTGCTATTTAAATGTTGTTTACCTTCAAACAATTCATCTTTCGTGTCTTGATTTGGCTCATCCAATTCTTTAGAAGTGTGTAAATAAATACTACAATCTTCCATTTTATTTAATAAACCTTTAAATTCTGTAAAGCACAACTTTATTGCTTCTTGATATCTTTTATCAATCAAGTTGAGATGAGATTCCCAGTCATCAACAATCTGACAATTAACATCAAGTAACATGTGCGTCTTTAGTTCATCAATTAATTTAACACATGTAGAATTATCTAGTTTATCATCACCTCTACAGCCTTTATTTACATATTTTTTCAAATCATCTCTTGGTAATATCCCTTTTTTTCTACTAATAATTGTTTTAATCGCATCTTTATAACTTGAAAAATTTTTAGAATCGATATGTTTAACTTGATGTTGAGAAACATAAGACTTGCCATTTTTAATTGAAAAATCTTCTGCCCACTCATATTCTATAGAATGTTGGTTAATATAATCATTAAAAGTAGCTTTTGTAGAGTTCTTTAAAAGATTTGTAAGAACAACATACAACCCAATTTTTCCTTGATAGTTATAACCATTCCAAGAGAATGTAGCATCATATAATGTTGTTTTTGTTATTTTTGTCATAGACTCAATTTATCAGAATCATTGATTTAGGCAATTTAACTAATATTTTTCTAGTTCCCAAGTTTATGTTAATTAGCTTTGAAAAAAGTTCTCTATCTACACATGGCAGCTTGCATGTATGCATCAACTTGCATTCAACCATTTACGACCATTGCTGGCAAAATCGACTATTAATTCGAAAACATTGTCTGATTTTTCTTTGAATGAAATACGGTCATAGCTTTCTGGCAAATCTTGATCTAGAACTTCTTCTACAGCTGCTTTGACAATACGCTGTGTTTGGCCATCTTTCCACCAATCTTGTACCAATACTTTTGGATGTTCATCCAGTAAACGAGTGATTAAGTGTTTTGCCGCTAGTTTTACTTTTTGTAGCTCTGCTTTGGTGAGTTTGTCTTTTCGTAGTGTGTCGTATAACTCTAGTTCATCTTCTGTTAAACCTTCTTGAACATGTCTTTCGTCTTCTGCTTTCATACTTTCAGCGAAATTCATTAAGTCTTCAAAGTAGTTTTCTGTTGAAGATCCTCCAGCATTATATGTATCTATGATTTCTTGTAGTTTTTGAGCAAAATCTACACGAGTGTGATTCTGTTCCATCATTTTCTGAAGCTTGTCTTCTATGAAAGAACGCATTTCAGCGATTTCTATATTTTTGTATTGTGCTTGATTAAATTCTTCTTTCAGTTTCTCAAAGTTTAATTTACTCAAATCCCAAACCTTACCTTTTTGTACTATTTTATATTCCGCTTGATGCTCTTTTATTGCGAATTTTTCAGCATTATCTACAACTACACTTTCATCTAACAATTCAGCAATCTTTTGACTGACTGCATCAATATCAGCTTGTTCAACATGCATATCAATCACACCACGCAAATATTGAATAACTGGAATCAATAACCTTGGAGATTGATCAAATATTTCTGGTTTACATGCCTCGTACAAACTAGATACTGTATTATCATAAACATAAAAAGATTTACGCCACTCATCTAAACTCAGCAAAGTGTCAGCGTATTGTTCAAATTGCGCAATGTTTTTAAATGTGTCACCACCTTTTACAATATCTTCTAGATCTATATCACGCTCTTTACAAAAACTAATAGTCTGCATAATAGCTTCATCTAACAAAACAAAAAGCTCTGATTTAGGTTGAACAGGTGAATCAATCTCATCATCCTCTTTTTCATCACTGTCACTGCCTTGAGCATAATCACGCAGGGCTTTTTTCATATTACGAAAAACATTGTAATAATCGACAATATCGCCGTTTTTCTTTTCAATAAATTTACCGTTGTGACCTTTTATTTTATGAGCTGCCACCCGGTTAGCTCTAGCGATAGTCTGCATCAAAGTATGATCTTTCATTGGTTTATCTAAATACAATGTTGATACAGTCGGTGCATCAAAGCCTGTCAACCACATGGCACATACAAATACCATCTGTAATGGATGTTCGGGATCTTTAAAGTTATATTCTAGATCATGACCATGTTCATCAAGCTGATCAAGTCGCTTGATGTGAGGTGCTATATTAAGATTTGCTTTTTCAAAGCGCTCTTCATCCGACTTAGGGTCACTGATAACAACTGCCATTTCGACAGTCTTCATGTATCCGATTACCTTCTTAAATCGAGCTTTTTCAATATCATTTTCAGAAGCTCTAATTAAACCCCGTAAACGTTTTATTTCTTCCTTCCAGTGCTTCTGTACTTTGTCATACATTTTCACTACAGTGAATTTATCCAGCGATACAACCATCCCTTTACCTAGATATCCCCGTCGTGGAAAGTGGTAAACGATATCTTTGGCAATAGTATCTAGTCGATCATCACGTTTAATGACTTCCATTTCACGGGCAAATTTCCGTTCCAGCTTTTGCTGTTGTGCTTCATCAAGGTTTTCATCTTCTAAGAGTTGATAAAACTCTTCACCCAAGTCTTCATTTTGTATCAAGACCTCGGGTACGCGTTTTTCATAATACAAAGGTACAGTGGCTTGATCATCCATTGCCTGTTGAAAATTGTATTCTGAAACGTAATCACCAAACCATGCACTGGTTTTACGCTCTTTGCCTAATAAAGGAGTACCAGTAAATGCTAAAAAGTGTGCTCCTTTTAAGCCTTCACGCATATTTTCAGCCAATGATTTGTATTGTGTACGGTGAGCTTCATCCACCATAACAATTACTTCGCGCTTTTCTTTAACAGGATCAAATAGTCTAGGATACTTTTTACCTTTGTCATAACGGAATTTTTGAATCAAGGTAAAGACCACTTTTTTATTCTGACCTAAGAATTTACGCATCTCTTCACTGTTGCCAGGCTGAGCAGCATCTTTTTCATTGATGGTGTTTGTGTTTAAAAAATTACGGTAAATTTGTCCATCTAGATCTTGTCTGTCTGTAACCACAACAAAACTAAAGTTACCTATGACTTTCCGAAATATTTTTCGAGCATAAAAAATCATCGAGAAGCTTTTTCCTGATCCCTGAGTGTGCCAAAACACACCTAAGCGCCCTTGATGTTGATCTCTATTTAAAAAACGTTTAAAGGCACTGTTAACTCCCATAAACTGATGATTCTGAGCAATGATCTTATTAGTTTCTTTGTGGTATAGAATAAAGTTCTCTATATAGTCCAGTAACTTATGTGGCTGAAAAAGGCCAGCTATAGCATATTCAATACTCGTACCTAGGTCAGATATTTGTTTGCGGTTTACTTTTTCCTTTTCGCTGTCCACACGCAACCAATTAAAAAAATGTTCCCAACCAGCAGTAAAACTACCTACCTTGGATTCAATGGCATTGGATAACAAGCAAAATGCATTGCAGTGAAACAATTGTGGAATATCATGTTTATAGGTCTTAAGGTTATCATCATAGGCTGAACGTAATTTCACATTAGAATTCTTTAGCTCAACAAATACTAATGGTAAACCATTCACATACAGAATAACATCTGGTCTACGATAGGAAGCTTTAGGCGCATGACCCAATGATTTAATCCATAACTGTGAAACTGCAAGATATTGATTGTTGGTAGTTTCATCAAAATCAATTAATCGAACACGCTCTTGAAGTTTTTCAATTAATCCTTCTGAGTTTTCTTTCTCAAACTCGACACTAACACCATCTCGAATAAAACCATCCACTTCACGGTTAGCAACAATTGAACTCATAGCTGTGCGCCGATCCATCAATTTAGGAATAACCTGTTGTTCAATTACTTCATGAGGAATACCTGGATTTAATTTAATACAAGCATCTAATAACCGATCAGCCAATACAACATCACGCTTATCGGTTCGTTTAGATTTGTCATTTAATTCATCGGGCTTAGCTGTAAAACAATTCAGAAGCTCATATGCATATTTAGCCTCTAAGCGATTTAAAATCGCTTGTTCAATATCATCTTCTGAAATAAAGTTTTTAGCCATAATTACTACCAGTTGTTATTTCTTACCCTAGAGTTATTCATGCGGCACTTTCTTCCTGCATACTCTGTGGAAATTGAATGTCTAAATCTTCAACAGAGAGTTTTCCGGAGATTAAACGTGGTACTAAATAATCTCTAGTTGATTTCAAATTTTTAATTACTGCTTCGAATACTTCTATTTCGATTAACATAGGTTTAACCATTTCTTCGAACTTTAAAGTTAGTGCCTCACCAGGGTAAAAAATTTGTTTTGAGATGAATTCTGGCCAATGGCCCTTGTATTCACTGAAGCTAATAATTTTATGTGTAGCATAATGCAACCAATAAATACTTGAAGGATATTCACTACTTACCTTAAATGGTAATACATTCTGTATTGTAGAAAATGGGATGAAAATCATTCTCTGATAACAGGTGTGATTAGCAAAGACTATCACTGGATCATTCTTCGACGCAAATACTCCAGGGTCTTTATTATGATAACCAATAATACCTGATTGTCCTTGATCAAAAACTGGTACATTACCATATTCATCAACAGTTTTTTTCTCATATCGCATACCAACTTGAATTCGTTTAATAAGCTTTTCAATACGAACAGCTTCCCATCCGTTCGGAACCCCTTTTTTAATTCCAACTGTTTTATAATCCGGAAAACGGAAGCGTACAAACCATTCTCGATAGATTTCTTCGACCATTTTTTCCAATAATCTGATACGACGTTTGTTGTTTTCTATGAGGTCATCGTAACCAGATAGGATGGAAGATATTTTATTTTGAACTATGACAGGTGGACAAATCACCTCAAGATTTTTCAATATCCCGAGGTTTATGTGCGGAACACCAGATTGTAAAGCATGATTTTCAATGTAAGATACAGTACTCTTTAACCGGAAGTAATTATACAAGTAGATGGGATTCGCTTTCTTATTGTTTACAGTCATTTTCATCTGGCTTTGAGAGATTACAAACCGATCATAATTTGTGCCTGATGGGATAATCCCAACTTGCCCCAAAGTTCCACGCTGAGTAAAAACTAAGTCCCCTGCTTTGGCTAAATTGGACTTAAGACTATCAGCCTTTGTTTCCGTTACAAATACGAAATTTTCACATGTAAATCGCCGTTCTTTCGATAGGTTAATACCTCTAACCACAGGTACTCCAGAGTCAACATAATCAGCAGATACAAGATTAGAACCGAAAGGGCCACCAACAATTGCATATTTTTCATCGGAAGCTAATTCGTTTAATTTAACAATAGGCCACTTTATTAATGAAGTCATTAATCACCCACTAATGAGCAAACATTATAAATTACACTTTTTTCAATGGATATAGCCAAAGATGATAATTCTATAAGTTGGTTATTCAAACTGATTAAATTAGCAGTAAACTCTTCTTCTGTCTTTCCGTCTTCTTCAATAACCACCCCAACATAACGTCCAGGATTCAATGAATAGTCCTGCTCTTTCACTTCTTCTTGACTGGCTAATTTACATAAGCCAATGACATCTTCATATTCGGCTTTAGGGAAGCGTTCTTGCAGCCAATGAATGTGTTTGTAATAACTTTCTGATTCTTTGACTTCTTTATGCAGTTGAGTTAAGGCTTCTTTAAGTTTTTTGGTTTCACGATCAGTGGCCATGCGTTTGCCTTTAGCTTTTGCTATATCCGCTTTTGCTTTTTCATGTAGGCGCACTATTTTATCCAGTTGTTTTAAGCCTATATGTAAAGACTCAAAAAAAGGATCAAACGCTTGACGCAGTTGATGTTGCGCCTTGTTTATGGCTAAGACCTCTTGTGTTTTGTTTATCTTATCTTTGATTTCTTCATTGTATTTTTGATGACTTTGTTGAAGATCATCCATTGCTTGCCACTGTTTTACTAAATCTTTGACTACTTCTTTACCTTGTATATCATCAAGAACATCTAATAACTGTTCAGAAACAGAGATTACCTGTTGTTGATTTTCTAACAATAGCTCCATTCCTTTGCTAAAGTATCTATCGACTAAGCGTAAAAAGGCATTGTGATTTTCTTTATGTAGCTTGCTGATTATGGCAATGTTTTGAATTTGCGCTTCGTTAAATTCTCGATGGGCTCGGTCAATTTGGGTGAAAACATTGCGTGCATCTATAAACAGTAACTTATCATCATGTTTGTCTTTATCAAAAAGCCATAAAGTCGCTGGTAAGGTGACGGTGTAAAACATATTTGACGGTAAAGTCAGCATGCCATAAATAATATTATTTTCAATTAAATTTTTGCGAATTTCCGCTTCGCTGTGGCGCGCATCAGAAGCTGAATTCGCCATTACCAGCGCGGCGCGGCCTTTTTCTTTAAGTGATGTAGCAAATAGATTAATCCACAAGTAATTTGCGTTAGGGACGGTTTCCTTTCCTTTGTCTGCAACTTTCTTTTTGGTTTTGTTACGAGGAATACCAAATGTATTAAACCGAATGTCATCTTCCACGGTGGCAATTGGAACGTCTTTAACATTAAATGGTGGATTAGCCATCACAAAATCGAATTTGCCGAAGCCATTGTATGGGTCTTCAGCGAAACTATTGGCTTGACGTATTTCTCCTCTTAAACCATTAACCGCTAGATTCATTTTAGCCAGTTTAACAGTATCTAGAGTCTTTTCTTGACCATAAACATAAAGCTGATCTTCATCATGAGCTTCACCCAATTCTTCTAATTCTTGACGATGCTTGTCGACAAACTGTTGTGACTGAACAAACATACCACCAGATCCACAGGCAGGATCATATACTGTTCCTTTATATGGCTCTATGATCTCAACCATGAGTTTGACCACAGAAATAGGTGTAAAGAATTCACCACCGCCTTGACCTTCGGCTAATGCAAAACTGCTTAGAAAGTATTCATAAATTTTACCTAAGATATCGCCACTGGCATCTCTAGGAATATTTGAAAAGTTTTTCAGTAACTGTGCAGGTATGGTTTTATCAGTTCGGGTCAGTGGAGTGTATTCATCTTTGGGTAATACACCGTCGAGTTCAGGCTTATACTTTTCAATATCCTGCATCGCCTCTTTGATTTTTTTAGCAACATCTTCTTTTTCTGGTAGATTCAGCAAATAATCATATCGAGCATGAGGAGGTAAGTAGAAACCACATTTTTCTATAGCAATTTCATCAATAGATTTTTCACGGCGGGTTCCAGTTAGTTTGGCAAATTCTTTGTTAATAGCATTTTCAGAATTAGAATAATTATTATCAGCAAATTTGAGAAATATAAGTCCCAATACAGGAGTGGCATATTCACTTGATTTTAAGTCTGAATTTGCGCGTAGATTATCAGCCGCTGACCATAAGTCTTTTTCTAATTGCTTCAGCTGTTCATTATTCATAGATTCATTTCCATTGATTGTTTATCCTAGAGTAAGAATTGAAATATTTAAAAGGCCTTTTATCATTATTTTAGTGGGTTACTTTTGTTAATTAATATATTACTCCTTTCGTAAGAAATGTCAACTAGGTTTTACTGAACGTACCTGGATATATTAGTGAATTACTTTTTATTCGGAATTAGCTTTGATTTGAACTTGAAATAATTGATTTTAGAATTTTATTTAAATCTATAATTAATAAATATTTTAAAAACGAATTGTTATTTTGCCTTACAAAAAAGATACAATGACAATTCAAACTAAAAATATTTTTACCAAAAATATACTGTAAGACACTGATATAAAACAATAAACTTTCAATTAAGCAGAACTTTACTTTCAAATTCCGTTATGTTGTTGTCCTATGTAAAAATTGAAGTCTAGCGTGATATTGCGGTCTCTTGCACCCGTAAATAACTAGGTCTTGGGAGTACCTTTTATATTATGAGAAATTTACATAGAAGTTTTTGGGAGGGAGGCTGTTAAACCTCCCCATAGTTATTAGTTGCGTGAATGACCAAACTATATTAGCCCAAGGGTCATATTTTATTTCTAATCTTGCCATAAATAATTTTCTTCAACTTTGCTCTAAGCCTTATGATTCATTGTTTTTAACAGCTTTGTTTATCTGTTTTACATAGGTTAGTATAGGTTGCGGTGAGTTAAGTATGGTTTAGAAAAGTATTTATAATGTGTATTTTCTAAATTGGCATTATTTCATCTACTTTAGAATAATACATCTGTTTAGGCTTTAAGCTATTTTCAGAGTTACGCTTCACTGTCTTAATCTTTACTTTTACTGGTTTATTCAGTAAATTTTGCATAGGTATTCTATCTAGCCTAAGCCTTGTACTATCTGGAAATATCTTATACCATTGCTCAAGAAAGTGACCGCAGCTCTTAGCTATGAATTGTCCTCTTTTACAAGGCTTTCCTTTATGTTTTTTTACATAATAATATTTTGGAAACATCTTATTTAAATGCTCTCCAAATTCAATTATCTTAAAGTACATAACTATTTTGGGTGATTTTTGCATTAATGAAGTCTCCCATGAAACTAGAATCGCCTCATAGATACCTTCTTTTATTAATGTTGAATCATTTTCATGATGTGTGCTTGGTCTAATATCTACTAGATTATCAGATGGACTATTTTGTGTAATATTGGTATAATTGTTATTGGTTGAATTCATATGAAATTCTCCTGTATTGTGATTTGATTGCAATTCCGAACCCGTGTTTACTTTCGAAGGTGCCACGGGTTTTTTATTGTTAAAATTATTTAGCTTGTTTGGATTTTCAATTAGATCATTCATTTTGAAACCTCCATTGATTGTTCTGCCATCCATTTACTAATGTCTGACATCTTCCATACGGCTGCTCTTGAGTTTCCAAGTTTAAAGTTACTAGGGAATTCTCCAGCTTTGATCTTTGCGAATATCCAAGATTTGGACATGGGTACGATCTGAAGTAATTGCTCCAGTCGTATAAACTTTTCATTAGGCATAATCTTTCCTCATTGAGTGTATGGAAACATTATTGCTTCCATGGAGATATATTACCTTGAACTAACTGATTGAATCTGGTGGTATTTTATTTTTAAAAATCCACCATTATGATTTGAAATGTTTTAAGTTGGGTTACCGACAAGAATTTTCCAGTATCCATTAATCATTTTAAGAGTCGGATTGTAGGTATCTTTCCATCGATTATGATCATCATTTGTTAACGTGTGATCATTATCGATTTGAGAACCTGTATAACAATAGGATAAGTACTTCTTTTTGATTTCTACATTCTTAAGGCCTTCTGCTTTTAGGTCAAAACAAGCAAGCCCCATCGCCCAAGTGTCAAACTTATTATATTTTTGTAATTCAATTTCTTGAATTCTTCTATGCTCTCGAAGTACTTTTATCCTATTTTCAACTTCTCTTAAAATCTTATTTATTGGCATCTCAATATTAATTAAGATAGTATCTGTTCTTTTATTAAAATATTTAATATTCGATTTATATTTATCATATAAGTCCTTATCTGGAAAATATGTTCGTCCTTTTTTACCAGTATATTTTTCGTAAAACTCTTTAATTGGGTTCGGCTCTGTAGTACTAATATAATCTTTAATTTTCAAGTTTGGGTGCTTATCTAAATTCTCATCTGGGATAAATTCCGCTTGAGCTTCATCTAAATAATTTTTGTGAGTTTTTTCCAAATATCCATATGCCGGATGTTCATGTAAATCTTCATTAGGTATAAATTCAGCTTGAGCTTCATCTAAATAATTTTTATGAATACATTCTAAATATGTTTTGGGTAGCCAATTAACATATATACCATTCCTCCATTCAGTTTTTGCATCTGAAATATCTTTCTTGTATGTAATACCACCTGTTGATTCAATAAGTTTTTCGTGATTCATTTGAGGTTGTCTTTTTATAAACTCAATAGCCCAAACACTTAAATCAGTTTCTTTACTTAACTCAACGTATTTATTGTAATCAAACCAATCAGGTAATCCTTTGATCTCATTTATATCTGATGGTTTATATATTTTCATAACTGTAACCCCAGCCTTGTTTTTTGCATATTACCAATAAAAAATAGAAAAATAAAATGAAGCTGATTATGATATTGACCAAACTATAAAATTTCATGATGCTGCAAAATCTAATAATAGATTTATCTTTCATATCTTTATAACTATTGGTAATTAAAAACAATATGACAAGATAAAATTTCCTTCCAAATAGGTAGCTTAGCATTGTTGGCTTTTCTAAATATTCATACTTATCTTGATAGTTGTTCTTTAACTTACTAATTAATGAATAGTACAAAGCAGAAAAAACAATTGCATCAATAATTAGAAACCATACTATGATGCTTTTCATTTCTGTTTCTCCATATGCATTAGTTTTGATGTTTGATCCTTGTTAAATGTTTTGAAAAATTTATCAAAGTCAATTCTTTTACCATCAACATAATTAGCATACCATTGCATCAATGCGATTCTTTGAGGTAAGTATTCACTTCTATTGTATGCGCTTCGTATTTTATTACTTGGCGCATGTGCTAGTTGTCGTTCAATAACATCTGGATTAATTTGAGCTTCATTTGCTATTGTTGAAAAAGTTGATCTTAAGCCGTGACAAGTTGTTTTTTGCCATAGGCCTATATTCTTTAACATAACTAATAAGGCGTTTTCGCTTAGTGGCTGTATATCTGGCTTATGGTAGCTTGCAAATATGAAAGGATAATCTCCATTAATAGATTGAAGCACTTCAAGGATTTTTACTACTTGATCTGATAAAGGAATAACTAAAGATTTATCACGTTTCATTCTTTCTCTTGGGATTGTCCATAATCTTTTATCCCAATCAATTTCTTCCCATGTTGAGAATCTTAATTCACTAACCCTCACAAATGTATAAACTAGCATTTTTAGAGCTAATTTAGTTGTTGTGAACCCTGTGTATTGCTCTATGCCTTCCATAAGCCTTGGAAGCTCATTACTGCTTAAGGCTCGTAGGTTTTGGACTTTTTCTTTTTTGAATGATGTGCTTTTGATATCTGAGGCTGGGGTGC
>Ga0209345_10003150_pt1 | contig 17223 bp, 19 predicted proteins | sample Cruoilmetagenom7_FD_187294 | JGI IMG/M metagenome (GOLD analysis project Ga0209345, IMG submission 187294) | Oil polluted marine microbial communities from Coal Oil Point, Santa Barbara, California, USA - Sample 7 (SPAdes) (version 2) | ecosystem: Environmental > Aquatic > Marine > Oil seeps ...
ATTTTTAGACTTGCAATTTATACATATTTTAGAGCTTTTTTACAGCCATTTGTAAATAAACCTTTGTTTACTCCTACTATACCATACTTTGTGAGGTGTTTTAGGCACCCATTTTTACTATTAAGTCGCACTTTTTTATAAAATTTGATACAATATTAGTAATTCTTATTTAATTAATTTACAAAGGAGATAAGAAATGAAAAAATATAAATGCGTATTTTGTGGTCATATCTATGATCCAGAAATTGGTGATGAGAAGAACGGATTTCCTCCAGGAACTGCGTTTGAGGATTTACCTGAAAATTGGAAATGTCCTGGTTGCGGAGCTGAAAAAGAGTACTTTAATCCTGTAGATTGATTTACTCGTTGAGCTCGTACTTCAGAGGTAGATGAATAATCAAGTGCTCACGAGGCTTTGGGAATTCTCCTGAGAGGTCTTGTATAGTTTTAATCGCTGAACGACTTAAAGTTTCACTTTTTGAAGAGACAACTTTTATAGAACTGACTGTAGAATCGGTTGCAAGAGAGAACTTAACGACAACTTCCCCAACTATACCTCGTTTTCGGGCAGACCTTGGGTAGTAAAGATTTTCTGATAAAAGCGTAACAATTTTTTTTATATTTTCATCCATGTACTCCTCTTCTTGAGTGACTGCTTTTTCTTCTTGTGAGGGTATAAGTGTGAATTCTTCTGCTTCTTCTAGCTCTTCTTTAATCGGTTCTAGAGAGAGATGCTCTTCAAGAGGCTTCATCTCTTCTTTTTTAACAGGCACACTTAAAGGCTTTACTAGACTCTCTTGAAGAACTTGTTTTACTTTTGGCTTCTCAACTTTTGACTTCAAAGTTTTAGGAGGAATTTTTTTAGGTTTTGGTTTCTCTTTGATAAGCTCTTTATCTTTATGAGTAATACACTGCAGGTTAACACATACAAGTTCATCTTTTTTCTCACTAGGGAGTGTTGTTACATACTTATATGTATAGAAAAATGCTCCTATCAAAAGAGAGTGAATGAGTAATGATATAAAAAAAGAGGGAGTATGCCTAATCATAAAGTGGATAGTAACAAATTATACGTTATATATGGATAAAACAATACCAAAGAGATTATCTCCTTTGGTATTTCAAAAACTAGATTGAGCGTTTAAATTCTGGATACGCCTCAACACCACATTCGCTAACATCCATACCTTCAAGCTGCTCATCATCCTCAGCTCTAAATTTTGCAACTTTATTAATAGCAAATAGAATTACAAAGGAGACACTAAAAGCAAAAACAGCTACAAGTACTACACCTTTTAACTGGTTCATAAAAGAGATGCTGTCTACAAAAATACCTACAGCTAAAGTTCCCCATATGCCGTTAACAAGGTGAACAGAGAGAGCACCAACTGGATCATCTAGTTTTAATTTATCAAAAAGTGGCACTGCAAATACAACTAAAGCACCACCAATTAATCCGATTAAAATAGGTGTATACATATCATACAGATCTGGTCCGGCAGTTACAGCAACAAGTCCACCTAATGCACCATTTAAAATCATAGTAATATCAAATAATTTATATCTTACATACATAAGGATTCCAGCTGTTAAGGCACCCGCTAAACCTGCAGTATTTGTATTCATTATTGTCTTAGCAACGGCATCAGCACTCTCTACACTTGAAATACTTCCAACAGAGCCTCCATTAAAACCAAACCAACCTATCCATAAAAGAAACGCCCCTAATGTTACTAATGGAATATTTGAAGCGGGAATAACTCTCACTTTTCCATTGAGATAACGACCCTTTCTTGCTCCCATTATAAGTATCGCTGCAAGAAGAGCCCATCCACCTGTTGAGTGAATCACCGTAGAACCTGCAAGGTCATACATATCTATATCTAAAAATGTCCCTGCTATCATATCAGCACCCCAACTGACATTAACAACTATTGGATAGATAATACCACCCATGATAACAGCAAAAAGAGCTAAAGGAAAAATACGTACTCTTTCACTCACACCACCACTCATAATGTTAATAGTCTTTCCAACAAATGCCATTTGAAATAGAAATGCAGCCCATTTGCTCATGGACTCATTTTCCCAAGAGCCAAAAGCAAGATCATACCCTATAAGCAAAAATGCAAGTGATGCTACAGCATAAATCATTACATTAATAGTCAGTACGGATGTAACATTTTTTGTGCGGACTAATCCAGCTTCAAGCATAGCGAAACCAGGTACCATAAAGATTATAAGCACCATAGAAAATAGTGCGAAGAAAGTGTCAATAACGTATTTAAAATCAGCTTCTAACATTAAACATTCCCTTTTTTTAAGTTAAGGGGGAATTTTATCTAAATAAAAATGTGTTGAAAATTAAAGTTGATTAAAAATTAATCATTGAAGGATTTGCGTAGTTTTTAACTACGCAAATGTGAAGATTTGAAACTAGATAGCTTCTGCGTCAGTTTCACCTGTTCTGATTCTGATGATTTTTTCAATATCGCTAACAAAAATTTTACCATCACCGATTTTACCAGTTCTAGCAGCTTCAACGATTGTAGCTGTTACTTGCTCAACATCTTTATCATCAATAACCATTTCCATTTTGATTTTTGGTAAAAAATCAACTACATACTCCGCACCACGATACAGTTCACTATGACCTTTTTGGCGACCGTAACCTTTAACTTCGCTAACTGTCATACCATCAATTCCGATTTCTGCCAGTGCATCTTTTACATCTTCTAGTTTAAATGGTTTAATAACCGCTTCTACTCTTTTCATATTTAAGACTCCATATTTGTTAAAAGAGGAGTGACCCTCTTTTCTGATTTTAAAATTGTAACCATATTTATGGTTTTAATCAACTCTTTATATATTTAAACTCTTTTCACCGTGAACTGCTTCATCAAGACCAATTTGCTCAGTCTCTTCATCAACTCTTGCGCCACCAGTTAATGCTGTTGCTATGTAGTAAACAACAACCGTACCAACTAGAGTAAATATACCGACTACTACAACTGACTCAACTTGAACCATAAATTGACCCATTCTGTCACCTGATTCTTTGAGTGGACCATCCCATAGTAAGTCATTATCTTTTACAGCTAATAGACCTGTTGCCAATGCACCCCATAGACCAGCTAAGAAGTGAATACCAAATGCATCTAAAGAGTCATCATAACCAAGTTTCTTCTTAAGTGTAGCAACACCAAAGAATGCGATTGCTGAACCAACAGAACCAATAATAATAGCGCCAGACACATCAACAAAACCTGCAGCTGGAGTAATTGCAACTAACCCTGCAACAACACCTGAAGCAGCACCTAATAGAGTTGGTTTTTTGTAAACAAACCACTCGATTAATATCCACGTTACAGCAGCTACAGCAGTTGCTAAAGTAGTAGTTAAATAAGCTAAACCAGCGATAGCATTTGCACCAAATGCAGATCCACCATTAAATCCATACCAACCAAACCATAGTAAAGCAGCACCTAATGCTGTAAGCATAACGTTCATTGGTTTCATTGCAACTTTTGGATAACCTGTACGTTTACCAACTAAGAATGCTAATACTAAACCAGCAAGACCACCATTCATGTGTACAACTGTACCACCTGCAAAGTCAAGTGCACCTGCATCAAATAGTAGTGCACCGTCTCCACCCCATACCATGTGAGTAATAGGAGCATATACAACAATTGTCCAGATAGCTACGAAAACCATCCAAGTTGAAAATTTAATTCTCTCGATTACAGAACCAGAAGCGATTGCAACTGTAATAGCAGCAAAAGTACCTTGAAATACTACAAATACATAAGTAGGATATGTTCCACTTAAGTCAGTATAGTTAATTCCACTTAGGAACATGTTTCCAAATCCACCCATTACAGTTTGAAGAGAACCACCATCTCCAAATGCTACTGAATAACCAGCAACAATCCAAGCGATAAACGCAACAACAAATGCACCTAAAACCATTGCATAAGTATTAAGCACATTTTTTGAACGTGTCATACCTGCATAAAACAGTGCCAGTCCTGCTGGTGTCATAAGTAATACTAAAGCAGCAGACATCATCATCCACGCTGTATCACCCGTATCTAGTGTTGGTACATCTTCAGCTAATGCTAAAGATGGTAAAAGCATCAATGTTATTAATAACCATTTCTTCATCTCTATTCCTTTTGTTTCTCTCTCGAGTTATTTTCAGCACAATTATAACAATATAGATATCATTAAATATCCTATTTACTGCTTATTTTTTAATCAGTTTTGTTTTTGCGCTCTATTTCTTCTTTTTTTTCATTCTCTATATATATGTATATAAGAAAAAGTGAAATTTACGAATATTTATAATTTTATTAATAGTTTTTTGGATAGAATTACTAAATTTTATTTTAAGATACCAGGGTGTTTATATGAGCGATTTGCTAAATAACGACGATATAGAAACTATAAATATAGAAGAGACACTGCAAAACAGTTACCTTGATTACTCAATGAGTGTAATCGTAGGCCGTGCTTTACCAGATGTTAGAGATGGGTTAAAACCAGTACATAGAAGAATTCTCTATGCAATGGACAAACTTAGTTTATCTCACGGTTCAAAATTCAAAAAATCAGCCCGTATAGTTGGTGATGTTATTGGTCAGTACCATCCACATGGTGATACTGCTGTTTATGATGCACTAGTTCGTATGGCTCAAGATTTCTCAATGCGTATGGAACTTGTAGATGGTCAAGGAAACTTCGGTTCTGTTGATGGTGACTCTGCAGCTGCTATGAGATATACAGAAGCACGTATGACAAAATATGCTGGTGAACTTCTTAAAGATTTAGATAAAAACACTGTAAACATGATAGATAACTACGATGGGACTACAAAAGAACCAGATGTAATGCCTACTCGTGTTCCCAACTTGCTTATCAATGGTTCATCTGGTATTGCAGTTGGTATGGCAACAAATATCCCTCCTCATAATCCAACTGAGGTTATGAGTGGTCTTAAAGCACTCCTTGCAAATCCAAATATCTCTCTCGAAGAGCTTATGGAGCACATTAAAGCCCCTGATTTTCCAACGGGTGGTATTATCTTTGGGAAAAAAGGTATCACAGAAGCTTATGAAACTGGTCGTGGTCGTATCAAAGTACGTGCTAAAACACACATTGAGCAGAGTGCTAAAAAAGAGATTATAGTTATTGATGAGCTCCCTTATCAAGTAAATAAGTCTCGTCTCATTGAAAATATCGCAAACCTTGTAAAAGATAAGATGATTGATGGTGTTTCTCTCATTCGTGATGAGTCAGACCGTGATGGTATGCGTGTTGTAATCGAACTTAAGCGTGATGCAATGAGTGAAATCGTACTCAACAACCTCTTTAAACAGACAAGTATGCAGACGACATTTGGTATCATCATGCTCTCTATACTTAACCAAGAGCCAAGAATCTTTGGAATTATAGATATCTTAAAACACTTTATCAACCACCGTAAGACTATTATTATTCGTCGTACTATTTTTGATCTTGAAAAAGCAAAAGCTCGTGCGCATATCTTAGAAGGTTTAAGAAAAGCAATCGATATTATAGATAAAGTTATAAAAACTATCCGTGCATCATCTGATGAAGAGGAAGCGAAAAACAACTTAGTATCTGAGTACGATTTCAGTGAAATTCAAGCGGCAAGTATCGTTGCTATGAGACTTGGTAGATTAACTGGTCTACAAATTAAAAAGATAGAAGAGGAGTTAGCAGAACTTCTAGCACTTATAGAATACTTAGAGTCTATCCTCAAAAGTGAAGATGTACTTAAGAGTATAATCGCTGAAGAGTTTGATGAAGTTGCAAATATCTATACAGACAAAAGACGTACAGAGATTGAAGATGATTATGACGATATAGATATAGAAGATTTAATCCCTAATGAGCCAATGGTAGTTACGATTACACATAGAGGCTACATTAAACGTGTTCCACTAGCAAACTATGAAAAACAAAAACGTGGTGGTAAAGGTAAAACTGCTGTTACTACTTATGAAGATGACTTTATAGAGAGATTCTTTACTTGTAATACTCACGATACTCTTCTATTTGTAACTGATCGTGGACAGCTTCACTGGCTAAAAGTGTATAGAATTCCTGAAGGTAGTAGAATTGCCAAAGGTAAAGCCGTTGTAAATCTTTTAAACCTTGTAGCTGATGAAAAAATTCGTTCAATCATTCCAACAACAGACTTTAGTGAAGAGAAAGGTCTTGTTTTCTTTACACAAAAAGGTGTTGTAAAACGTACAAACCTCAGTGAGTTCTCAAATGTAAGAAGTAATGGTGTAAGAGCTATTGTACTTGATGAAGATGATGCACTTATTACAGCTAAAATAGCTGATCAAAGCATACAGTACCTATTTATCGTTACAAAATTTGCTCAATGTATCAAGTTTGAGATAGGAAAAACTCGTGAACAAGGTAGAAGTACACGTGGTGTTAGAGGTATTAAGTTTAAACATGAGGGTGATGAAGTTGTTGATGCAAATATCATTGCTAATGATGAACAAGAGATTTTAGTAGTTGCAGAAAAAGGTATTGGTAAACGTACTGATGCTGGTGAGTATAGATTGACTAATCGTGGTGGCTCTGGTGTTATTGCAATGAAGATGACTGCTAAGACTGGTAAAAATATCGTTGGTGTCCTTATGGTAGATGAAGCTATGGATATGATGGCTCTTACGAAAGCTGGTAAAATGATACGTGTTGATATGCAAACTATCTCTAAATCAAGTAGAAACACTTCGGGTGTATACATAGTAAAAGGTGATGAAGTTGCAAGTATTTCTCGCTGTCCTAAAGAAGAAAAAGAGGAAGATGAAACTGAGCAGGAGTCTACTACTTTAGACTTGGAATAGTTCTTGCTTCACATTGAACAATAAAATCTTAGGCATTCTAAATTGTCTTTGTTAAGGATAAGAAATGAAATATTCTCTGATACTAGTAGCATTCCTCGGTTTGACTGCTTGTGCAGCAGCTGAAGAGTCTAAACAAGTAGCTCCAGCTCCATCTAATGTGACTGTAGTGTGTCCAACTGGAAGTTGTGAAAAAGCAACTGAGGTTCAAAAAGTTGAAGTTGTAAAAGCTATTACACCTGAAGTTCAAAAAGTTGAAGTTATCAGTCCTGTTGAATTAGCAGAAAAATCTGGTTCAAAAGAAGATGTTTTAGAAGAGAATAGTGACCTTATCATTGGTGTTGTAGGTCAAGGTGTTGCACCTATGAATACATCTTCTCCTGCACAAGCTTATGCACTTGCAAAACGTGCTGCAGTTGCAGATGCATACAGACTTATTGCTGAGAAAGTAAAAGGTGTTCGTGTTGATGGTCAAGATTTGATTAAAAATATGATGGTTAAACGTTCTACTGTTCGTACATCCGTAAAAGCAATGGTTAGAAATGCTAATATTGTTGAAACAACTTTTAAAGAGGGGCTATGCGAAGTAGAGATGGAAATAATTATTTCTCACGCAGACTTTGCTCAATAATTCTTTTTAATTCACTTGCTCTTCATGCAAGTGAATATCTTATATCTTACAGTTATACAGTCAAAAATGCTCTCTTACATAACGAATCCCTTTTAATCTCAAAAGCAATGAAAAAATGTTCTGGTATAGAGCAGAGCAGTATTATTTTAGAAAATGATGGCAAAAAAGATTTGAAAAAACTTATCTCTAGTAATAATGAAGAGTTTATAAACTATATTCATAAACTAGGTCTTCATATAGAACATAATGAAAAAACACAGAACTACCAACATAGCTCATCTACAAGGCTTACACTCAAAACAACTTGCTTCAAAGTCGATTTTAATGATAATTTTGCTAAAATTGCACCTTTAAAATAAGGGTGCAGAGCATCTACAATAGGGCCTTTTGTGAAGATAGCGATAGTAGAAGACGATATCAATATGAGAAAATCTCTTGAAATCGCTATGAGCGACTATAAAGAGTTTCAAATTAAAACCTATAAAAATGCAAAAGATGCTCTTAAATCTCTCGATGATAGTTATGATTTAATTATTACCGATATTAACATGCCGGGAATGGATGGCATAGAGTTTGTAAAGACTCTTAATGGTCGCTTTGAAGTTATCATTATGACTGGAAATGCAACTCTACAAAGAGCGATTGAGTCTATTCACCTTGGTGTGAAAGACTTTTTGCTTAAGCCATTTGATGTTGATACATTAGTAGCTGCTATTAAACGTGAAGATAAAGTGCAAAAAGTAAAAAAAACAGCGACAAAAGCTAAAAAAAGTTCTACTGCTTTTTTAGGAACGTCATCTTCACTAGAAAGCGTTATCAAAATCGCAGATAAAGCAGCCAAGACTGATGCAAGTGTTTTACTCTTAGGTCAAAGTGGTGTTGGAAAAGAGGTTTTTGCAAACCATATTCACACAAACTCGCCTAGAGTAAAGAAGCCTTTTGTCGCTATTAACATGGCTGCAATTCCTGAGAATCTCATAGAGAGTGAGCTTTTTGGATTTGAAAAAGGTGCCTTTACTGATGCAAGTGAGACAAAAGCTGGACAATTTGAGTTAGCAAATGGTGGTACACTCTTTTTAGATGAGATTGGTGAAATGCCTTATGGCGTTCAAGCAAAACTACTTCGTGCTCTACAAGAAAAAGAGGTAAGACGTTTAGGCTCATCAAAAGCTATAAAGATTGATATACGTGTCGTCTCAGCGACAAATGCGAACTTAGATACTAAAATACAAAATGGAGAATTTAGAGAGGATTTATACTACCGTTTAAATACTATTCCTCTTCATATTCCTCCACTTTGTGAAAGAAAAGATGAGATTATGCAGATAGCAGAAGCTATGGTTGAGCAAAACTGTAACAAGTATGGATTTGAGCTAAAAAGCTTCTCTAAAAAAGCTAAAGAAGAGCTTTTAGCATACTCTTGGCCTGGAAATATCCGTGAATTAATCTCAGTTGTTGAGAGGGCTGTAATTTTAAGTGAAACACAAGAGATACAAGAGAACGAACTTTATTTAAAAAATCGAAAATAGGAGAAAAAATGAAAAAATATAATGTTGCGGTTGTTGGTGCTAATGGTGCTGTTGGAGAAGAGATATTAACAATTTTATCAGAGATAGATTTCCCAATGAGCAAATTAGTGCCACTCGCAAGTGCGAGAAGTGTTGGTAAAAAAGTAACCTATAATGACCAAGAGATTGATATCATAGAACTTACAAATGATGTCTTTGAAAAAGAGGAGATAGAGATAGCTCTTTTTAGTGCTGGCGGCAGTGTAAGTGCTGAGTTTGCACCTGATGCTGTAAAAGCTGGTGCAGTTGTAATTGACAATACATCTCACTTTAGAATGGATGAGAACACTCCGCTTGTTGTTCCTGAAGTAAACCCTGAAGATATCGCAAAATGGAGACAGACTGGAATTATTGCAAATCCAAACTGTTCAACTATTCAGATGGTACAAACACTCAAACCTCTTGATGAGGCATATGACTTACTAAGAGTGGATGTTAGTACTTACCAAGCCACTTCAGGTGCAGGAAAGAGTGCTATGGAAGAGTTAGTAACACAGATGCAAGACTTTTTTGCTTTTAAACTCAGTGACTCTGAGCACAAAGTTTTTAATCAACAAATCGCTCTAAATGTAATCCCTCAAATAGATGTTTTTACTGAGAATGGATATACAAAAGAAGAGATGAAGATGGTGAATGAGACTACTAAAATCATGCATAAAGATATTCCACTGAGTGCTACTTGTGTTCGTGTGCCAACACTCCGTGGTCATGCAGAGTCATTAACACTTACCTTTGATAGTGAAGTTGATGCAAATGAAGCAAGAGAAGTGCTCAGTAAGGCTCCAAATATTGTTATCCTTGACAAACCAGAAGAAGCTTTGTACCCTATGCCAGCTACATGTGTTGATATGAATGAAACATTTGTTGGTCGTATTAGAAATGATAACTACTCTAAAAATATGCTTCATATGTTTATAGTTGCTGATAACCTTAGAGTTGGTGCTGCTACAAATGCAGTGAGAATCGCTCAAAAATGGGTTGAAATGGAAGGAGAAAATTAATATGATTGAAAAGTTATTTGAAAATACTCTCTGGAGTTCGAGATTTATAATAGTTCTTGCTGTTGTTTTCGGTCTTATCGGTGCTGTTATTCTTTTTATAGTTGCAAGTGTTGATATTTTTGTCACGGCAAAGTATGTTTTTAACACCTATATGACACATGCACACCCTGAACACTTTCACGAAGAGGTTGTTGGTGGAATTATTGGCGCGGTAGACCTCTATCTTATCGGTGTGGTTATGCTGCTGTTCTCTTTTGGTGTTTATGAGCTTTTTATCTCAGATATTGATGTAGCAAAAGATGCAAATGGTCAAGAGAATCAACTTTTAGCTATCCACTCACTAGATCAGCTCAAAGATAAAATCTCTAAAGTAATTGTGATGGTTCTAGTTGTTGGGTTCTTTCAAAAAGTTGGACATACAGAATTTAACGGTGCATTAGATATGTTATATCTTGCACTTTCAATCACTGCTGTAGCAGTTGGTTTATATTTCCTTGGAAAAGTTGGTAAAAAATAATGAGTAAAATATTTGTAGATGCATGTTTAGGTAAAGAGACTCCATACACTCCAGTTTGGATGATGAGACAAGCTGGAAGATACCTTCCAGAGTATATGGCAGTTCGTGCAGAGGCTGGAAACTTTTTAAATCTTTGTCACAATCCAAAAAAAGCTGCTGAAGTTACGATTCAACCTTTAGACATTGTTGGTGTTGATGCTGCTATTTTATTTAGTGACATCCTTGTTATCCCCGATGAAATGGGAATGGATTTATCATTTGTAAAAGGTGAAGGTCCTAAGTTTAGTGATCCTATCACTTGTGAAGAGGATATTGAGAGACTCATCGATGGTGAGGAAGCGGCAAGTAAACTTACTTATGTTTATGAGACTATTGAACTACTTCGTGAGCAACTTGATGCTCGTGGTGATGACAAAGCACTCATCGGTTTTACTGGTGCACCTTGGACTCTTGCAACTTATATGATTGAAGGGCAAGGTACTAAAACATATAACATCTGTAAAAAAATGATGTACTCAAATCCTTCACTACTTCACAAAATACTTGCAAAAGTTACAGAGGTTGTAAAACTCTACATGGAAAAACAGATAGAAGCTGGAATAGATGTAGTTCAAATCTTTGACTCATGGGCAGCGGCTATTGAGCCGGGCAAATATGATGAATTTTCTTGGAAGTATATGGTGGAGATTGCGGATTACTTAAAAGAAAAACATCCAAATGTTCCTATTATTATGTTCCCTAAAGGTATCCCTGCATTTTTAGATAAAGTATATGGTAATTTTGATGTGTTTGGTGTTGATTGGGCAACGCCTATGTCTCTTGCAAAAGAGAAACTTGGAGATAAGTATGTTCTTCAAGGAAATATGGAACCATGCCGTCTCTACTCAAAAGAAGAGACTACGAAATGTGTAGAGGTAATCCAAGAGACTATGGGTGGTAAACGCCACATATTTAACCTTGGTCACGGAATTCTTCCAGATGTTCCAGTAGAAAATGCAATTCACTTTGTTAGCGAGTGTCAACGCGTTAGTGGAAAAAAATAATATAATCTTCGGACCTATCAACTCACGCCGTTTTGGCATGAGTCTAGGTGTTGACCTCTCCCCTGCTCTCAAGCAGTGTAACTTTGACTGTCTCTACTGCGAACTAGCCCCAATGGCTACAGTATCCGCTCAAACACAAACAATCACTGTAGAAGAAATCATACAAGAACTCACACCTCACCTCAATGATACAGTTGATGTCATCACGCTAACGGCGAATGGTGAACCAACGCTCTACCCTCACCTCAGTGAACTTATAGATGAGATAGACAGGGTAAAGAACACTACTGAGACTTTAATACTGACAAATAGCGCGACTCTAGTTGATGATGATGTTTTTAACGCTCTTTTAAAATTAGACCAAGTAAAACTTTCACTTGATGCCATAAGCTCAGATGTTTTTAAAAAAATAGATAGACCACATGGAAATATAGACGTTTCACAGATAGTAGAGCGAATGGGAGCGTTTAGCCAAATATATAAAGGGAAACTCTTTATTGAGATACTCTTTGTTCATGGCTTAAATGATACAAAAGAAGAGATAAGTAAACTAAACGCTGTCCTACTAGAGATAAACGCAAGTAGAATTGACTTAGGAACTATAGATAGACCACCAGCCTACCCTGTTGTCGGAATTAGCTATAAAGAGTTACATGAAGCTTCTTTAAGGTTTGACAACTCATTACCTATACATATAGCCTCTAGAATTCACGCAGAGCCAAATAATGCATACTATAGTGATGAAGAGATACTCAACACTTTAGACAAGCGTCCGCTAACTATGGAAGATATAAATTTACTCTTTAATGAGGATAGTAAAAATAGACTTGAAGCATTGATAAATCATAAAAAAGTTGTTAAAAAAGTTGTTGGAAACTTAGAATTTTTAGTTCCATATACTAATGAAATAAGAAAACTAAAAAAGTGATAAAAAACACTTGACTTTTAGCTCTCTCTAAAGTATAATTTCGCCCTATCAATATTCCGGATTAGCTCAGCGGTAGAGTAGGTGACTGTTAATCACTTGGTCACTGGTTCGAATCCAGTATCCGGAGCCATCAATAAACCCCTAAAATAAGAACCTTCAAAAACTTTTTAGAATTACTTTAAGTTTAGAGAAAAATCACTTTAGTAACCTATTAGTAACCATATTTCAAACTATCATATGTGAATTTTAAAATTCTTTTTTAGTCTTCCAAAATCAGCACTTTGAAAACACAAAAAAATCGTTTTTTCAAACGACCTTAATTAACCTTTTTTAAATTTTCTAGAATTGAATTATACTTCCATCACATACCACCAACAATATCAACTTCTAAAAACTTACCTTTTAAAAAATTGGGGTCAGCTATAGAGGTTCAACTAGAAATACCATCAACAGATAAAGGCTCTTTTATACTTCAAGTTATCATCTTATTCATAAACTTTAAAATGTTCTTTTTTGCCTGAATATTTATTCAAGCTTCTTTATCAATAAAAGCTCAACTTTCTCAAAAGTTTCAATTTTTTATATCAATATTTTTAACACTTAAATCAAGTCATGGAATAGTGAGAGTATTACTTTGTAGTTCTCTTATAATTTTATTTGTAATCTCTTTAGGTATCAAATCAAAACCACTCTTTTTTAGAAACTCTAAAACTTTCTTTTGTTTTTCTTTTTGTTCAGCTTTTATGTCTAAAAGTTCTTTCATTTGGATTTGATGATTTTTTAAAACTCATGTTTTCATTTTTCATACTTGAGCTTCTATGTTTTGAAATTTAGCTGTTATTCTGTCTATATGCTGTTGTAAATCATTAGGGGAGTCTATACTTGAAAAACCTCTAATATCTGCTTCTGATAGTTGCATACTTGATTCTATGCCTAATGTTTCGTAATGTTCATCAAGACCGCTAAAAATATCTTGTGAAAAGTTAGATATTGTACTTTTAATAGTTTGTTTAAAATCTTGTTTTCATAGGTCTTGCTTTATTTGGTTTATGAAACTACCAAAAGGCTTATATAAACCTTTGAGAATAGTAAAGCTATTATCTATAGCAGTTAGTTTATCTATGCTTTCTTCATTTATGTTTGTAAGTGCTTGTTTATCAAGGTTTTCTGTAAAACTATATTCACTTCAAACAAGGCTCATTTTAGAAGTTGGGGTATCTGAATTTAAATCAATTTTCATAAGTCATTCAGAGTCTTTTTCTATGGAGTCAATTATCTCATTATTAGTTGAATTAATAGAGTGGTTTAAATTTTCAAAAGAGCTAAAAACATTCTCAAAACTTGGGTCTACATCAATTAAAGTATTTCTAAATTCAACATACTTAGGATTGTTTTTATCAGCTCATCATAGGTCTTTAATGATTGACTTTAAAACTCATGGCTCTTGTAAGAGGTTTAAAATACCTTGTAATATAGCTTCTTTTTGTTCAGGTGTTGGAGCTAATTCCAAAGCTTCAAATTTTTGAGCTATATCAGGATTGTTTTTTAAAATTTCAGGAGAGAATATAGATTTAATTTTTGATAGTTTTTGTTCTATGTTTTCTATTTTTATATCTTGTTTTTCTGTTTCAATAGCTTCTACATTTATTGCTTTCTCTTCTTTAGAATGTGTTGTATTTTCTTTAGCAGTAACAATAAAAAGAAGAATTTCATTTTTAGATTTTCAAGCTAATTCTTTTAAAGTTGTTTGATCTTGTGTTTCAAGAACTTTTCTAAAAGCTTCTTCTTTATTATCTGGAAAATCAAGCACATTTAAAACATCATTTACTTTAACTAAATGTTTATAATTTTTTTCATCTTGTTCAACTTTTTTAACTCTTTCATCAAGCTTTTTAAGGTATTCAGGGGAGTCTTTTAAGCTTGGTCATTCATCTATATGTGAACCTATACTTTCTAGAGGCATAATTTTAACGTTTTATGAATAATTTGTTTAGGAGTTATTTAAATTTTAACACACTTATTTTAAAAGTGCAAAAATGAACTATCTTTAAATAGTTCTTTTTTGATTATTTATCTACTTGTAGAGTTTTACCAAGTTTATCAACTGTTTTTTCTAATTTTTCTAAAGCTTTTGTTTTAGCTTTAGCTTCTGATATTCTTTTATCTGCCTCTTGTTCTTGTTTTTCTAACTGCATTATCTTTGCTATTAACTCTTCATCAGATAATTTTTTAGTTTCATCAGCATTTGAAAAACAAGCAGTGAGTGAGAATGCTATTAGTGTTGAAAATAGTATTTTTTTCATTTTATTTCCTTTGTAACTAACTATGGTTAGTTGCTCGAATATTTTATAGCTCATATACTTATGGTTAGCTTAACTATAGGTATGTAAACCATGAAACAAACTACTATTACTGACAAAAAAATGCTTGAAATATATAAAAAAATTGGGCAAAATATAAAAGAGATTAGAACTGAAAAAGGTGTATCTCAACTAGCTTTAGCAATGGCTATAGGACATAAAGCTGTTGGAACGATTTCTATGGCTGAAATTTGTTTGAATAACAAGCACTTTAATATTGAGCATTTAGTAAAGATTGCTGAAGTTTTAGAAGTTGATGTTTGTGAGTTTTTAAAAAAGTAAAATAACTAAATTAATATTTAGTGTTTAATTTTTAAATCACTTAACCTTTTTTCTAAGCTTTGCAAAAAATACTATAATTTGAAGAGCATAATAAAGTATTCACAATCTTATTTTTAATAGCTTCCAATCTAACTTTGTAGGATTATTTTTTTCAAATCAAATTTTCATGTCAGAATAATACGGATTATTTGGATTGATATTGTATAAACGTGTAGTCATTGTAAAAAGTCGTAAAAATATATATGTTTCAGCTTAACATATATATTTTATTTTGCAAAATTATCAAAATAAAACACAATCAAGCTTAAGCTCTTGACTGCCCTTAAATAATATCAATATGCCATTCTATAAGCACAGTTAGCAAACAAACCATAATCCATTCTCAAATCTCTAGCTATTTTTTCATAATCTAAATAGTTTTCTAAGTTTTTTGGTATTTCTCCATAAAGTCCTTCATCTACAAACTGCATAGCTAAAAGCTCAAAAGTATCTGTGAAAGAAGTATTATCACTAAAGTCATATATATCTACATAAAATTCATCTAAGCCCTCATCAACAATAGCTCTACTATCATAACCCTCATGCATTAGTATTCTAAACTTAAGCATATCATCTTCACTATAGCTTTCTAACTTCTCTGCAAGCTCATTTAATCTTGATAAACTGTCATACTCTCCAATAGCTAAACATGACTCATAATCTGTAATAAAAGTCTCTTCATGAAAATGACTATCTTTACAAACTCTTTTACCCTCTTGTAATACATTCTCTCTAGCCTCAGCAAGTAAATCTTCACTCATTGGTAACTCAATCCATGCACCAACTAAATGACCGTTGTTATACGCTTCTAAATCTGTAATATAAACTCTCATAAATTAAACCTTTTCTCTAATATTTTTAAAAATGTTCGGCGACTGTAAGTCGAAACAAGCGAAAGCAATAAGCTTTCAAGATAAACATGTTCTTTTTGGCTTAAATGCCTTTTGAACAAAGACAGAGAATGAATTAAATTTAAAGAAAAATACTACGAGTATTATTTTTATATAGATTTATATTCGTAAAGATTCTCGTGTCTCAAAAGGGATTTTAAGTTCTAAAGAACTTCATAATAAATAGTTAACTGATTAGATGTTAGAGGAGTGAGAACGACTATATAGGATAGTAGGGAATAGAGACCGTGTCTCTATGGTAGTAATCAGAGATGAGGCTCTCGTTTTAATTTTGGATTTATTATGTATGACATACCAATTAGAGTCTAAATTAAATGTAATATACATAAATTAAATGTATATTACATTTATTAATCTTAAATATAGATTTTATACTGTATTATGCATTTATGGATTATAACTTATTTAATAACACACTTTTAAAAGCAAGTTTATCTCAAGAGGACTTTTCCCGTTTAACTGATATACCATTTGCTACAATGATGGGATGGAAGGCTAAAAGAAATAAAAAGGGAGTTCCTAAGTGGGTTGAGACTTATCTTAATTTATATATTGAAAACAAAGAACAAAAAATAATTATTAAAGATTTAAAAAAGGATATAAGAAGCTATGACAAAAATTAAGACATCATTTTCAGGTCATGACAAATTTGACTGTAAAATAGATTGGATAACAAAAGGAATAAAAGCTTATAATGACAATCCAAATATATTTTTACCATCAAATTTAGAAACAAGTATTGAGATATTAGGACTTGGTATCAATATGATTAAATCACTTAATCACTGGATGAAAGTTCTTGGTATATTAAAGAATGGTAAGTTGACTGATTATAATGAGCCCTTTTTTCAAGACCAGTAAAACAAGTTTTCTTATTCCACCTTTCTACGATACTGATGGTAACAGTTTTTCTCCTCTTGAGTCTAAATTATTTATAGCTTGATAATAAACTTCATTTGGAGTTTTATATCCAATTGCAGAATGTAATCTTTTTGAGTTATAAATATTCATATATTTTTCAATAGCTCGATTGAGCGATTTTATGTTTTTGTA
>Ga0209345_10003151_pt1 | contig 17221 bp, 19 predicted proteins | sample Cruoilmetagenom7_FD_187294 | JGI IMG/M metagenome (GOLD analysis project Ga0209345, IMG submission 187294) | Oil polluted marine microbial communities from Coal Oil Point, Santa Barbara, California, USA - Sample 7 (SPAdes) (version 2) | ecosystem: Environmental > Aquatic > Marine > Oil seeps ...
GTATTTTCACTTATTTAAAAATGTTTTAAAACACTAATTCAATTTAGACCCACAAACTTGGTCAATATTTCTTGATAAATTCAATTTAGGGATATACGATACAACTGAGTATTTTATAAAGAGGATGTAATTTAATGATTGATATAATCTTAACGTTTCTTATTCTTATAGGAGGAGTTGTTATTATAATCTTCTCTAGTAGATTTGCCGTAAAAAATTCAGCCTTACTTGCAACAGCTTTAGGGATATCACCATTAATAATTGGAGTGACTTTAGTCTCAATAGGAACAGATATTTCCGAAATTTTTAATTCAATTATTTCTTGTTCTTTGGGTCATGGAGATATTGACGTAGGAGATTCTGTTGGCTCAGATCTCACGCAACTCACTTTAGTTTTTGGACTTCTACCACTGATTTGTGGTGCATTTCATGTTAATAGAAAGGATATAATAATATTAGGTTCTTGCGAAGTTCTCTCTTTATTATTGATCTTTAGTATTGTTGAGAAAGGATACATTACTCGTTTGAACGCGATATTTATGGTTTTAAGCCTTGTAATTTATTTTTTGTTAATATATAACGCTAATAAAGAGAGTATAATGCATAGAGTAGAATTGATAGAAACGACGCAACAAACAAAGAGTAAAAAAATTCTCGGTTTGTTTGCTGTAATTGGTTTTTTGGGGGTCACCGTTGGCTCCTATATCATCGTAAATTCCGTTATTTATATATCGCAAGCTCTAAGTATTCACGAATATATCGTCAGTTTCTTCATCCTCTCATTAGGAACCTCGCTACCAGAACTCGTCGTTGATGTAAACGCCCTTCGCCATGGTCATCATTCCATTGCAATTGGAGATATAATTGGTTCTTGTATCGTTGATTCTACTTTATCTATAGGCATTGGCCAAGTCTTCTTCCCTCAAGCGGTTTCAGCAGAATTAGCGATACCTACAGTTCTATATACGCTCGTTGTTAGTATAATTGTAATTGTTGTAGTAGCAGCCAGACAAAAAGTGGACAAAAAAGCTGGAGTATTTTTTATATTCCTTTATTTAATGGCTTTTGTATTTCTATTTGGATTAGGGTTATAAACCTTGACTCTTTTAAGTGAACTGGATTATTCAGGTAAATAAAATTTACAAGTAGTACATTGCTTTGCTTTTAATCGCCTATCAGGTCCGAGAATAATATATTTGCTTTTCATAGCTCCACCACATTTCGGACAATTTTTCACAAAGTTCTCTTTTATTGAATCTAAAACTTTTTGAATGCTTTTCTCTAGCTGAAGTAATTCATTTGCGTTTTCTATTATTTTTTTCGCCGAGATAATACCAATTCCCTTAATCCATGCTAGCTCTTCGGTTGTAGAGTTTGAGATCTCTTCAATTGTTTTCACACCTGCTTTATTAAGGTTGATAGCAGCTATTGGTCCAACACCTCTAACCCGTTCGAGCTCATTAGACATAAAAAACACTTTTATATGTATTATTCAACTTGAGAATGACAAATATTACTCCTTGAATTAATTAAAAAGAAATTTAACCTACACTAATTTTGAATTTATCTATAATAATTAATAATTGCAATACTAAAAGATAAAATTTGAGATGATAAAAAAAAAAGAAAAGATTTTAGTAAAAGTTATTTTTCTATTTGACGTCCCACGCCGTAATACATCAAATAAGCTCCTAAAAGTGCTAATATCAAGCCTACTACTCCTATTAAGGTTCTAAAGATGTCAATATTTAAAGTATTAGAGATAAAAATTCCATACAAAAAGATTAAAATAAAGCATAATCCGAATATAAAGAATTTCCACTTTTTTTTCAATAGCTCATCTTCAAATTTCTTATAAATCTGAAATGATAGATAAAATGCTGGTAATACTCCAATAGTTTCGATTGCTACAACATATATAAAGAATGGGACGCTCCAAATAGGGCTCCAATTTTCGTTAAAAGTAACACCTAAACCAGGAATAAATAAAAATCCTATCATTGAAAACATAGCAATACCGTAGACAATAAGAATAGTTAATTGCTTCTTTGTTGTAATTGCCTTTTCAGATTTTAAAAGAATTAAATTGAAAACTACAATAAATATTACAGAATAGAAGATAAAAAAGTTAGTTAGAAAGTTTAGCAATAGCACAACAGATTCTTCGATTAGAGGAGCATAAATAAAATTAATAATAAATCCAATAGCTGGAGATATATAAAATCCTGAAAAGATAATATTGAGTCGTTTTCTATCTCTTTTGAGAATTTTGAACGCCAAGAAAAGGAAAAACACACACATAAATCCTTGGGCTACATATATCGTTATAAAACGAATCGGTGACATTTGATAAAGAGTCATTTTTAAATCACATTTGAATTTTATTTATTATTTAAAATCTATTTATAATATATTTTTTTTATTATAATATGCATATAATTGTATTTTTCCTATTTAATTGTAATTTAATCTAAAATATGTTGAGATGTAAAATTTCTTTTTTTTAGTCATTATTCAAAAGGAAAAAACAATAGAAAAAATAATAAAAAGATTATAATTGCTTCGCGATGCCATAATAAGCAAAGTACAGAGAAATAAGCATGGGTAACGATGCAATAGACCATATTAACCTAAAAGTTGGGTCGGCTAATGTATTGGAGATCGTAGTACCATAAAATAAAAAGAAATACGCGAAAATACCAACTAAAAAATACTTCCATTTCTTCTTTAATTCCTTGTTCTCGAACTTAAAATATAGTTTTAAAGAAAAATAAGTTGTAGGAACGATAGCTATCGAGCTACAGATAATAAAACTAAAGGTTAAGAAAGTCCAACTCCACTCGGGTTTCCACTCTGTGCTTGCATTAATAATAATACCGTTTGGTATAAACCATAGGCCTAATAGAAGAACTCCAAATGCAATTATCAATACTAATTGAATTTTGGGAGTTATTACCTTGTCCGATTTGTCAACTATTAATACAAAAATGAGTAAGAAGATTAAAGAAAGGCACAGCAGATAGTAAGTTAAAAAATGTAGTATACGAACAACGGACTCTATTAAAATGAACGCGTAAATCATATTTATAATAACTCCAAAAGCCACAGATAGATAAGCTCCACTTAATAGAAGGTTAAGTCCCTTCGATTCTCTCTTTAAAATTCTATAAGCTATAAACAGATAAAATAAACCACTTAACCCTTGAACGAGAAAAATTTGAATGAATCTTGCTATATCCATATATTGCGCTAAAAAGATCAAATATCATCCCATTTCCTTTAATTATATATTTACAACGAATTATATTATTCCTTATGCGAAATTATTTAGTGCGTTATAAATAATAGACAAGACTAATTTTTTTGTCTGATATTTAATATTAGACTTTTTACTATATAACCATTTATTTTTAAAAGTAAAGGTATCTTAAAAAAGGAATAATAAAAAGTTTAACAGAATTAGGTTCTTTTTATTTCTCTCGCCACTCCTGACCGCATTTACCACAACGGTATTTTTTACCGTATACTCTTGGATAATCGCTTATAATATTTGTTTTATCAGTTGACTCGTGAATCAAATTTTTATGTTCTTCACTGCAGGATGGACATTTTCGTCTTCCTTCAGTTTTTTCAACTGTCAGTAAGTTATCTTCTCCCATAAAATTTCAACTCTAAAAAATAAACATTTTTATTTTCGTGTTAAGTTTGTTAATAAATTTAAGAATAATAAGTTAACTTGTTTTTTATCTCTAAAATGCATCCGTGGAATATTTGCTTAGTTTAGCAGAAATTTAGTTAGTTTATAGGATATTAATATTAGATTTCTATTTTTAGACATATATAGAATTTCACTCTACTTAGAAAGAATTCTTCCGTAAGCCTTTGCTCGTTCAAATAGCTCTGGGTTTAAAAATTCTAATTTGAAATAAATATCTTTTAAAATTTTATCGAATACCTCTTTAACATCTCTTTGTAAATTTTGAATTTTATAACAATATAAAAGTTCGAGTTCTCTTGTTTTTTGGATTAAACTAAATTCATTTATTCTCCTTTTATTTAGAGGTATTTTTTTGTTTAAGATTAAAAAAGGGTCAATTCCTGCTAAAACAGATATACCATTGAACATAAAGCGTTGAGAAAAATTGGTATAATTTTCAATTTTAATATTATTAATCGATTTATCGTTATAAATATTTGTTGCGATTATTATTACGTCAAATCTCTTAAAAGGAATTTTCTTACTGATTAAATCTTCAAAACTCTCTGCAAGAATGGCTTTAATTTTTATAGGAATATCATCAAATAGAACGAAATACTTCCAAATTAAGTCTTCCGAAGTAAATTTTAAAGCAATTTGCTTTAAATAATCTAAAAAAATCTTTTTTTTAGAATCTTCTGTACCAACAAGACCCAAATTGATGGTATAACTAAATTCTTTCAAAACTTTGCTTGTAAAAAAAAATAATTAAGGTTATTAATTTACTACTATAATATAATAAAATAATGCAAATATATAATATTGATTAAATAATCTTTTCAAAATGTTAATAATTTACGCGTTATTAATCGTAATGATTGTTATCTGGAGTTTCTCATTTGTTCTAGTGGATATCGCACTGGAATTTGTTCCACCTATGTCTATTGCGTTAAATAGGTTTCTAATAGCATCAATGGTTTTTATTTTTGTTGATCTATATTTTTTTATTAATCGAAAAAAACAGGTTGATAAATACAACAAGAACAAGAAAAAAGAAAATCTTCGATATACAAGAAAAGAATGGATTTATTTAATTATCGCAAGTTTTTGTGGTATTTCACTTTTCTATATTGCTCAATATTCTGCAATAGAATTAATTGGACCCTCCTTACCCGCATTATTCGTGTGCCTTTTATCCCCAGTAGTAATAACAATTTTAGCTTTAATCTTTTTTAAAGAAAAGTTGACTAAGGTTAAAATCCTGGGCTTTGCTATTGCAACCGTAGGCGGGTTTTTGTTAGTTTCGGGAGGAGATTTACAAATATTTATTCCAACATCGCCTAACTTCTTAGGTTATTTATACGCTCTTATAACGCCTATACTATGGGCGATTTATTCAATAGTAACAAAAAGAATTATAATAAATAAATCAAATTTAAAAACTTTAAAATACACCGCTTATTTTGGGACTATAGAGTTGTTCATTCTTGTAATATTAAATAACGAATTGCTTATTTTTATCCAGAATTTTTTTAATATCTATGTTTTTCTAACAGGAATATATTTGGGTATTGGTTGTTATATTATCGGGTATTTTATCTGGCAGAAATCCCAAAATGAGCTTAAATCTTCGAAAGGAGCTTCTTTTTTGTATGTACAACCGTTTTTAACTCTATTATTTTCAATGCTCTTAAACAGAACTGAAACTATCCTACTATGGAATATGGTTGGTGGAGTTATTGTGTTATTTGCTGTCCTCGTAATTAATTATGAAAAAAATTATTAAGCATGCTATTAAAAATTTTTTGAAACTATTTTCTCCAATTCTTTAGCCAATATATCATCAATGGGTTTTATTGAACTTTTGTCAATTAATTTAGAAGCTTGTTCTCTTGCTCTTTTCCTAGTAGATTTTGAGCCAGCTTCTTTCCATGCGTCTCGAGATAATCGATCAATTATCGGACTTGTTAGAAATAATTCCTTTCTAAATAGTTTTCTAGTCGATGGATGCGATAATAGTTCTTCCTTTTCGGCGTAATCTTTTAGAATGTCAGAAGCAAATGGAGAGCCATAATCCTCGACACCCCTTAAAAGTCTTTTAACCATTCCAACAATTTCATTATCGATTACCAATTTTTCAATGCTCTGTGTGGACTCAAAATCTAACATTCCCGGGCCTGAAACCATGTTAATCCCCGCAAGTCCCGCTAAAAGAGCTCCCATTCCGCCTTCAAACCCCGCCTGTGCGTCTGGAACTTTCGAATCGCTTAAATTCATGTAAGCATGAGTAGGCATTTTTAGAAATCGTCCGATTTCCACATCTCCTAGGTTAATCATCATCGTTTCAATTGCGCCCATCGGGGTAGTACCTGTTTTCATGTCCAATATTGCAGGTGATCCCCCCCACACTAACGGAGCGCCTTTTTTTGTCAATTGTGCAATTACAACTCCCGCAAGACTTTCCGCACAGTGTTGAGTAATACACCCGATTAACGACATCGGCGCACTTGCTCCAGCTAAAGGCATAGAAACAAATTCTGAAGGTATCATACTACTAGCAGCGTCTATAACCGATTGAGTGGTTAAATCGGACCACTTCAGCGGTGGACTTGGACACGCATCAAATATAGCCAACGGTTTTTTTGCGAGGTCTTTTTCAGATAATCTACACGCTAGTAAAATCTCCTTCATAGTTGAAAAACTTTCCTTACGAAATGTTCCGGTAACAACGGGTTTATAACAATTTGAGAGCGCTATATACAATCGATGCCAATCTTGAGCTATTTTAGGAACATCATTGTAAATTAACGCTGTACTTTGCGCTTCAATGTGTTCTAATTGTTCAACTAACTTTGAAAACCTAATAAAATCTTCTGTTAGAGCTTCTCTAATGCCTCCTGTATTAACATCAAGTATAAAAATTGCTGCTGAACCTGGATCGAAATGAACCTCATCGTTCTTTAAGTTAATGTGTTCAATACCTTCTCGATCAAATAGTTTGATTTCATTAGGGACACTACCTAAGCATTTATCTACAATATCAGAAGGGATAAAAAACCGTGAAGCCTTGTGGGTAATTCCATTTGTAGTGAATAATTCAATTGCGTCATTATTTTCTATAAAAACACCTTGGGTCTCAAGAATGTTTTTAGCTTCGTTAAAAATTTTATTTTTATAATCCTCATTTAATACTTTAATTTGAGGTCTAATAATCGTCATAATATATCTCTTTTTTATTTCATATTGAATTAATAGCTTCTTTGATTTCCTTAATCGTTTCAGGAGACGTACCACAGCACCCTCCCACGATTTTAGCACCTATTTGAATAATTTCGCGAATATCGCTTACGAAATCTTTTATTGGTTGATCGTAAACGGCTCTATTGTTTAGATCGATTCTTGGTTGACCTGCGTTAGGTTTTGCCGATACGGGTTTATTAGTAAGCTCTTTTAGTTCTTTTATTAAACCTATCATTTCATCGCTTCCTAATGTACAATTCGCTCCAATCACATCAACATTTCTATCCTCTAGTATTCGGACACATTTTTCTAAAGAATCGCCCATAATGGTAAAAAACCCCCTTTTTGTTTTTGTGTATGTCATTGAGCTTATAATGGGTTTTTTTGAAATCTCTCTTATCGCTTTTATCGCAGCTTCCATTTCTTCAATGTCCGAAATAGTCTCGATATGCCAGAGATCTACTCCTTGTTCTAAAAAATTTACCTGTTTAACATAACTGGAAACCCATTGGTCGGCGGTTGCTTTTCCTACTGGAGGTTTAAATACACCAGACGGGCCAATATCGCCTACAATTAAACGATTGGGAAGGCAAGCTCTTTCTATGTTTTTTAAGGCGCTCTCATTTAACTCTTTAATTTGATTTTCAATTCTATAACCTTGCAAATTTAAAAAGCTAGATCCAAAAGTACTTGTTTGGCACATATCTGCACCTGCGTCGTAATATGATTTGTGTATCTCAAAAATTAATTCTGGTTGTTCGATATTAAGGGTATCGGGAAGTTTTCCTGGCGTGATTCCACGTTTAAATATCTCTGACCCCATTCCTCCATCAAATAATATGACTTTTGAATCGTTTTTTAACCAATCGTGGAATAGAATAACAATTTACCTCAAATTAGCGTTTTTTAAATTTTTAGAAGGTTCTTGACTAGATTAACAGCTTCTACGGCACTTCCAGCAAATCCATCTGCTTTGCACTCATCTACCCACGCTTTAGAAACTGGAGCACCCCCAAGTATCACTTTGAATTTGTCTCGGATACTTTTAGTTTCGAGTATTTCTATTATCTTTTTTTGACCGATCATAGTTGTAGTCAATAAAGCAGAAACTCCAATGATGTCCACATTCTTTTCAACAGCAACTTCGATAATTTTTTCAGCTGGAATGTCAGCGCCTAGATCAAAAACTTCAAAACCATTGGCACTCAACATTGTAGCGACAATCGTTTTTCCTATTGAGTGAATGTCTCCTTCTATTGTTGCAATTACTACTTTTCCATTTGAGATGCTATCTCTCTCTGTTCCTATGTGTGGAAAAAGAAGTTGCATAGATTCTTGCATTATAGTCCCTCCAAGCATTAGTTCTGGCAGGAAGAACTCTCCTTCGTCCCATAAATCCCCTATTTTACGGATCCCCGCCCCAAACCCTTTCTCTATTACTTCAAGAAGATTCATCTTCTCTTGAATTGCTTTATTGGCCAATTCAATAGTTTTTTCTTTGTCAAGACTTACGATTGCTTCAGTTATTTCTTCATAAAATTTATCATTAGACACGAAATTCTCATCTAAAAACTTAATTAGTTATAATTGTAAAAATATCATGGTTTATTAATTAAAATATCGAAAAATTATTTGTATGAAGCGAGTATTCATTCAAAAAACAGATAGAAAATCCTAAAAATAAAAATAAGAAAAATATAATTTTTTTTAATAAATCAATTAATTCAGTTTATGTTGGAGGGTTACCTACTATAATCCAGACTACTGCGATAATCGTTGTAATAATGATTGCTAATAAAGCTATACAATAAACCTTCATTAATTTTTTAGCTCGTTCGCTAAATTCTGGCGTTATTTCTTCACTTAACCGACCTTTATTAATGTTTGTATTAGATGCTAAGAATTCGTTCAGTCTTTTGGCGTACTTAATTGCATTAGGTTCCTCTTTTGGGCTGGTTATGTACATTGGACTTCCTGTACGAAAATTTAAACCTAAACACTCCCATTCAACGCTTCCATACTTTCCTTGGCTTCTTAGGCGTTTAAAAACGTCAAAACGGTCTATATCTTCTAATTTGAACTTTTTATGCTTAGCCCGAATGCTTGACCAATACTTTTCGTAAATTAAGAGATTTTGTTGAGCGTCAATTTTGAATACTACAAAAGCCGTTCTCTGTAGCCATCCAATGATAAGGGTACTAAAAGTTAAGGTACCTAAAAAAATATTTGTCCAAAATATGCAAATTTCAGCGATCTCAGTACCAAAATTATTTATATTTTTTACCCAAATAAATGTCATGAAAATCCATAATGCAGCAAACGCTCCAGAACCGATTAAAAATCTATACCACCAAGTTTTTACAAAGAATTTGATTCTTGGTAAATTATCTTTTCCTACAGTCACATCGTACTCATTCGTTGTACTATTATCATCCATCGATATCAGCATTTTTTTATAATTTTAAATAAGAGTTTCGCGTTAGAATTGAAATAAATAATTATATTGTTTTAACTATCAAGATTATATATATTTTACTCGCCCATATTCTTCCCAATTTCAGAAATTAAAAGAAAAAATACATTTGGAGAATAAAGGGAAAAAGTAAGCTAAATTATTATTCCATTATTATTAGATTTTTAATAAATAAAAATATTAATTCTTACACTATATAAATTTTAAAACTTAATTATCAAATAATTTGATATTGTAAAGGTGTTTTATAACGTCTAGAAGATATTACGCAAAAGGTAAGAAGACTTATGCTAAAGACCAGAGTTTTACACAGGATAATGTCGGGGAAGAGAAAGAGCGCTTTCTCATCAGTATTGATTTAATGAGCTTAAAAACTTTAAAAGATTACGATGTAATGGGGTGGCGTGGCGAGTTTTATTTCAAAGTGGATGGCCCTAAGGTCTTTAAAGCTAGATACCCAAATAAGGGAACAATAAAGCTTCAAAAAAACCAAAACTTTACATCTAAAGCTGATATGAATGTGTGGAGCCAGTTCAAAACAGTTAAAGCAGGGAGAGACGCTATAGTAAGGATTAAAGTAATATTGAGAGAGCAAGATCATTTAAAGAAGGACTCCACAGTCGCAGAAGAAGAATATGAAATAGTTCTTCCTTCCAAAACCAGTTATGTTATTTTACAGGACGATAAAGAACGGACTAAAGCGAAACTACGAATTCAGGCTTCAAGAACAAGATATTAAATAAAAATTTTTTTTATTCTATTTTTCCATTGCAGCGTTTATTTAAAACGATTTATTAGAAGAAGAACCAAAATTTTAGAATCTATTTTATAATTCTATGCATTTGATTCTCCAACGTTCCTATTCCTTTAATAGGATTATTATCCCACGTTCCTTCTGCTCTAAGTACATAGTTTGTAATAAATTGATTTTCTCTTCCCATTTGACCTGCCCAAGATAATTTAGACTCAGTTGTTACTATGAGATTTAGTAAGTGCTTGCCGGATTCATCTTTTCCTGCTGTTATTTCCCATTTTACAGGAACTTTGGTTGGAATATTATCGTCATCGCCATAATCTAATTCTGTAATTTGGAAATCGCTAGGTTGGAAATGATACCATTTGCCATTCATAACAGCAGCACCTTCGCCTGCTTCAATTATACCTTCATTTTCTTTACGTAAATCAATTGAATGATAAAAAAGATGAATTGATCCTTCTGTAAACTGTAGGTTTGCCCATCTCCAATCGTAAATATGAAAATTGGAAAATATTCCTAGACCGTGTTCAATTATGCCCCTACCATTATTGATTTTAATTTTTTTTCCTTGTATTTCTATCTCGCCTGTTACTTTTATGGCAAAGATATCGTAAAACCTTTGAGCCATAGAAGGCGTAACTGCTGCGCGATCGTTATAGTATACGATAACTCCCTTGGGGTCCAACGCTTCAAAAACTAACTTTCCCTTAATATCAATTTGCTTATCTTGGAAAGAAAAAGTGTAACCGCTTTTCCAAGTACCATCAAATTCGAATTTACAATCTACTAAATCAACCTCTTGGTGGAATTTTGTTTTTGAGAGGTTTTTAAGCATTGGTTGACTTAAAAATTTTTCCCATTGCTTTTGTTTAAAAGTTTTAGAAACAAGAAACGCGTCTAAAAAAGAAAATCTTAAATCTGGGGCATTCACCCAGAAAAATCGATAAACAGTATCAAAAATCTCCTTTGAAGTATCTTCATTAGAATTGAACATAATATAAATCATTCCTTCTTCCATTGGGCCTCCCGTACCTTCATTAGAGGGCATCATAGGTTCGTTAAGTTGCTTATTTGCTTTTACAAATTCTTCTATTCGAGTTCTACTAGCCCTTTTTATTTTAATAAGAGTTCGTAAGTTTTTCAAAAAAAACTTAATTTTAGGTTTAGGTTCAACTTCATTTGTAGGCATATTATCACTAATTTTTCTTCTATCTATAGTTAAAAATAATAAATAAATGATTAAATATTAGTTATTATTCAAATTAATAAAATTTTTTTTTTAAATGATAAATTATGAATGAAAAAGAAAAAGAAAAATATGATACAATACAGTATTCAACCAAAAAAGCAGCGGCCTATAGCACAAGTCAAATAGTTAATACAGCGGCTTATCAAACGTTTGCGCTTCTAACATTCACGTTTTATTTTGCTGTAATTGGAATTAATGTTGATTTAATAACAATTGGTTTCATTATATGGTCGGTTTGGAATAGCATCAATGATCCACTTTTAGGTGCGCTATCAGATCGAACTCACACAAAATGGGGGCGCCGTTTTCCTTATATAATGATTTCGATTATTCCATTGGCTATTATTATGATCTTGTTGTTTTATCCGCCACTATCATTCGGTATCACTAACGAGCTTATTAATTTTGCTTATTTTCTCGTTATTATTATTATTTTTGAATTTTTCTTTACAATGTTCGATGTAAATTTAATCGCTTTATTTCCAGAGATATTTATTACTGAGAATGAAAGAAGAAAAGCAAACGCTATTAGAATGGCATTTTACATAGTTGGATTACTTATATCTTTTGTCTTGCCAACAATCTTCATCCCCGATTTTTCAGACCCAATTTATTTACCTGAGTATCAAATTTTTGGAGTAATTGATGCGGTAATAATCATAATTTTTGGCTTAATCTTCTTAAAAATTAGTCCAAAGGAAAGAGTTGAATTTCAGCACGAATATAAAAACGCTCCTAGCTTACTTGAATCGGTAAAGACTTGTACTAAGAATAAGACGTTTATGACCTATATCCCCGCCGAAATAGCTGTTTGGTTTGTAATAGGAATGCAAACTATGATAGTACCGCTATACGGTAAATATGTTTTAAATATTGGCGAAGGAGAAACTATTTTTCTAGGATTATTATTAGGCATAGCATTTATTTCAGCAGCGTTTTTCATAAATATTCTGTGGAAACCTGTTGTTAAAAAGATTGGTCCTCGAAAAACTTGGATAATTTCTGTAATCGTTTGGATCTTAACATTTATTCCTTTGATGTTTATAAATGATAAAATACAAGGTTTAATTGTGTTTTTTCTAATAGGAATAGGGTTAGCTGGTCCTATATTTCTTGGCGATCTAATTATGGCCGATATTATCGATGAAGACGAAACGATTACAGGGACTCGTAGCGAAGCTGGTTATTATGGCGTTAAAGCCTTTTTCTTTAGGTTATCTACAGTTTTTGTCGTACTCGCTATTAGTACGGTGTTTAGAAACGCTGGATGGACTATTTTCGTACCAGATCCTATAACTCAAGAAATTGTTTTTGGGTTAAGAGCCTTAATGTTTATATTTCCAGTAATAGCAATGAGTCTTGGTTTAATTGCTGTCTATCTTTACCCCTTGGATGGTGAAAAGCTAAAGAAAGTAAAGGAAAAACGTCAAGAACTTCACATGGAAAAGCAATCAAGAGTTTAATAAATAACTTTCATTTTTATTTTTTTAATTTTAATAGTTAAACCAAAGAAAAAATAAAAAAAATATTAAGTTTATAGAATTGTATAATTTATAGTTTTTTTTCTTGCGATTTATATATAGCAAATGCTCCAATAACAAACGCTATAGCAATAATAATTTGGACAATACCCCAAATCGTACCTCCGAATATATCATCTAAAGCTAAAGATATAACTAAAATCGCTATCTCGAAAACGGCAAGGTAATTTAGAATAGCTAAAAATTTATTTTCTATTGCTGCCGACTTAGTATTTAGCGTGCTTCTCTGTCTATTAAGCGTTTTCCTGACTCTGGCGATTACATCGTCAGTTTGCTTCGAAAATTTAAAACCATCTAACTTATCTATCATTTCGTTAAACATACTTGTTTTAAAAGTGCTAGTAAATAATAAGCGAGTTATTTTGGAGATTATTATATCTTTATTTAATTCAAGAATTATTCTGTTGAGTTCCGTTTCCAATTTCTCTAATCTATCGATAGTATCCATCAAAGTTAAGTTTTCCTCTTTAGCTCTGGTTTCTGAGATGACTTTATCGAATTTCTCTGCTACAATTAGTATATTTTCCATATGCATGAGGATTAAAAATCTCTGAACGTTGCCAACTTCTGGACCAAAGAGTGTATCGATAAGTAAGTTTTTCATAGAATTCGGATCCATAAGACCTGGTCCCGGGATTATTACGTTTCCCGCGTGAGTAATCATCACGAATTCGTCTAAATATGGAGATAAGTTTTTAAGGTTAATTTGATCTCGATACGCCACAGGATCTAGTTCTCTATATTTATCCGTTCTTAAAGTAAGCCCTATTGAATATCGCGCATTTTTACCAATATTTTTTCCAATAAAGCGATAATCCGCTCTGTTAAAGTCGGGTTTTGCGTCCCAAATAAGCCAAGTATGGTGCCACGGTTCTAGCGAAGATTCTAATTTTGCCTTTTCTGGAAAATTTCCTTTTTTTAATAACGTTATAACATTTTCTCTTATTTCTACGAATTTTTCTGTTATAGGTCTTCCGGTGCTTTCCAGGATCATGTTTGAGGGTTGGGAGATTTCTATAAAATCCTCAATCTTATGGTAATTATCGAAAATTAATTCGCAGTGGATTACTAAAACTGAGCCATAATGGATGTGTCCTTCCAATCTAATTTTTCCAACCACATGTGGTACTGTAGCGCAAGAAAATCTATCCGACTTGCCGATTTTAAAGCAAACGGGAGCAAAATTCTTCGATTGACTTGAAATCCACTTTAATGGTTGGTTACACCCTTTTGCATGTCCGGGAACTTCGAGTTTACACCGATAATCTTTATATAGTTTCAGAGAGCCTTCTTTTTCTAAATACTTTCTAACTTCTGGTAGCTCAAAATATCGTCCTAACTCATAAAATTTCCAAAAAACTAAAGTAACTTTAAAAGTATACTCTTCTTCAGTTGAGATTGTCATATTTTTTTCCTTGAAAAGTTTTATCTAATCTAAATACATTATAAATTTAAAATATTTTTTTATTTGAATGATTATTACAATCATTTGTTAGACTTTTACGTTAATTAAGGTGAGTTTTAAATGGTTAATAAAGATGTAGACTCAAAAAAATTGGAAGTAATAATTCAAATTGCAAGTTTCAAAGATTCTTTAGGGATTCATAACGCACTTAAACAAAACTTAATTGAAATACGCGATTTTAACGAGATTTCTGATGAACAAAGAAAAAAATTAGAAGATCAAGGCTTTCTGAGAAAAGAAGTTGACGAAGATTTTTATGTCCGACTTATTCAAGATGCTAACAAAAAGGTTTATATTGCGAAAAATAAACGCGGAAATGTCATTGGTTTCGCAAGCATATATAATAACGAGAATAACATAAAAACGATTAGGAAAACTCTGCAAAATCTCCATATTAAAGATAAAGAAATTTTAGATTTACTCGTTAATGAAAAAAGAAAATTCGCTTATTTGGACCAAATTAGCATCGTACCTGAATTCAAGCGTAAAGGCGTTGGGACTGCCATTCTGGAGAAATTGTTGCTTGAAATAAACATTCCTTTAGTTGCATTTATAGTAAAACTACCATTAATGAATAAAGCGTCCGCTCTATGGCACGAGCATATTGGTTTTGAACTTGTAGGTACTGGAGATGGTGATTATAAAGGTCAAAAGTTTGAATGGTTGATATATATTAAATAGGTTAACAAAAATTAGCTCAAATAAAATTTAAAACGAAAAAATTAGAATTTTGAGAATTCTAAACAATTTATACAACTTAAAGCTTTTCTTCTCTACTTTTTTATAAAATTTGGACGAGATATTCTCTCTTGTTTATACTTTTAGTTTACTCATCCTGATTTTCTGCGTTAAACTCGTGATTTAAACTTTCGGCAAGTTTAAACCCTACTTCAAAGAAGTTCTTCATCGATTTATAGAAGATATCTCCTACAACATCGCCTAATTCCATCTTTGATTCAGACGAAGTCTCAATTTCTTTTGAGATATTTAATTCTCTTATAAGATCTTCCTTTCTATGCTCTAATTCTTCGCTTAAACTGCTTAAATTTATTTGAAAATTGTTCATTTCTACACTTTGGCTTTTTTCCATAATAAAACCTCTTTTTTATGTTTAATTTTATGCTTATTCAATATCGGGTTGTAGTTTAAGGGAATCAATAATTCTTATTATATCCTCAGCGAGTTCGTATCTCTCATCTCGATATTTTGCTCGAGATAAACGATTTTCTACCTTAAGAGGGGCCCCGATTTTTACTCTTAACCCCTGTGATTTAAACACACCTAATATCTTCGCTTTTTCCGTGTATATTGCCATGGGGATTATAGGAGCCTTTCCAGCAACCGCAAATTTAATGATTCCTGCCATCGCTTTTACCTGAACTTCGGGTGTAAGTTTTGATTCCGGCGTCATGGCTACAAGGTCCCCAACTTCGTTAAGATAGTGGAACACCTTATCTATAGGCACAGTATCGTCCTTATCGAGGGTACTACGAAACATGCCTAACGATTTAAGAACAGGACCGTACATTTGATTCTTCATTAGTTTATGATGGACCATAAAATGAATTCTTCTTCCAGAAACTTGACTTATAATCGCCATGTCTCTTATCGCGTTGTCGCTTATCGTAGTTAAAATCGCCTTTCCTATAGTAGGTATGTTTTCCCTTCCCTCAATTTGTAAGTCTGCGAATGCCGTTAAACCAAAGTTTCCTAAACCTTTGGTAACTGCGTAAAAAATATCTTGCATAAGATCCTTACTAAGCATCTTATCTTTTCCTTTCGTTTCATTCTCCTCGGAAGATGTTTCAACCATTATTTTTCCCTCGTTTATAGTTTATCTATGAAATTACTAACTTCCTCCATCCGTCTCTCGTAATATTCCTTTAACTCTTTTTCGGAAACAAATGAAGGGATTACTTTTTCTAAATAAATATCAAATATTGTCGATAATTTTGTTTTATGTTGCAAGGACTCGAGAAATCCCTCGCCCAAGTCCTTTAATTGCTTAAAAAATTCTGTCATTTTGCTTCTCTTTTATTAAAAATTGGACAATATTTTAATAACTTTAGTAGATATGTTTCTTTTTATTTTAATCAAATATTCTTTTATTAAATATAAAGTATATCATACTTTTCAAATTATTATAATATTAAAAGATTAGAATATAAAACTCGAAATTAATCAACTTGGTCCCATTTACCACAACGAGAGCCCCAACGCGCTATAACTTTATTTCCCTCTTGGGGCATCTTTACTTGGACTATTTCGCAATTATTGGGACAGTCTCCGCAATTAAACGCTGAGGTTGTGAATTCAATTTCAGCTACTTCGAGTCCTCGAAATACAGTTTGATGTTCGTTCTCTAGATAGAAATCTCTGACTAAAATTGCCATTCCTAAAGCCCCCATTAGGACGTTATATTTAGGAACAATTACTTTGCAACCTAAATGTCTTTCAAATGCTTCAATGATCCCTTTGTTGTAAGAAACGCCGCCTTGGAATACAATGGGTTCTTCTAAGGTTTTACCCTTACCTACATTGTTCATATAGTTGCGAACAAGTGAATCGCATAAACCAGCAATAATATCTTCTTTAGAATAACCCGCATTTTGCTTGTGAATCATATCGGATTCTGCAAATACAGTACATCTTCCAGCTATACTCACAGGGTTGCTCGATTTTATAGCGTAAGCACCAAACTCTTCTATAGGGATTCCAAGTCTCGCAGCTTGATGATCGAGAAATGAACCCGTTCCTGCAGCGCATACAGAATTCATCGCAAAATCTACAATTATTCCG
>Ga0209345_10003152_pt1 | contig 17219 bp, 14 predicted proteins | sample Cruoilmetagenom7_FD_187294 | JGI IMG/M metagenome (GOLD analysis project Ga0209345, IMG submission 187294) | Oil polluted marine microbial communities from Coal Oil Point, Santa Barbara, California, USA - Sample 7 (SPAdes) (version 2) | ecosystem: Environmental > Aquatic > Marine > Oil seeps ...
ATTATGCAAAGTCTTTTCAAGGATTTAAAACTAGAATCTTAGCTAAGATAACTGCTCTTACAACTATTCAATTTATCAATAGGTTTATATTTAATAGGAACATCAACAATATTAAAATTAGCATTATTTAAAATGCACAACGGGTTTAATTAATATATTTATATCAAATGAAGACATTACAAAAAGGAGATGCTGCACCTAATTTTTCATCAATTGATGAACAAGGAAATACAATTCAATATTCAGACTATAAAGGAAAAAAACTTATAGTTTTTTTCTATCCTAAGGCCAGTACACCTGGTTGTATTAATGAGGCTTGTAATTTAAGAGATCATTATAAAGAATTGCAAGAAAATGGGTATGATCTTTTAGGAGTTAGTGCGGATAGTACTAAAAGACAAAGCAATTTTAAGAATAAATATAAGTTTCCATTTCCATTATTAGCAGATGAATCTAAAGAAGTCATCAACGCTTTTGGAGTTTGGGGTCCAAAAAAGTTTATGGGTAGAGAATACAATGGTATTCACCGTAAAACATTTTTAATAGATGAATATGGTATAATTGATCGAGTAATCGATAAAGTAAAAACTAAAGATCACGCTGCTCAAATACTTTCAGAAAACTAATTATTTAAAGCTTTTGTTTTATAACCAAATAATTGCTTCTTTTTAATTATTTCAGCAACACCAGAAGGCAACATATCTTCCCATCCATCATCTTCATTTTCTATTTGAGTTAATACTTTTCTAGAAAATATATGTAAATGCTCCGTATTAAAGTCTTCTATATCAACTACTTTTCCATTGTATTTGAAAAATTTATACAATTCTTTCATACGTGGATGCACTTTTAAGTTTTCACTATTAATGTATTCACCCGTTTTTGGGTTTAACATTGGATATAGATATACTTTTAAATCTTTAAAGAATAACTTTCCAAAAGCTTCTAGTATACCTCCACTTAAATGGCGATAATACTTCTCATCGAAAATATCAATTAAGTTATTTACTCCTAAGGTAAGTCCCATTCTCTTTTTAGTATATTCAGAGAAATAATCTACTAACTTATAATATTCTTGGAAATTTGAGATCATCACAGTATGACCTAATGAACATAATAAACGAGCTCTCGACATAAAATCTACTTCATTTATTTCGCCTTCAGCTCTAAGATTGGATAAGGTAACCTCAAAAATTACCACAGTTTTTTCAGGATCTACTCTTTTTTCCTTTAAGAACATTTCGTATGATTTCTCATACATGTCAATATTTACATTTGTTACAGGTCTAAAACTACCTCTTAATGCAAGAATATTTTTCTTATATAATATTTTAGCTGGTAAAATATTGGTACCATCAGGCCCAAACATTACAGCATCGGTCATTCCATTTTTTACTAATTGTAGACTCATTAAACGATTGTCTACATTTTTAAATAGAGGGCCAGAAAAATTAATAGTATCAATTTCTATTTTATCTTGATCAATGTGATCGTATAAATAACGGAGAAGTTTTTTTGGTTCATCATATTTATAGAATGCACCATAAATTAGATTAACACCTAAAGTGCCTAATGTGTTTTGTTGTAAAGTTGCTTCATTTTCACGGAAACGAATGTGAAGCATAATTTCATTGTATTCGCCACCTGGCTCAACTTGATATTTAATACCCACCCAACCATGGCCTTTGAATTTTTTTGCAAAATCAATCGTAGCAACTGTATTTGCATAAGAAAAGAATACTTTGTTTGGATGTTTTTCCCTAGAAATACGTTGTTCTATTAATTCAGTTTCATGGCTTAACATTCTCTTTAATCGATCTTCAGTAACATATCTACCGTCACCTTGAACACCGTAAATTGCATCACTAAAATCCTTGTCGTACGCAGACATAGTTTTTGCTATTGTTCCTGAAGCACCTCCAGCTCTGAAAAAATTACGTACTGTTTCTTGTCCAGCACCTATTTCTGCAAATGAACCGTAAATGTTTTCATTAAGATTTATACGTAAAGCTTTACTCTTTATCGAAGGAATATTCTCTATCTCTTTATCACCAATAATTTTAACTGACATAGTAAAAAAACGTTTAGTTTTAATTTTAGCCAAAGGTACTAAATACAATAGGTAAACAAAAAAAATACTGTTATTTTTGTTGCAATGAAATCAACTATTTCTATCACCTTTTTAGGAACAGGAACTTCACAGGGAATCCCTGTAATTGGAAGTGATCACCCTGTTTGTAAGAGTTCTAATTTTAAAGATAAACGTTTACGCGTTTCGGTATTACTTTCTTGGAATGATTTTAATTATATAATTGATTGCGGTCCAGATTTTAGACAACAAATGCTAAAAGAAAACTGCAGAAAACTGGATGGGATTTTACTCACTCATGAGCACAGTGATCATGTTTCGGGATTAGATGATATTCGTCCTTTATACTTTCAACATGGTAATATTCCATTCTATGCTCAAGAACGAGTTTTTAAATCATTGCATAAACGATTTGATTATATTTTTGAAACTGAAAATAAATACCCTGGAGCACCAACTATAGACGAGCATACGATAGATAAAAACACAACGTTTATTATAGGAGGTAAGGAGGTTAAACCGATTGAAATATTTCATGGTTCACTTCCTATTTTAGGATTTAGAATTGATGATTTTTGTTATTTTACAGATATGAAATCTATTTCTGAAGAAGAATTAAAAAAAGTAAAAGGAACAAAAGTTTTAGTTGTGAATGCTTTAAGAGAAGAAAAACATCATTCACATTTAAGTTTATCTGAAGCATTAGAATTTATAAATAAAATTAATCCTGAAAGGGCCTATTTAACTCATATTAGTCATTTGTTAGGTTTTCATGATGAAGTTGAAAAGCAACTTCCTGAAAATGTATTTTTAGCATATGACACCTTAAAAATTAAAATTTAGTTATGAAGAATCGTATATTTTTGTATTTGTTTTTATTTGCTGTATTATTCATTATCTATCAGTATATGAATGAAAAGAGCATTTTTGAAAGACAAGAAACTAAGATTGGTGTATTAAAAGAAAAGTTGAACAAAGCTACTGTTTTAGTAGATTCACTCAATCAAGAATTAGTGAATTTAAATTACTTCACCTTGCAAGGAAATGAAAATGCGATGACGTATTTTGAGAACCTTGGATATGAAGCTAATGATATAGAGCAAATGGTTTCAGATAATATTTATGATCAAAACCTTGTAAAGGGCAGCAATCCTTTAGTTCCTTATGAAGGTTTAAATGGTTCAATGAAAATAAATAAATTAAAGTTTTTAAACCATAAATGGATCATTGCAGATTTTACTGATGGAAGTTATTGGGGAGAAATGTTATTAGAATTCTATATAGATGACAAAAAGAATTTAACCTTAACCAATTTAGGCTCTTTAATGTATGCTTCAAATTAATGAGACGCTAACCAAGTTTTAAATTCATAAAAGTTTTGTGGTGCAACTCCGTGACCTACTGGAAATTCAGAATAGGTACAAGGTATTTTTAGTTCATTTAAGAAAGGTTCAGTTTTTCTAGCCCAATCTACAGGAATTACTTGATCTACACTACCATGGGACGTATAAATACTTAAATTAGAAAAGTCATTTTCTCTAAAATTTTCAATAAACATATCTTCAGAAATATAACCACTTAAACCAATTACATTTTTAATCTTATTAGGATAACTCATAGCGATAGAGAAACTTAAAATAGTACCTTGGCTAAAGCCTAATAGCGTAATATTTTCAGCATCTATTTCATATTTTTCAATGATTTCATCGATGCATTTAACTACCAAATCCCTCGATTCAATGGCTTCTTCAGTATTATTAAACTTTCCGCTTCCAGCATCAAAATAAATAGAATACCATGCATTACCATAGGGTTGCATTGGAAGAGGAGCTTTTAATGAAAAAATTGAGTAAGTATCAGGCAACTCACTTGCAAATGAAAACAAATCATTCTCATCACTTCCATATCCATGAAGCATAATGATTGCAGGTGGTTTGTTAGTATTCGAAGCAGCTTTATAGTTATGCTCTAGCGGTAAGTTTTGTTTTTCCATTTGTTATAAAAAAAGATGCCGAATTGAACTATATTTTACAGCTTCAATCGACATCTACAAAATTACTATATTTTTAAAATTATCCTATTCCTTTGAACCAATTCTGAAAATGTTCTCCAACAATTGGAATTTCCTTTTTTTCACCTTGTAAAGCTCCCATAAGTCCTAATATCCATAAAACTAGAGCAAAAGCCCATAGTATCCATCCGATTATTTGAACGCCAGAAAATGTTCCAACGATATTAAGAACAATACCTAAAATCATAATTCCAAGCATTTGTCTTAAATGAAATGCACCTAATTCGGTTTTATTATTGTTATGCATTACAAAAGCAATAATCCACCCAATTAAAGTTAAATAGGCTATAATCCCTATTGTTTTTCCGTTGTCTGATGTTGTTTCAGCCATAATTATATTTTTTGATTAGTATTAATAATGTTTAAAGATAAGGTTTTAATCTAAAAACTTAAACCACTCTTGAAATTTTTCATCTAAAAAGGGAATTCCTTTTTTCTGATTTGTTATAGCCATAACGATAGAATATGCCCATAAAAAGAAAGCAATTACAAATAAAATTTCTCCAAATAATAAATTTACAGAAGCTTGAGTCACTTGCGATAAAAACATCAATAAAATAAGACCAAACATATTCTTTATGTGAAAATTTGCAAATTCATGTTTATGATCAACATTCATAATATAAGCTACGATAGTACCAATAAAAGTGATATAAGCTATAATCGCAATGTTTTTGCCTAATGGTGTATGATTCATTTGTTTATATGAAGTTTGTTATTAGAAAAGATTCCATATACTTTTCCTCTCATTGATTGATCAAGAAACGCTGAGTTTTTTGAAGTTGACTTAATTTCACTTTCATCGAAAATCCATTCGATCTTAGGGTTAAACAAAGTTAAATCGGCTTTATTTCCTTCTGAAATAGAATTTGATTCTATTTTAAATCGTTTCTTTAAATTAGTCAAACGATCTATTACTTTTTCAGTTGCTAAAACTTTATTAGCTGCTCCAAAACAACTCTCAATTCCAATACTACCATACATTGCATGGTCAAACTCTGTTTTCTTGTGTTCTATGTCTATCGGATTATGATCACTCGTAATTCCATCAATAGTTCCATCGATTAAACCTTTAACTAGCGCTTTACAATCTTTTGTAGTTCTAAGAGGAGGAAGTAGCTTATAGTTAGTATCGAATCCATCTAGTAACGAATCTGTTAAAACTACATTCGTTATAGCAACGCTACAACTAACATTAAGTCCTTTCTTTTTGGCATCTCTGATTAGTGCTACACTTTTTTTAGTTGAAATAGTTGGTATATGTAAGCTTCCTCCGGAATATTCTAAAATATATAAATCTCGGATAATTTGTAATTCTTCAGCTAAAGAAGGTATTCCTTTTAAGCCTAACATCGTACTATTTACATCCTCATGAACCATACCTTTTTCAGCAATAGATTTTTCAAAAGGAAATGATAATATTAATCCTTCAAAGGATTGAGAATACTGCAAAGCAATTTTTAATAGATTAGGATTTTTAACTGACTTTTGATAATCGTAGAATGCTATAGCACCTTCGTTTTTCATATCATATAGTTCGGCTAAATCTTCACCTTCACTTTTTGTAGTTAAAGCACCTATTGGATATAAATTGACAATATGTTTATCTGCTTGAGCATTTAAAAATTTTATATTAGTCTTATTATCTGTAACTGGATTTGTATTAGAATTTACTGCAACATGCGTAAATCCAGCAGTTGCTGCTACTTGTAATCCATTTTCTATTGTTTCTCTTTCTTCATAACCTGGTTCTCCAAAAGATACACTAGAATCAAACCAACCTTGTGAAATATGTAAATCCTTTAAATCAATTTCTTTAATTTTCTTTGGATTAGGTATAGTAGCACCAATTTTTGAAATAATACCATTTTCAATTAAAACATCTCTCTTTTTTAAATGATGCGAAGAAGTTGCATCAATGATAGTGGCAGATTTTATTAAAATATTCATTTATAGAATTTTAAAACTAACATTTCTAAAAATAGAAATAGTACTGCAAAAATAGCAAACCATTTCCAATAATTATTAATTGTATTTTCTTCAGTAATTGTATCGAATAATGTAGTAACTGAATTATAAACAGTAACTCCATTCCATTCATTCGCATCTAAGTAATTTAAATCGCTTTCATTTCGATGATAATTATAACTTACTTTTTTATAAGTTTCATTTTCATTTACAATAGAAAATACACCTTGAGTCGAAGGCTCATCTTGTGTTGTTATTATTACATGAGACGATTTACTTTGTTGTAATGGAATGATACTCTGTGTACTATCTTGTAATTTTACAATTTCATCTTGCGCTAATTGAATTGGAACTGCATATGTATTTTGCTCACCAATCGTATAATATAATTTGGGTAAGGGTAAACTATATTGCGCAATATTGTAGAAAGTTGGTACAATTAAAGGTGAGCTTTGAAAATTTGAATTTTCATTATTTATTGCCGCCGTAAAAAGATAAACGTTATTTTTTTGAACTAGAAAAGGTTGGTTGTTTTCAAACTTAAGTAGGGCAGAAGCACTATTGTTTAGCTTCAAAAAAGTATTAACTTTTGGATATTGAAAATTTAGAACTTTTTTCTCGAACACATCTTGATAAAGAGGATGATCAAATGTTATCTGTGTTATTTTCTTTTCTTGATCTAATTGTTCCGAAAAACTACCAACTTGTAATTTTGAAAGCATTCTATTATACTCATTGATTTCTCCTTTTTCTGAAGGAATAATTAAAATAGTTCCTCCATTATCTGCAAAAGATTTTAATGCATCACTAAGCGAAGTTGGAATACTTTCCATTTCATTTAGAACGATTAAGTTTTGATTTGGAATTTCACTATAATCTAGATTGTTAGAAGATAAAGAAGTATAATTAAATTCAGTTTCATTAAATAGACTCTGAATAAACTGTGAAGGCGCATCATTAATAGAAATAACGTTAATTTTATGTGCTAGATTAATGTTGAAAAACAAACTATTATCATATAAAATATTAGGTTCGTTAATCGATATTTTTCCGTTAAATTCCTTTTTACTTTCTAAATTAAATTCAACTGATTTAGTCGTTTTTTCTGAAAAATTAATAGCAGTTTTTGCTATTAGTTGATCGTCATTATGTAATGATATAGAAACTTCGTCTGTACTACTGTTCTGTGAACTTAATTGTACTGTAAGAATCATTTGATCAATCTGTTTCTTTGAAATATATGCAGTATCAATACTTATATTACTAATTACATTTGGCTTTAATTGAACCGCTTCAATTTTTAATGAATTCGGAATCTCAGGAAAAGCTTCTTTTTGTTGAAAATCTGAAACCAATACCAGTCTTTTATCAGAACTTGGATTTTTAGAAAGCAACTGATTCGTTTTTAATAAAACTTCACTCAAACTTAATTGTTTTTGTGTATAGTCTATTGAAAGTACATCTTGTTTAAAATCTCCAATTGAAACATTCTTCTTTACTTCATTATTAGTAAACCAATTAATTTTATGACTTGAGTTAGGGATTTCATATAACTGTTGTAATGCTCTTTTCAGCAATGGACCTTCTTGTCCTTTTGCTTGCATGCTAAAAGAATTATCAATGTAAATTACTGTTTCTTTTTCAGTATTTAATGCAGTTTTCGAGGCTGTAAATGGTTGTGTGAAGGCAATAATAATACAAGCCAAAGCAAGCATTCTTAGTAATAAGGTTAACCATTTTTTTAATTGTGAACTCTTACGAGTTTGTATCGTTACTTTTTTTAGAAAAGCAACATTGGTGAAGTCAACTTTTTGAAATTTCCTAAGTTGAAATAAATGAATAAAAATAGGGATAAGTAGTAAAAAAAGCGCGTAAAGAAGTTCAGGGTGTTTAAACTGCATTCCTATAATTATTTTTCAAAGATACTAATTGCATCAGTATTTGTGAATATCATTAGCACAATTTTATAATTTAACAAAACCTTATGTTTTAAAGGCGTAACAGTCTTTTACTTTGAGCGTCAATTAAGAAATTAATTATATTATGAAAAAATTACTAGCCACTGTATTTACAATTGCATTATTAGTAGGTTGTAGTACACCAAAAAATACCACAAACGATTTAGCCGTTTCTAATCCTATAGAAACTGAATTAAATTTAACTAACGTTGTCGATGATAAAGTACCTGTACTTATAAACCCAGGTCGTTTTACACAGGAAATTGTAATGTATCATTTACCAAAAGTAGTGCAGGGAACTTACGCTGTAAGTGATTTTGGTAGCTTTATTGATGACATTAAAGCAATAGATTATAATGGGAATGAATTATCAATAAATAAAGTTGATACTAATACATGGACAATTCAGAATGCAACTCAATTAGATAAAATTACATATTGGGTAAATGATACCTTCGATATCGAAAAAGCAAATACACAGCCCACACCTTTTTCTCCTTCAGGAACTAATATTCACCCAGAAAACTATGTGTTAAACTTACATGGTTTTATTGGTTATTTTGATTCATTAAAAAACAATCAGTATAAGTTAGAAGTTAAAGCTCCAAAAGATATTGTTAGAGTTTCAGCATTACAAAATGTTGGTTCTAAGACAAGTGAGGATGGTGAAACAATCACATCAAGTTATTTTGCGCCACGATATTTTGATATTACTGATAACCCAATGATGTATGGAAATTTTGAAGTTGAAGAATTTGAAGTTGAAAACATTAAAATTGTTTTAAGTGTATATTCTCCAAATAAGATTCATTCAGCAAAGAAAATAAAGGAGACTGTTTATAAAATGATGCAGGCTCAAAAAGTGTATTTAGGAGAAGTTGATAGTACGCCTAGGTATGATATCTTTTTATATTTAGCAGATGAAACTGATGGTGCGCCACAGGGATTTGGAGCATTAGAGCACCATACTTCTACGGTAATGGTATTTCCTGAAAATGTACCTGAAGAAGGTTTAGCAGAAAACATTGTAGATATTGTTTCACATGAATTCTTTCACATATTAACACCTTTAAGTGTACATTCAGAAGATGTTCATTACTTCGATTATAACAATCCTACATTCTCAAAACACTTATGGATGTATGAAGGAATGACTGAATATTTTGCATCAATATTTCAAATTGATCAAGGATTAGTTTCTGAAAAAGAATTCTATAATAAAATGGTAGGTAAAATTCAAACCGCAGCAGGTATGGATGATACCATGAGTTTTACTGAAATGAGTGAAAATGTTTTAGTGCAACCTTATGCAAGTAATTACTTTAATGTTTACCAAAAAGGAGCTTTAATAGGAATGTGTTTAGATATCATGTTAAGAGAAGAAAGTAATGGTAATAGAGGAGTATTGTCTATGATGAAAGAGCTTTCGAATAAATATGGAAAAAATAAACCTTTTGAAGATGACAAAATTATAGATGAAATAGTTGCAATGACTTATCCTTCATTAAAAACATTTTTTGATACGCATGTAATTGGTACAACTCCTATAGATTATACTGTTTATTTTGATAAAGTTGGATTAGAGTTTGCAGAAAGTCAAGTTAAAACAAACTATATTCAAAATGGGGGAGCTTTAATAGTTGGTGCAAATCCTGAAGCTGGCAATATTTATTTTAATGACCTTGTAAAGAATAATAGTTTCTGGAAAGAACAGGGAGTTCAGTCTGGTGATATTATAAAATCGATAGAAGGTACCGAAGTAACAATGCAGAATGCAAATCAGATTTTCCAAGAAGTATATATGTGGCAACCTGGAAAAGAAGTAAAGGTTGTATTAAATAGAAATGGAGAAGATGTTGTAATTGAAACAGCATTAACACAATCATTTACTACAGGAAAAGTATTACAAGAAACTTCAACTGCAACTGATGCTCAGAATAGCTTAAGAGAAGCTTGGTTAAAAGGATAAACTTATAATTAACAAAAAAAGCCTAACATATTGTTAGGCTTTTTTGATGTTATATACTTTTAATTATAAACAATCTGAAACACAATAATCAAAGAACATTGCCCAGCTATTACCAGGTAGTTGTTCTCCAGCTGCCCAACCAGTTTCTTCTTGAGTGCCATCAAGATTTAACTCAGCATGGGCTGCAATACACCCACAATCAGGAAATTCTGAAACTGGGATGTTCCAAACTACTTCATTAGTACCAGCGTCTTCTGTAGATTTGTATGGAAATTGTCCCACCCTTGGGTTTCCTGGTCGATTTGTAGGTATTTGATCACATGATCCAACATATAAATGAGTAGCATCTATTTCCCATCCACCTGTAGTTAAATAGGTAACAATTAACTCTCCATTTGATACCTGATAACTAACGATACCTGCAGTATAATTTTGACCAGCAATTAAATCTACAGGAGTATAACAGTTTTCAGCATTTGGATCTAACCTTCTTGTTTCATCGGTAATTTCGAAACTATTCTCTTTAGAACAGCTAATAAAACATAAGATAATTAATGACAGTAATGTAAAATTTTTCATAATAGGTTGATTTTATTGGGGTTATATAATCACCAATATAGTTAAACCCCCATAATAATCGACAATGTGTTATAATATTCGATGAAATGCATATTTTGTTGTGAAGAATGTCAAAATTTTTCAAATATTCCTAACCCAAAAAGAGCAAAGTCATATTTTACAGGATCATCTTTGTCAAGTAATCGTAAAGATGTATCTAATTCTGCTAAAGCCTTCCCATCATTTTGTTTTCGCTTTAAAAGGCCTAATTTTCTTGCAACATTTCCGCTATGAACATCCAGTGGGCAAGAAAGTAGTGATGGTGAAATGGATTTCCAAATCCCAAAATCAACTCCAGTAGTATCATTTCTAACCATCCATCTCAAAAACATATTAATTCTTTTTGCGGCAGAGTTTTTCAATGGATCACTTACATGTTTTTGAGTTCTTGAAGGATGTGGAATACTAAAAAATAGTTGCTTAAACTCATGAATTGCAGGTTGTAAAGTAAAAGGTTGTTCGTACTTTTTAAATACATGTTCTAAACCTTTATGTTCAGTATAGATATATTTCAAAGCCTTTAAAAAGTAATCTAAATCTACAGTGTTAAAAGTTCTATGGACAAATCCTGAAATCTTTTCGGTATCGTCTTCAGTATAATTCATAACAAAATCATAGGGTGAATTGCCCATAATAGTTGCTAACTTTTTTCCATTATTGATGATACTCTTTCTATTTCCCCAAGCGATTGTTGCAGTAAGAAATCCAATTATCTCAATGTCTTCTTTTTCAGAAAATAAATGAGGAATTTGAATAGGATCTGATTCAATAAATTTCGGTTGATTGTAGAGAATTACTTTTTCATCTAAAAAATCTTTCAATTCATTTTTATGAAGAAAATCATTCATAGAAAAAACTGTTTACTGATTCACAATTAATCCATCTTGCATCACTAATTTTCGATCTGCCATGTCTGCTAAATCGTTGTTATGAGTAACAATAACAAAGGTTTGACCAAATTCATCTCTTAATTTAAAGAACAAATTATGAAGATTCTCGGCACTTTCAGTATCTAAATTTCCACTGGGTTCATCCGCTAGAATAATTGAAGGATTATTCATTAAAGACCTAGCTACAGCAACACGTTGTTGCTCTCCTCCAGAAAGTTCATTGGGTTTATGTGATTCTCTATGTGTAAGACCTAAAAATGATAGTAATTCTTTTGCTCTTTTTATTGCTTCCTCTTTAGGTGTTTTATGAATAAAGGCAGGAATGCAAACATTTTCAAGTGCTGTAAATTCAGGTAATAACTGATGAAACTGAAAAATAAAGCCTAAATTTTTATTTCTAAAAGCAGCAATTTCATTTCTAGAAAGGCTTGCAATATTTGTATTGTTTATGTTCAATAAAGAATTTTCAGTTTTAGTGAAAGAATCTAAAGTTCCAAGAATTTGTAATAGTGTTGTTTTTCCAGCACCTGAAGCACCTACTATAGAAACAATTTCACCTTTTTTAATATGTAAATCAACTCCTTTTAATACATGCAAAGAGTCGTAATATTTATGAATGTTTGTTGCTTTTATCATGCACATTTATTGAACCATGAAAATACTATTTTACTATATAAAACTAAGAGTTTTTCTTAAATAAATATTTTACATTATTGTAATCAATAAAATAGGTGATTCGTAAGGATAATGTATGCTGAATAGGCTGTTTAAATAAATTGTCTAAACTATCACCAAAATCAATTGTTGAAAGTGCATCTTCATTAAATATTTGATTTCTATATAAAAGAGTTGCTTCACTTCCTGGAGCAAAACGCCATCTAAAACTTAAATCAAAATTCCAAATATTAAAATTAGCATTTGGGTCATTTTCAGTAGTATCATAATCTATTTGTGTACGAGAACCGTCATCATTCAATTTAAAAAAGATATTATCTGAATAATCTGCAGTAGTCCAAGAATTTCTGAAACGTAAATCAATAGCCTTATAAGGATCAAAATTATAACTTGCCCTTAACGAATTTTCAACCCTTTTTACATCTCTTTGCCCCATGAATACATCAACTTCATTATCATCAATGTAACCAAAATTATCATCTCTTAAATTAAATTCAGTTTCCCAAATCACTAAAAATTTATCAGAAAAACGGTAACGAGGTTCAATACTTATATAAATATTTTGTTGGGGATCATCAAAATAAGTGCGATATCCTAAATTTAAATCTAAAGCTAGTTTTTTTCTAAAATCTGTAGACAGCCATGAGTTTATTCCAGAATTTGAACTAACAGTTACATACTTTCCATCAACTCTTGGTTCAAAATAATCTTGATTTTTACTTCGAATATCAATATTTCCACCAAAAGCAAATCGTTTCGTAGTTACAAAAAATGCATTTATGTTAAAAGTATTACTCGTTTGAACGCTTGGTTTATATAAACGTCTATGTCTTGCAGTAAAATCTATTCTAAATCTATTAAAAGTTTCTGTAGGTTCAAAAATTTGATAAGAAGCACCTGCAACAAAATTGTTGAAATTATTTCTGAAATTAAGTCCTAGATCATTTATATCTAGTGTCGTATTAGCAAAATCATGACCAATTCTATATCTGAAATTTCCTTTAATTCTGAAAATATCTAATTCGGATTGAAACCCTGTTTGGTTTCCTGTCTCTAAGTTTACATTACTGAAAATAGCCCTTCCAGAGGTTCTAAACCTATTTTGTTTATCTGCTATACTAAATACACCAGCAGTTACATTTCCATCTCTAAAATGCCCATTACGTGTTACATTTGTATTAATTAATGAAACCGATGAGTTGTCATTAAACTGTTGGTCTAAGACAAAAATATTATAATTAGAAAGCGGCTCAATGAGTTGTTTTCTAACTTCTCCAGTTTCATTATTTTTAATTTTCGCAAAGGTTCTTTCAGTTACTGCGTTAAAAAAACCAACACCTAATTTTCCTTTTGTTCTACCAGAAACTTTCACAGCATTTAATAAGTTTACTTTTTCAGGTTGTTCTATAATTGTTTCAGAGCCTTCATCATAATTAACTTCTCCAACTGGAGCACCTCCAACACGTCTAGAGAAAAAGATTCTTCCTTTATTAAACAAATCAACTCCTTCTGTAAAAAAAGCTCTGTTTTCATCGAAAGTTTGTTCGAAGGGGCCAAGGTTCAAACTAACTTCATCAAAAGCCGCTTGACCAAAATCAGGTATCAATGTTGCATCTAAAGTGAAACTATCACTTAATCCATATTTTAAGTCTAAACCAGCTTTAAAATCGGTTTCAGTATCGCCATCAAAACTGCTTACAATTCCTTGTGCAAAAGGAAATAAAGTAAGTCGGGTAGGAGGATCAATGTCTTTTACACCAGAAACTATTCCGCTATATTGTGAATCATTACCAACACTATTATCAATAAAATTCCAGCTATGTGTTTCATTTCGTGTTTTTATTCCACGGAAAAAATTAACGGCCCAATCTTGAGTTTCAATTTCAGGAAAGCGCAATGCGTTGTAAGGAATTTTAAATTCAGCAAACCAACCTTTTTCATTTTTAGATATTTTACAATCAAACACAACATTATACTCAAAATCAAAATTATTTTGACCTGCAATAGCATCTCCTATGGTTCCAGCACTTGTAACAAAAAAATGAGTTTCGTTAATTCCATCATTATAGGTGTTTAATGCAATCGCAAAATGATCGGCTTGTACAAATACTTCATCTCGTTGTGAAAACTGACTTAATATTTTGTCTGGTTCTGGGTCAAACATATAAGCAGCAATATATACTGCATTGTCATCGTAAGCCATTTTAACTTCAGTTTTAAACCCTTCTGGTATTTCACCTTCATTTCCTGGTTCATACATATTAAAATCACCAGCAGCCGGAATATTTTGCCAAACAGTGTCATCTAGAAGTCCATCTATTTTTAGTGGAGAATCAATTCTAATAGCTTCAATTGTTTTTTTTTCTTGAGAAATAGCAAAAAAACAATTAGCTAATAAAATTAAAATGATGGTTAGGTTTTTCATTTAATTTAGAATTTGATTGATGATGATGATCTATATCAACAAATCTAAGTCCTGAGTTTAAAGGAATTTCCTAATTAAAAGTTAAATCTAAACCTATCTTGTTAACAATACATATTAAAATGAATTTAACAACTTATATAATATTCGATTTACGTTTTTTAAATACTTTTTTAATGTTATTATAATCTAGAAAATACTGTAATCTAATTGAAAAAGTTTGGTTCATAGGTTGGTCGAATAAAGTTCCAATACTATCAAAATAACTTTCTTCAGACATTGAATCAACATTAAATAAGCTATTTCTATATAAAGCAGTTAAAAAACTTCCAGGAGCCACTTGCCATGTATAGCTTAAGTCTAAATTCCAAGTATTAAAATTTACATTCGGATCATCGACATCTTCTAAAGTATAACCATTATTTGTGTTTAAGGATCCGTTTTCTTCAAGAACAAATAAGCTGTTGTCATAATTTACAGTAGACCAAAAGTTTCTGAAGGCTAGAGATAGACTATGTGATGGGTTAAATGTATAGTTTCCTGAGATGCTGTTCTCAACTGAAAAAATATCTCTTTCACCAAAAACAATATTATCAACTGTTACTGTTTCATTGTCTATTAAAATTTCTTCATCTATATTATTTACAAAACCTCGACTTCCATTGTTTTTTCGAAGTGTAAAGTCATAAGTTATTCTAAATTTATCACTGAAACGAACCGTTGGTTCTATTCCGAAACCATAACCAAATAAATCTCTTTCCTTGTCAAAGGCATGAAAAGTATAAGCGAAAAACTCTAGAGAAAGTGCTTTATTACTGTTAGTTTCAAGCCATCCTTCTATATTTCCAATATTTTTATAAGTAAAATAGCGTTTATTTTCAAAATCACGAGGTTCAAAATAATCGTATTGTTTACCTATTTCGAAATTTATATTACCTCCAAACCACATCAATTTTTTGGTTTGAGCATTCATATTTATTCCTGCATTAGAACCTGTATAGGTGCTTGGTTTATACAGCATTCTATAATTTAACCAAGTATTAATACTAAAATTATTTAATTTTTCTGTCGGTTCAAAAATTTGGTAAGAAGCATCAATACCAAAATTATTAAAATTATTTCTGAAATTTAACCCTAAATCATTGATATCGTATCTTGTATTAGAAAGTGAATGGTCAAAACTATATCTAAATTTTCCGCTAATTTTTCTAACCATAAAAAAAGTAGCTAATCCTGTCGATAGATTATCTTTATCAGGTAAGTTTACATTACTCATTTTAACTTGTCCACGAAAATTGAAGGTATTTTTTTTAGTTGAAATGTCTGCTAGTATTCCAGTAACATTTGAATCTCTAAACTCACCATTTCGAGTAACATTTGTATTGATTAAACTTACAGAAGAGTTGCCATTAAATTGTTGGTCTACGATTAATAGATTATAGTTTGCTAAAGGCTCAGTAACTCTTTTTCTATAGGAAATTGTAGAATCTAAAATTGCATTAGTTACCTGATCTCTTGTATATTCCTTGGTACGAATTTTGGCTGATGTTTTCTCAGTAATCGCATTTAAAAATCCAATTCCTAGGCCACTTTTCGTACGTCCTGAAACTTTTACTGCATTTAATGTTTTAACAATATCAGGATTTTCAACAATTTCTTCAACAATATCATCGGTTTCAATTAATTCATCTTCCACACTACCTTGTTCGATTGGTGTATTACCTATACGTCTTGAAAAGAATAAATTCCCTTTACTAAACAAATCGACTCCTTCTTTAAAAAACTGCCTTTGTTCACCAAAAGTTTGCTCAAAAGGACCAAGATTTAAAGTTACATTATCAAATGCTGCTTGACTAAAATCTGGAATTAATGTAGCATCTAACGTAAAATTTTCTGTGATTCCATATTTAAGATCTAAACCAACTTTTAAATCAGTTTCAGTTTCACCATCAAAATTATTTACAATACCTGAAACAAAAGGATAAAAACTTAAACGAGTTGGAGGCGATATGTTTGTAATTCCTTTTAATTCACCATGATACAAACCAATGTTTCCTTTAGTTCTATCAATAGGATTCCATGAATATTGCGAATTATCTAATCTAAATCTTCTATGAAATTGAATTCCCCAAGTTTGCACTTCTTCATTTGAAAAACGTAAGGCTCTATACGGTATTTTCATTTCCACGATCCAACCATCATCAACAATTTTAACGGCGCTATCCCAAACAGCGCTCCAACCAAAATCTTCTCCATTACTAGGTGTTGCAATTGCATCTGCTTGAGTTCCTGAACTAAACACAAAAAACTCTGTGTCATTTTGAGCATCGTTATTCGGATTAAAAATTACACCAAAGAAATCTGAATTTCCAAAATTATCTCGGGTCGTTAATTGCTTTTGTATATCTTCAGGCTTATCCTTTAAATATGCAGCAACATAAATTGCATCATCATCATAAGTCATTTTAACTATCGTCTTTTGATGAGGAGCAAGAGTAACACCCATTTCAGGTCTAAATTGAGTAAAATCAGATGCTTCTTCAACATTTTGCCATGTTA
>Ga0209345_10003154_pt1 | contig 17215 bp, 13 predicted proteins | sample Cruoilmetagenom7_FD_187294 | JGI IMG/M metagenome (GOLD analysis project Ga0209345, IMG submission 187294) | Oil polluted marine microbial communities from Coal Oil Point, Santa Barbara, California, USA - Sample 7 (SPAdes) (version 2) | ecosystem: Environmental > Aquatic > Marine > Oil seeps ...
TGCTAGCGCAGCATGCACCACCACCATGCGATTTTTTCGCAGCGCCCATGGGCCGCTTTAGCTCAGTTGGTAGAGCACATCATTCGTAATGATGGGGTCAGAGGTTCGAATCCTCTAAGCGGCACCAGCACTTTCAGTAGGTAAATACGAAACATACGGCGGAAAGTCCGTTCGGCTGATCGCGTGTTTGGGTATGGGGTGGGGCGCCTCGGGCAAGCGAAAGACCATCCAACATCGACGCTTGCAATACCGCAAGCTAGCCGCCTAAAATAAACCAACAAGACGAGGCAAACGCTCCGCTAGTCTAAGCTGCAACTTGTACCAAATGTCCTGACGACGGACACTTAGACAATCTGCAAGCGGAGTTTTTCAACAGAATTGACCCAATTGTGGACGCTCGAACCCCTCCACCGTTTTCCAGTTCTCTCTGGACTGGCTTTTGCACTAGAATGGCCGCGGAATTAGCTGAGGAAAGACTGATTGAACTCGATGAATAGGATTTCAGTGCCGGTTCCAACACCACGCAATGCAGGTTACAGGTAAATGCATGGAAACGCCCGCCCTGCCGCCTCCACTATCGCTCAATGATTTGCTCTCGGCATCGCCGGTTGCGCTGTTTTTGGATTTCGACGGCACTCTGATCGAGATCGCCTCTGGCCCGGACGCAATCGAAGCCCCGTCCGATATTGCACAACGGCTGACGGCTTTGGCGCAGCGGTTGAATGGCCGATTGGCGTTAATCTCCGGCAGAGGCCTCGATAATATTGAACAACATATCGGTACGCTGGATTTCGCCCGCGCAGGCTCGCATGGAGCTGAGCGGATTGATGGTACGGGCAGGCGGCTGGGGCCGGTCCCGCAAGCATTAGACGGAGATACGATTGAAGCCTTGCGATATTTGGCCGCCCAGCACGATGCTCTGTATGAGGCGAAGCGCCACGGCGCGGCGCTGCATTATCGCTCTGTCCCAGCTAAAGGCCCGGCGATTGAGGAGGCGGCATCGGCGCTCGCACGGCAGTCCGGCCTGATCGCCAAGCGCGGCAAATGCGTGATCGAAATTATCCGCCCCGGCGCCGACAAGGGCTCCGCTCTTGCTGCTTTCATGAGAATCAGCCCTTTTACCGACAGCGTCCCTGTTTTTATCGGGGATGATGTTACCGATGAAGATGGCTTCATCGCTGCGAAGCGCTTGGGCGGCTTTGGCATTGCCGTTGGCGAACGGCCATCTGATAATGCAGACTTCAAACTCGACACAGTGAAAGATGTACACGCATGGCTGACACTATGACTGCCCCGGATTCCCAGCAGCAAGCTGCATCGGAAACTGAGTTGACGGTAGGGCGGACCTCAAATTTAGATCTCTGGCCAATCGGCAATTGCCAAGTCAGCGGATTGATCGACCGTACCGGTGCGCTGGTTTGGGGTTGCGTGCCGCGGGTCGACGGCGATCCGGTGTTCTGCTCGTTGATCAATAATAACAATCGCGAGGACGGCATCTGGCGGTTTGAGCTGGAGGGTCAGTCCAGCGCGACCCAACACTACGAACGCAACACACCGATCTTGGTCACCAGACTGGAGGCCAAGGATGGCAGCGCGGTAGAGATTCGCGACTTCTGCCCGCGTTTCGAAAGTTCTGGCCGAATGTACCGCCCGGTTGCGTTCATTCGCATTGTCCGCCCGATTGCGGGCGTACCGAGAATGAAAATGGTGCTTCGGCCCATGCGGGACTACGGAACTGAAGTAGCCAAGCGGACCAACGGAACCAATCACATTCGCTATTTGATCGGCGATCAGGGAATGCGCCTCAGCACAGACGCTCCAGTTGGTTATTTGCTTGAAGAGCGCAGCTTCCGTGTCGAGGGTGATCAGCACTTCTTCCTCGGCCCAGATGAACCTTTTGCCGGTAATGTCCGGTCAGAATTGCGCCGGATGGATCAACGCACAATGCAACATTGGACGCATTGGGTGCGCGGGCTACATTTGCCGCTGGAATGGCAAGAGGAAGTGATCCGCTGCGCCATCGGGCTGAAACTGTGCCAGCATGAAGAAACCGGCGCGATTGTTGCCGCTCTCACCACGTCCATTCCAGAGGCTTCGGGCAGCGAACGTAATTGGGATTACCGCTACTGCTGGATCCGCGATTCTTACTACACCGTGCAGGCTCTGAACCGCCTTGGCGCGCTGGATGTGCTGGAAAAATACCTCGCCTATCTTCGCAACATCATCGATGGGGCAAAAGGCGGGCAGATCCAGCCGCTATACTCGGTAATGGGCGAGAGTGCGTTGCATGAAAGTTTCGCGGAGAACCTGTCCGGATATCGCGGGATGGGCCCAGTGCGGGTCGGCAATGCTGCCTATAAGCAGATTCAACACGATTGCTACGGCCAGATTGTTCTACCTACGGCCCAAGCATTTTTCGATCATCGCTTGATACGCATGGCCGATGACGATGACTTTGCTAGCCTTGAAGAAGTGGGCGAGATTGCTTGGGCGATGCACGATCAGCCCGATGCCGGATTGTGGGAATTTCGCACGCGGCAGGAAGTACACACTTATTCAGCGGTGATGTGCTGGGCTGCTTGTGATCGCCTTGCCAATGTTGCGGAGCATTTGGGCAAGGATGATCGGACAAAGCAATGGCGAGAGCGTGCTGATGCCATTCGCAGTACAATTGAAACACAAGCTTGGGTTGAACGAGGTTCGAGTGAGGCTTCTGAAGATTGCGGACATTACGGCGCCAGTTTCCAAAGCGGCTATCTGGATGCCAGCTTGCTGCAGATGGTTGAACTGCGCTTCTTGCGGCCTGATGATCCGCGTTTCCAAAGCACCTTTACCGCCATTGAAAAGACCTTGCGGCGCGGCGAGCATATGCTGCGCTATGCCTCTGAAGATGATTTCGGCCTGCCCGAAACCGCATTCAACGTCTGCACTTTCTGGTTGATCGAGGCACTACATCTCGTGGGCCGTGACGAGGAAGCTCGCGGATTGTTTCAAGCAATGCTGGGACACCGGACCAGCTCGGGCATGCTATCAGAAGATATGGATTTCGAAACCGGTGAATTGTGGGGTAATTTCCCGCAGACTTACTCGCTGGTCGGAGTGATCAATTGTGCTGACCTGCTGTCGCGTCAATGGAGTGATATACGTTGAAATTATTGTGAGCCGCCTCGTCATTATCTCCAATCGTGTTGCCGTGGCCAAGGCGCGCGGAGCAGCCGGCGCGCAAGGCGGGCTGGCAGGTGCGCTGAACTCTGCGCTCAAGAAGTTTGGTGGAATCTGGTTCGGATGGTCCGGCAATGAAGCCGAAGCAACTACCGGCGATATTAAGCTGGATGAAAATGATGGTGTTACCACCGCGACCATTGATCTGAGCGCGCATGACATTGAAGAATATTACAATGGTTATGCCAACTCCACGCTATGGCCGTTGTTCCATTACCGCCTTGATCTTACCGAATATGAGAATGAGTTCGGCAAAGGATATGAGCGGGTAAACGAACATTTTGCCCGTAGCATCACGCCTCTGATCAATTCCGACGATCTTATCTGGGTGCATGATTATCATCTGCTTCCTTTGGGGGAACGGCTGCGGTCGCGCGGATTGAAGAACCGGATCGGGTTTTTCCTCCACACGCCGTGGCCGCCGGCGCGGCTATTCGTTTCGCTGCCTTATCATGAGCGTTTGGTTCGCACGATGCTGGAATACGATGTTATTGGCTTCCAGACTGACGAATGGCTTGGCAGTTTCCAACATTATTGCGCCAAAGAACTCGGCGCTGAAGTAAATGAAGAAACAGGCGAAATTCGCTTTGAAGGGTACGTTACCTATACCCGCGCTTACCCTATCGGTGTCGATTGGGACCATATTCAGGCGCAAGGAGAGTCGGCAGAGGCGAAGGAAGCCGCAAGAAGGCTGTTGGCCAGCACACGCCATCGCACAGCAATGATCGGCGTTGACCGGCTCGATTATTCTAAGGGGCTGCCCGAAAGGATTGACGGCATTTCGCGCTTCTTTGACCAAAACCCGGAGTGTGTGCGTGATCTTATTTTCATCCAGATCGCTCCGCCAAGCCGAGAAGACGTCGATAGTTATCGGGATATTCGCGCCGAGCTGGAGCAGAAGACGGGACAAATCAATGGCGCAAGGTCCGAAGTTGATATCGTGCCTATCCGCTATGTGAACCGAGGGCATAGTCTGGCAGAGTTGTGCGGCTTCTACCGCTCCGCAAAGATATGTCTAGTTACTCCGCTGCGTGACGGTATGAACCTCGTCGCGAAGGAGTATGTTGCCGCGCAGGATCCCGATGATCCGGGTGTATTGATTCTCTCCGAATTTGCCGGAGCAGCGCATCAGTTGAAGGACGCTTTGCTCGTCAATCCCCACAGCCCTGACAACCTCTCCCGCGCCATCCGAGCAGCGCTCGACATGCCGCTGGACGAAAGGAAACGCCGGTATGAAGCGTTGGTAGAAACGGTCAAAAATGACGATATTCACCAGTGGACGGCAAACTTTGTGCGGGATTTGACCGAGCGCAGAGGCGCGTAGAATATGGCGAATTCTGTTTGGACTATTGGATTGTTTGGTGCTTCATTTGGATTGCGTTCAACCGCCTCGACCGTGCCGATCCGATTGCTTGATCGAGGTAGTGTGCGTGTGTCATCTTGGCGGGAGCAAGCACCATCTTAGCCGATCAAGAAATAGTGGTTGCTGATATTGGCGGCACTCATGCGCGCTTTGCAATCGCGGGGATTGTTGCAGGCGAAGTTGCGTCGCTCGATCATATGGAGAAACTAAAGTCCGCTGAACACCAATCGTTGCAGGCCGCTTGCGAAGTTTACCGCGATTTGATCGGCCGTCCATTGCCATCCTGCGGTGCGTTCGCTGTTGCAGGGGCAGTCGGCGGCGATGTTCTCCATTTCACCAATTCTTCGTGGATGCTGCGCCCAGCGCAGGTCTCCGACACGTTGGGGTTCGACAACTTCACTTTGATCAATGATTTTGGCGCGGTTGCCTATGCGGCGGCGCGATTGTCTGCGGATCAATTTGCGCATGTTTGCGGGCCCGAGACTCTGACTAACGAAGGCGGCGTGACCAGCATTATCGGCCCAGGCACCGGGCTAGGCGTTGCACTGCTTTTGCGAACCGATGATCGTTGCCACGTTATTGCAACTGAGGGCGGCCATATCGATTTCGCCGCGCATGATCCTGTCGATGACCGCATCCTGGCTGCATTGCGGCAAGAACACCGCCGCGTTTCGGCTGAACGGATAGTGTCCGGGCCTGGGCTCAAAGCCATCTACCGGGTGCTTTGTGCGATAGAGAACAAAACTCCGACCGAACAATCAGACGCTGAACTGTGGCAGGCCGCCCTTAATGGCTCTGACAGCATCGCCAACGCTGCGTTTGACCGCTTCTGCCTGTCGTTGGGCGGAGTTGCCGGTGACATTGCGCTTGCCCAAGGCGCGAAATCGGTGGTGATTGCGGGCGGTTTGGGTGCGAGGATAGGTGACCGGATACAGTCCTCGGGCTTTCGCGAAAGATTTGTGGCCAAGGGGCGCTTTCAGACGTTGATGGAGGGTATTCCCGTCAAACGGCTGCTTCATCCTGAGCCGGGGCTATATGGAGCCGCTGCCGCTTTCCTTGCGGAGCATAGTGACTGAAAATGTAATCTCGCTTTTGCCGCATCTTTGTTTCGCTATGCAGGTCGGCGAACCTGAGATTCCTACTTATCGGGCTGACAGAACCGACAACTTAACTCACTCGCAATCCCGCCCGCGACCCAGTCTCATCGGCGGTTTTCAGTCAGCCCGCACAAACGCGCCTATGACTCAACTACCTCGCAATTGGTCCTCGTCATAGTGGCGAAGGAACGAAGATGAGCCCCAAGCCCTCAAAATGCAAAGCAAGCGCTGAACACGTGTAGAAAAAAGACATCCGCTGCAAGACGCGGCGCCACTTCTCAGCCGAAGACAAGATCAGAGTTGTACTGGAGGGCCTTGCGGTGATGTCAGCATTGCTGAGATGTGTCGCAATATGGCTCATGGCGTTTGCCTCGATGGAGTCCGCCAGTTCTCCTGCGATGTAACTGAAGCCGTTATCGCTCAGAAATCTCGCTTGTGACGCACAGCCTGGGGCTTCCAGTGCCTTATCCAGCGTCTCGGTGACGTCTCCTCAGCGCGCAAAACCAGTATCTTATATGAAATCGCGGTTAGTCGAGCAGCGCTCCTAGCTTGCAATCAAGCACCTTAACAATCCGTTCAACAACTACAATCGTCGGGTTTTCACCTTGCGCTCGAGGCCGCTGATGTAGGTGCGATCGAGCCCAGCCTCTCCACCTAACACTTCCCTCGATTTCGTAATGATGGGGTCAGAGATTCGAATCCTCTAAGCGGCACCAGCACTTTCAGTAGCAATTGCACATTTTTATGGCGGGGGGTTGGACAAGGCGGATTTATCTGCGCCCTCACGGGTCCAGCCCTTTTCTGCGGGCGGGGGCATCCAAATTGTTTTTGCCCCGACAGACATTAATGCCGCACCCGCGAACAAAATGCGCTATGATGGGGTTCATTCACCCTCCATTCGGAGCTTCCATTGCGCATTGCAGTCATTGATGAAAGCCCTGTTCGCGCGGCGATAATTGAGGATGGCCTTGCGCAAGTGGGCGAGCATGACGTCTTTGTTATATCGGAACGCACCGGCATGGCGCGGGCGATCGAGACGATTGATCCAGATGTTGTGCTGGTCGATCTTGGTAATCCCTCGCGCGATGTTCTGGAGGAATATTTTTCAGTCAGCCGGGCGGTATCACGGCCGATCGCCATGTTTGTTGAACGATCGGACGATGAAACCATAGGTGCTGCCATCGACGCGGGTGTATCGGCCTATATTGTTGATGGCCTGTCGCAGCGGCGGATCAAGCCAATTTTGGATTTGGCGGTCCGCAGGTTTAAGGCATTTTCGCGTTTGCAAACCGAGTTACAGGAAGCCCGTGATGCGCTGAGCGAACGCAACATTATCGACAAAGCAAAGAAAATTCTGATCCGAAAACGCGGATTGGACGAAGCTGATGCGCACAAATTGCTCCGCGATCATGCCATGAACAGCAACCGACGGATGGCAGAAGTGGCCGAGGCGATTGTGACAGCGGAACAAATGCTGGAAGGTGGGCTATGAGTTTGAAGCAGCTCAACATTGGTTTTTTGCCGCTTGTGGATGCAGCCTTGCCGATCCTGGCGCAGGAACATGGCTTTGCCGAGCAACAAGGGTTGCATCTTAATTTCACCCGCGATGTGAGCTGGGCAGCGGTGCTCGACCGGTTGCAATATGGCCATACAGATATGGCACATATGCTTGCCCCGCTGGCAATAGCGGCATCATTGGGCCGGCGCAGGCCTGCCAGGCAATTGGCCGTTCCCTTTATTTTGGGCCTGAATGGCAATGCGATAACGGTGTCGCCCGCACTGGCCGAGAGGCTGGTTGAGTATGGCCAGCTTGGCGATCCAACAATTGTGGGCGCGCGCCTGAAGGAAGAAATTGCCCGCCGCGCATCAATGGGCAAGCGGGTTCGGTTTGGCGTGGTGCATCGGTATTCAAGCCACAATTTCAAACTTCGATATTGGTTGGCACAGTGCGGCATCGCGCCTGATATTGACGTAGATATTGCCACCGTCCCGCCGCCATTTGCAGGTGATGCATTGGCCAATGGGGAAGTTGACGGGATTTGCGTGGGCGAACCGTGGAACAGTGTGGCGGTGGAACGCGGCGTTGGCCAAATCGTTCTCGTCACTGCGCAAATCTGGCGGCGGGGGGTCGAAAAAGTTCTGGCCATGCCGGCGGCTTGGTTGGATGACAATCGCGATGTCGCAGAGCGTATGGTTCGGGCGTTGCATTTGGCAGCGCAGCATTTTGTCGATCCGGAAAATTGGGATGCAAATGCAGAAATATTGGCCCGCAGCGAATATTTGGATGGATCGCCCCACCTCATCCACCGGGCCATTTCCGATCAGGTCCTGCTTGTTAGCGGGGCCAAGCTGACCGACATTCCGGATTTCATGTTCCAATACCGCGAGGCGGCCAATTTCCCGTGGGTCAGTCAGGCTGCATGGTTATATTCGCAGATGCTGCGCTGGGACCATTTGGAATATAGCGCGGCAGATCAGACCCGTGCAGAGCGTGTTTTTCGCCCAGATGTGTATCGCACAGCCCTGAAAGGTTACGATACGCCCATCCCTGGCGCCAATGCGAAATTGGAAGGCAGCGTTTCGGGCGTGTTGGCCGCAGGTTCCACCCAGGGGCGGCTGATGATGGGCGCAGATCCATTCTTCGATCACCGGATATTCGACCCAACGCAAGTAGAACAATACCTTAGCGAACTGCCGCAACCTTAATTATGTTGCACTGCAATATTTTGCTTGCATTTTAATTCTGACTGCTGTTACCAAAGGGGTGTCAGCGGCAATTGCCGCGACACTTAAGTTTGCCGGACCTGTCCAATGGAGGGCAGGGGCACGGTAAATCGATCCATTCGAACAGGCAATGTTGCCGCCCAAGCCAGCGTTATGCGCTGCTGCTTGAGGCGGCTTTTTTGTGTTCGTTTTTAACGATTTACCGCTTCCGCCTATGTTAAATTTGAAAGGGTATGTGATGAAATCGAGCCGCCGCAATTTCCTATTCCTGAGTGCTTGTGCACTGGCCGTTTCTGCATGTGGCGGGGGCGCCAAGCAGGCGGAAGATGGCGAAGCGATCACCGCTCCATTGGTTGATGGCGCGATCGAAAAACCGGTTCTGAAGCTGGGTTTCATCAAGCTTACCGATATGGCCCCGCTGGCCATTGCCAAGGAAAAAGGGTTCTTCGCCGAAGAAGGCCTGAATGTGAGGCTCGAAGCGCAGGCCAATTGGAAAGTCTTGCTCGACGGGGTGATCGATGGGCAGCTTGACGCGGCGCATATGCTGGCAGGCCAGCCGCTGGCCGCGACAATCGGTTATGGCACGAAGGCTGATCTGATCGCGCCGCTGTCGATTGATCTGAACGGCAATGCGATCACTGTTTCAAACAGCGTTTGGGCAAAAATTGAACCTGGTTTGAAAAAACGCCCTGACGGCAAGCCTGTCCATCCCATCAGCGCGGCTGCGTTAAAGCCGGTAATCGCGGAATATAACAGTCAGGGTAAATCGTTCAACATGGGGATGGTTTTCCCAGTTTCGACGCATAATTATGAATTGCGTTATTGGCTGGCGGCGGGCGGTGTGAACCCGGGGTTTTATACGCCAGGCGGTGTGGCCGGAACGGTCAATGCCGAGACGATTTTGTCGGTCACCCCGCCGCCGCAAATGCCAGCAACCATGGAAGCTGGGACAATCGACGGATATTGCGTTGGCGAGCCGTGGAATCAGGCTGCGGTGCAAAAAAAGGTCGGTGTGCCGGTCATCACCGATTCTGAAATCTGGCACGATAATCCTGAAAAGGTGCTCGGCCTGCGGGAAGATTTTGCAGAGAAATATCCAGAGACGACCGCCGCGTTGTTGCGGGCGATTATCAAGGCGCAGCAATGGCTGGACGTAGATAATGGCAAGAACCGGGTAGAGGCGGCGAAAATCCTGTCGAAACCCCAGTATGTTGGCGCGGATGAGCAAGTGATCGCGGCATCGATGACCGGGCAATTTACCTTTGCAGCGGGCGATACGCGCCCGGCCGGCGACTTTAACATCTTCTTCGAAAAATATGCAGGCTATCCCTATTATTCCGATGCCATCTGGTATCTTACCCAGATGCGCCGTTGGGGCCAGATTTCCAAAGATCAGACGGATGCCTGGTATGCTGAAACCGCGCGGTCAGTCTATCGGCCCGACCTTTATCTCGCCGCTGCCAATCAGTTGGTGGAAGATGAAGTCATCCCGGCCAATTCGGTTCCGCAAACCGATGGTTACAAGGGTGAGCAAGCAGGCTTCATCGATGGCATTTCCTATAATGGTAAAGCCCCCAACGCCTATCTCTCCAAATTCAATATCGGCCTGAAAAAGGGCCAGAATGTCTCAGCCTCCGGTGTGAGCAACTGAACGCTGCACGGCGCAAGGACATATGACAATGGCAAGTAGGACCATGGACATTTCGGATAAATCAATGATCTCGCCCCAATCAAAAACGGATGATGATATGGCTGTGCCAGCGGCGCCAGGCGCTGATGAGCATCAGGCTGCGCCGGCCCAGTCAGCCCCCAATGGGTTGACTGTGCTGGCGGGAAAGCTGGGTCAGATCAAATTTGCCGCATTCGCCAAATCATTGTCGGTTCCCCTGCTGGGCATAGCGGCGTTTCTCGCACTATGGGCGGTTCTTGCGCCGCAGGTTGATACATCGCTCGGCAGTTTGCCCGGGCCGGTGCAAGTGGCAGAACAAGGCATCACCTTGTATGATGAATGGGCCGCCGCGCAGGATGACGAGGCCGCATTTTACAAGGCTCAAGATGCCCAGAATGCTGCCGCTTTGGCTGCCGGGAGGCCAACGCAAGATTTCGAATATATTGGTTCGCCAACCTTTGTTGACCAGATTTGGACTTCGCTCCAGACGGTGGCGCTGGGGTTCTTTCTGGCGACTTTGGTGGCTGTTCCGCTGGGCCTGATCTGCGGCCTGTCCAAAACCGTGAATGCCGCGATCAATCCGTTGGTCCAGATCATGAAGCCGGTCAGCCCGCTGGCCTGGTTGCCAATCGTGACGATGGTAATCTCTGCCACAATGACCGGCTCTGACCCTGCATTGCCCAAGAGTTTCGTCATATCGGCAATTGTGGTGACGCTGTGCTCGCTATGGCCCACCTTGATCAACACCACTGTCGGGACAGCATCCATCGACAAGGATCTGCTTAATGTCGGGCGGGTGCTGCGGCTGGGCTGGTTTGCCCAATTGACCAAACTCGTGCTGCCATCGGCCCTTCCATATGTCTTTACCGGAATGCGTTTGTCGCTGGGCGTGGGCTGGATGGTGCTGATTGCAGCTGAAATGCTCGCCCAGAACCCGGGCCTTGGCAAGTTTGTCTGGGATGAATTCCAGAACGGTTCCAGCCAGTCTCTTGCGCGGATCATGTTTGCTGTGATCATCATCGGCATCATCGGATTTCTACTCGATCGGTTGATGATGGTTTTGCAAAATCTCGCCAATCGCAACCACGCAATCTGAGGGGGGATCAGCCATGAGTAATCCCATCTTATCCTTGCAAAATGTCAGCAAGAGCTTCCTCGATTCCCAAGGTGTCCGCTCTGATGTGCTCAAGGACATCAACCTTGATGTCGCAGAGGGTGAATTTGTCGCCATATTGGGTTTTTCCGGGGCCGGCAAAACCACTTTGATTAATGCGATCGCCGGGCTGACGGGCATTGATGAAGGGGAAATTCTGGTCCGGGGTGAACCGTGCGATGGCCCGGGCAAGGATCGCGGCATGGTGTTCCAAAGCTATTCCTTATTCCCGTGGCTGACAGTGGGCGCGAATGTCGCGTTGGCGGTGAACGCGGTTCATAAGGACAAAAGCAAACAGGAACGCGCCGCATTGGTGCGTCAGAAAGTCGAGCTGGTTGGTCTGGGCCATGCGATGGACCGTAAACCGGCCCAATTGTCGGGCGGGATGCGGCAGCGCGTTGCAGTGGCGCGCGCATTGGCGATGGAACCGGAAATCCTGCTGCTGGATGAACCCCTTTCGGCGCTTGATGCGTTGACCCGCGCCAAATTGCAGGACGAGATTGAGCGCATCCGCGCCCATGAAAAACGCACCATCGTTCTGGTCACAAATGATGTGGACGAGGCATTGTTGCTGGCAGATCGGATTGCGGTTCTGACCCCGGCGCCTGCGGCCACGATTGGCAAGATTATTGACGTCGATATTGCGCGCCCTCGCAACCGCGAAGAGATGAACGAGGATGAAGGTTACAAGGCATTACGCAATTCAATCGTCGGTTATCTGGGATTGCTCAACACCAATGCCAATTCAGCGCAGGCACAGTCTTCTACCCTGCCTGCGGTCACGCCGCTGGATCTGACCGGCGCACGCGGCGCTGCGGATAAGAAGCTGCCGCAAGCCTATCTCGATGCCGCGCAGAGCCCCAATACGAGGCGGTATCTTGAGTTTTTTAAGCTCAAGAAAGTTTACCCGACGCCCAAGGGGCCACTGACTGTGGTCAAGGATGTCAATCTGCTGATGGATCAGGGCGAATTTGTGTCGCTGATCGGCCATTCTGGCTGCGGAAAATCAACTGTTCTGACGATGGCAGCGGGCCTGAATGAAATAAGCGGCGGCAATATTGCGCTGGATGCCCGTGAAATCGACATCGCCGGCCCTGATAAGGCGGTGGTGTTCCAGGCGCCATCTTTGATGCCGTGGCTGACTGGGCGCCAGAATGTCGCCTTGGGGGTGGAACGTGTCTATCCCCACACCAGCCGGGCGGAACGCCGCGAGATTGTCGAATATTACCTTGAGCGGGTGGGGCTGGGCGATGCGATGGACAAGATCGCAGCCGATATGTCGAACGGTATGCGCCAACGGGTCGGGATTGCCCGCGCCTTTGCGCTCTCGCCCAAATTACTGCTGCTGGATGAACCATTTGGCATGCTCGACAGTCTGACCCGCTGGGATCTGCAAGATGTGCTGATCGAAGTGTGGAACCGGACCAAAGTCACCGCGATTATGGTTACCCATGATGTTGATGAAGCCATTCTGTTGGCGGATCGGGTCGTGATGATGACCAATGGGCCCAATGCTACGATCGGCAAGATCCTGAAGGTTGATTTGCCGCGCCCGCGCAACCGCAAGGCCTTGCTCGAACACCCTAAATTCTATGCCTACCGCCAGGAAGTTTTGCGGTTTCTGGCTGAGTATGAACACGGGACCACCAAAAAAGTGGCCTGATCAAGACGGAGGTTTTGAAGAGGAGTGCCTGGCATCGTGTCAATTTTCTCAGAAGGTTCCAAATGACGAAAGAACATTTTCTCAGCAGTGCGGCCGCAGCAATATGCCTATTGGCAGTACCATCGTTGGCCCATGCAAAAACCGGTGATCCGATTGATGTCGGCAGCGGTGTGACAATCGATCCGATGTTTGATTTGCGGACAGCCTTTGAACATGTCGATCAGCCCGCCGCCGATGCTGATGCATTGACGGTGCGTGTGCGGGCCGGGATTGAAGTGGCGAGTGATACAGGCCTTTCCTTCCTTGGCGAAGCAGAGGGCACGCTGGGGATCATCAATAATTACAACAGCACAACCAATGGCAACGCAGGACGATCGGTTGTTGCAGACCCGCAAAATGTCGAATTAAATCGCCTGCAAGTAAAATATGCCAAGCCCCAAATTGGCAGCCTGACGCTGGGCCGCCAACGCATTAACAGGGATGATCAGCGCTTTGTTGGCAGCGTTGGCTGGCGCCAGAATGAACAGACATTCGATGCCGTCAGCGTATCTGTTGCCGCGCTGAAACCGCTGACGCTGGAGGGCACCTATGCCATTTCCCAGCGCACCATATTTGGCGTTGATGGCGGGCCGCGCACGGCCTTTGATGGCACATTCATCTTGCTGGGCGCGGGATTGAATGCTGGTCCGGTTAAGCTGAAAGGTTTTTCTTACCTGCTCGATTATGATGCGGGGCAGCCGGTCTCACTCAAATCCACTGCCACATATGGCGGGCGGGCAACCGCCAAATTGCCATTGGCTAAGGGCGTCACGCTTGATCTTGCAGGCAGTTACGCCGTGCAAACAGATTACAAAGCCAATCCCGCCAATTTTTCTGTAGAATATATGGCCGGTTCGATTGGCACATCCATCGCCGGTTTTGGGCTGTCGCTGGGATATGAAAATCTGGGCGCTGACGGGGCTGGCAACAGCTTTCAGACACCCTTGGCAACGCTGCATAAATTCAATGGCTGGGCCGATTTGTTCTTAAACACACCGCAAGGCGGGCTTGAGGATAAATATGCCGCCGTCAGCAAGGCTGTGAACTTGCTCGGCGGGATCAAGGCGGCTGCAGCCTATCACGATTTCAGCAGCGATGCTGGCAACATCAAATACGGCACTGAAGTGGATGCGCAACTTTCCTTCAAGGTCAAGATGGTCAGCGTCGGCCTCAAATATGCTCATTACAATGCCAAATCCTTTGGCGTTGATACCGAAAAATTCTGGCTTCGTTTTGGCTATAGTTTCTAAATAGGGATGGCGGCATGAATGCACCGATCAACATGGAAAAACAATTGCCTGGCGCCGGGGGCAAAGCAGGTCGGCTGCGCCTTGTCGTTATTGGTAACGGGATGGCGGGCTGCCGCGCGGTGGAGGAAATACTTGCCCGCGATGCAGACCGTTATGACGTTACCATTTTTGGGGCGGAACCGCGGGTTAATTACAACCGGATCATGTTATCGCCCGTGTTGGCGGGCGATAAAACCTATGAAGAAATCATCATCAACGACCGGGCATGGTATGATGATAACAACATAGATTTGATCAGCGGCGATGCCATTATCGCGATCAAGCGCGATGCAAAGGAAGTGGTCAGCGCATCAGGGCGGGTAACGCCCTATGACAAGCTGCTGATTGCAAGCGGATCTGATCCATTCATCATTCCAATTCCCGGGCATGATTTGCCCGCCGTGGTAACTTTTCGCGATCTTGATGACGTGGAAAAAATGCTGGCGGCGGCCGAACATGGCGGCAATGCGGTGGTAATTGGCGGGGGCCTGTTGGGGCTTGAGGCGGCCCATGGCCTGTCGCTGCGGGGCATGTCAGTTACTGTGCTGCACTTAATGCCGACCTTGATGGAACGGCAATTGGACGAAGCGGCCGGATTTTTGCTGAAAAGCGAACTTCAGCGGCGCGGGCAGACAATCATAACCCAAGCCGACACTGCCGAGATATTGGGCGATACCCATGTTACCGGCGTGCGCCTGAAAGACGGCACCGAAATTGATGCGGATCTGGTGGTGATGGCCGTGGGTATCAAACCATCGGTGGGGCTGGCAAAAACGGCTGAATTGGCGGTTGAACGCGGCATTGTGGTTGATGATCACATGGTCACAAGCGATCCGGATATCTTTGCGGTTGGTGAATGCGTGCAGCATCGCGGGACGTGTTACGGCCTGGTTGCCCCATTGTGGGAAATGTGCCGTGCGTTGGCTGATTTTCTGACTGAAAAGCCGTCGGGCTATGAAGGTTCAGCCACTGCGACCAAGCTGAAAGTATCAGGGATCGATCTGTTTTCTGCTGGTGACTTTTCCGGCGGTGAAGATGTTGAAGACATCGTGATGCGCGATGCCACCCGCGGTATCTACAAACGGGTTTTGGTAAAGGACAACCAGCTGGTTGGCGCGGTCCTGTATGGGGATACCGTCGATGGCAATTGGTATTTTGACCTGCTGAAACGCGGCGAAGATGTGTCCAAGATCCGCGAGGCATTGATCTTTGGACAGGCCTTTGCGTCAGGGGGAGAAACGCTGGACCCTGACAGCGCCGTTGCAGCATTGTCCGACGACGCAGAAATTTGCGGCTGCAACGGCGTTTCCAAAGGACAAGTGGTTGCCTGCATCAACAATGGCGCGGGCGATCTTGATGGTGTGCGCGCTGGCTGCAAAGCTTCTGCCAGCTGCGGATCATGCACTAATGTGGTGGAAAGCCTGCTCAGCGTTACCTTGGGCCAGGATTATGGCGGTGCGCGCACCATCACTCCAATGTGCAATTGCACCAGTTTCACCCATGAAGATGTCCGGCGCAACATTCTGGAAAAGAATTTGACGTCGATCCCGCAGGTCATGCAGGAATTGCATTGGACAACGGCTGACGGCTGCGCATCATGCCGCCCGGCGCTTAATTATTACCTTTTGTGCGCTTGGCCTGAGGACCATCAGGAAGACCCGCAAAGCCGTTTCGTTAATGAACGCATGCACGCCAATATCCAGAAGGATGGCACATATTCTGTGGTCCCGCGCATGTGGGGCGGGGTTACCAACCCGGACGAACTGCGGGCAATTGCGGATGCTGCGGACAAATATGGGGCGCGGCTGCTCAAGGTTACTGGCGGCCAACGGCTCGATATTTTCGGGATTAAGAAAGGGGATCTGCCAGCCATATGGGCGGATCTTAACGCGGCAGGCATGGTTTCAGGGCATGCTTACGGCAAGTCGCTGCGCACGGTGAAAACCTGTGTTGGCAGCGAATGGTGCCGCTTTGGCACGCAGGATTCGACCGGCCTTGGCATCAAGGCGGAGAAGATGACTTGGGGCAGCTGGATGCCCCATAAATTCAAGATTGCCGTGTCAGGTTGCCCGCGCAATTGCGCCGAAGCATCGATCAAGGATCTGGGCATTATCTGCGTTGAAAGCGGATATGAGCTTAGCGTTGGGGGCAATGGCGGTATTCACCTGCGCGGCACTGATTTCCTTTGCAAAGTCGAAAGCGAGGAAGAAGCGCTCGAATATACCGCTGCTTTCATTCAGCTATATCGCGAAGAAGCTCGCTATCTGGATCGCACCGCGCCGTGGGTGGAGCGGGTGGGTATGGACTATATCAAGGGGCGCATTGTCGAAGATGCCGACGGGCGCAGAGCGCTTCAGTCGCGGTTCCTTCATGCCCAAAGCGTGCTGCAAAAAGACCCGTGGGCTGAACGCGTCGCGGGGTCAGAGGCTAATCTGCATCGCCATATTGGCGAAGTCCGGCCTCTTGCATTGATGGGGAGTAAATAATGTCAGACCCGATATGGATTGATATTGGCCCGATTGACCAATTGCCCACTCTGGGCGGACGAACCTTGCCGGTGCGCGGGGGGCAAGAGATTGCCGTCTTTCGCAATTCCACCGGCAATATCTATGCCTTGGCCAATCGCTGCCCCCATAAAAACGGCCCGCTGAGCGAAGGCATTGTCCATGACACCAGCGTTACCTGCCCGCTGCACAATTGGCGGATATCGCTGATCACGGGCGAGGCGCTGGGCGAGGATAAGGGCTGTGTCCCGGTCATCCCGGTTAAGATCGACGCTGGCCGGATATATCTGGACCGCGCTGCAGCGCTGGCCGGGGCGGTGTGAGTAGCGATGTGACCAGTAGTGAGGGCAGCGATGGTACCAGCCATGCAAGCAGCGCGGCCACTTGCACAACGTGCCCCTATTGCGGCGTGGGATGCGGGGTGCGCGCAACAGTCATTGGCGAGCGAGAAATCACGGTTAAGGGCGATGAAGATCATCCTGCCAATTCCGG
>Ga0209345_10003155_pt1 | contig 17205 bp, 16 predicted proteins | sample Cruoilmetagenom7_FD_187294 | JGI IMG/M metagenome (GOLD analysis project Ga0209345, IMG submission 187294) | Oil polluted marine microbial communities from Coal Oil Point, Santa Barbara, California, USA - Sample 7 (SPAdes) (version 2) | ecosystem: Environmental > Aquatic > Marine > Oil seeps ...
TGTTATTATTATTTAATTACATCGCATGAAAAAAATACAAATGGTTGACCTACTTGGTCAATACGATAAAATACAAGAACAAGTTGATTCAAAAATATTAGAAGTTGTAAAATCTGGAGCATATATTAATGGTCCTGAAGTTCATAATTTCCAAAAAGAATTAGAAAATTATTTAGGTGTTAAACATGTAATTCCGTGTGCAAACGGAACTGATGCACTTCAAATTGCCATGATGGGATTAGGTTTAAAACCTGGTGATGAAGTTATTACAGCAGATTTTACTTTTGCTGCAACAGTTGAAGTTATTGCTTTATTACAATTAACACCCGTTTTAGTTGATGTTGAAAAAGATACTTTTAATATGAACATTGAAGCACTAAAAAAAGCTATTACTCCAAAAACAAAAGCAATTGTACCTGTCCATTTATTTGGACAATGTGCAAATATGGATGCCGTTTTAGAAGTTGCTAAAGCTCATAACTTATTTATTATTGAAGATACAGCACAAGCAATTGGTGCAGATTATACTTTTAAAGATGGCTCAAAGAAAAAAGCTGGAACAATTGGAAATGTTGGTACAACATCCTTTTTTCCTTCAAAAAATTTAGGTTGTTATGGTGATGGTGGTGCTATTTTTACAAACAATGATGAATTAGCACATACGTTAAGAGGTATGGTAAACCACGGAATGTACAAGCGTTATTATCATGATGTTGTTGGTGTAAATTCTCGTTTAGATAGCATTCAAGCAGCTATTTTAAATCTTAAATTGCCTCAATTAGATGCTTATTGTGATGCAAGAAGAAAAGCCGCTTCATACTATTCAGAAGCTTTTAAAAGTAATAAAAATATAACAACACCTATTACAAGTTCTTTTTCAACTCACGTTTTTCATCAATATACAATTCAAGTTCAACATGTAGATAGAAATGCTTTGCATCAGCATTTATTAGATAGTGGAATTCCAAATGCAATTTACTATCCAGTCCCTTTACATAGCCAGAAAGCATACACAGATGAGCGCTATAAAGAAGAAGATTTTAAAGTTACAAACGAACTAATAAATACCGTTTTATCTTTACCAATGCATACTGAGTTAGATAACGAACAATTAGAATTTATTACTTCAACAATTTTAAATTTTATGAATCAATAATGAAGAAAATTTTAGTAACTGGCGGTTTAGGATTTATAGGTTCACATACAGTTGTTGAACTTCAAAATAAAGGTTTTGAAGTACTTATAATTGATAATTTATCAAATTCAACTATTGAAGTACTCGAAAAGATTACTTCAATAACAAACAAAAAGCCTAGTTACTTTAATATTGATTTAAAAGATAAAGTGGCTATTCAACAATTTTTCAAAGAAAATAAAGTTGATGGAGTCATTCATTTTGCAGCTTCAAAAGCAGTGGGTGAAAGTGTAGAAAAACCATTAGAATATTATGAAAATAATATTGGTACGCTAGTTTATTTACTGCAAGAAATGAAAGCTAACAAAGTGAGTAATTTTATTTTCAGTTCTTCATGTACAGTTTATGGCCAGGCTGATGAACTTCCAATTACAGAAAACGCAAGTGTTAAGCCTGCAGAATCTCCTTATGGAAACACCAAGAAAATTGGTGAAGAAATTATAAAAGACACGACAAAAGTTTCAGACATTAATGCAATTGCGTTGCGTTATTTCAATCCAATTGGTGCACACGAATCTGCTAAAATTGGAGAATTACCTATTGGAGTTCCTCAAAATTTAATTCCTTTTGTAACACAAACTGCTGCTGGAATTCGTAAAGAATTATCTGTTTTTGGTAGTGATTACCCCACTGTTGATGGAACTGCCGTAAGAGATTATATTCATGTAGTTGATTTAGCAAAAGCACATATTGTTGCCTTAAGTAGATTAATTAATAGCAAAAATAAAGCTGCTTTTGAAGTGTTTAATATTGGTACTGGTAAAGGAAACTCAGTATTAGAAGTTATTAAATCTTTTGAAAAAGTAACAGGTAAAAAGCTAAATTACAAATTAGTTGACAGAAGGGAAGGTGATATTACTGCTGCTTATGCAGATACAACTATTGCGAATACAGAATTAGGTTGGAAAGCTGAATGTACACTAGATGAAGCCTTGCTTTCTGCATGGAAATGGCAAGAAACACTTGATTAGTTAATCAGTTTTCAGTATAACAGTACACATTAAAAAAGGCGCTCAAATTAAAATTTGAACGCCTTTTATTTTATCCGTTATATTTTATTTATTCAGTTAACAGTTTACTAAAACTATACAGCTGCTCCACTTGTAGTAACGCTTCTATCAATTTTTCGCATCAAACCTTGTAAAACTTTTCCAGGACCAACTTCAATAAATTCAGTTCCTCCATCAGCAATCATTGCCTGAATACATTGTGTCCAACGAACTGGAGCTGTTAACTGTGCTATTAAATTTTCTTTAATTTCTTCAGAATTTATGACTGCTTTAGCAACCACATTTTGATAAACAGGACATGTTGGCTCGCTAAAAGTTGTATTATTAATTGCTGCAGCCAATTCTTCTCTTGCCGGTTCCATTAATGGTGAATGGAAAGCACCACCAACTGGTAATTTTAAAGCACGTCTTGCACCTTTTTCAGTTAACAACTCACAGGTTTTATCAATGGCTGAAGTTTCTCCAGAAATAACTAATTGTCCCGGACAATTATAATTTGCTGCAACCACAACACCATCAACACTTGCACAAGTTTCTTCAACTACTACATCATCCAAACCTAAAACAGCTGCCATTGTAGATTCTTGAGCTTCACAAGCTTTTTGCATGGCTAAAGCTCTTTTGGAAACTAATTTCAAGCCATCTTCAAAAGTTAAAACACCGTTTGCAACTAAGGCCGATAATTCACCTAAAGAATGACCTGCTACCATTTCTGGTTTAAAAGCTTCTCCTAATGTTTTTGCTAGAATTACTGAATGTAAAAATATAGCTGGTTGCGTAACTTTCGTTTGTTTTAATTCATCAGCTGTTCCTTCAAACATGATATTTGTTATTGAGAATCCTAAAATTTCATTAGCTTGTTCAAAAAGTTGTTTTGCTAATGATGAGTTTTCGTATAAGTCTAAACCCATTCCTGTAAATTGTGCTCCTTGACCTGGAAAAATATATGCTTTCATTGTTTATGTTACTTTAAATTTGAAAAAGCAAAAATAAGAATAATTTGTTATATTCGTTACAATCTAACCTTTATGAATCAAAAACTAAAATCTGAAGCATTTACAATTTTCTTAATTTTAGCTTCTATGTTTATTGCGGCATTGGTTGCATCAAATTTAATTTTTCAAAAATTCTTTTATTTGAATCCTTTTGGATGGTTTAGATTTGAATTATCTGTAGGTATTTTACCATACCCAATTACTTTTTTAATTACCGATATTATTTCAGAAATATATGGGAGAAAAAAAGCAAATCAAGTAGTTATAGCAGGTATTTTTGCTTCATTCTTTTCGATGGGAATTATTTTAATTGCTAATTACACACCTGCAATTGAGAATTCGCCTGTTACCAATGAATTGTTTACAAAAGTTTTTGGTTTGTCGCCAATTGCTGTGTTAGCTTCAATGCTTGCGTATTTATTTGCACAATTTGTTGATATTAAAATTTTTCATTTTTGGAAGAGAAAAACAAAAGGGAAACATTTATGGCTTCGAAATAATTTTTCAACATTTTCATCACAATTTATTGATACTTTCACTGTTGTAACATTGTTATGCAGTTTTGGTGTTTTACCTTGGAGTTTATTTAAAACACTTTTACTAAGCGGCTTTTTATTTAAAATAATAATTGCACTTTTAGATACTCCAATTTTATATTTTATTGTTTATTTATTTAGAACTCGTTTTAATTTAAAAGTTGGTGAAGAAATTAAACTAATAGATTAACTTTTATTAGCTCCTAAACTAAGCTTACCATTTATTTGGCATATTTGTTGATTTATTTACAGTGAAGATAGCAAATTTAAAGTTTGTTGATATAAAGTTGTAAGTGAAACATAAAGTAAATGACTTAGTCATCACTAAAAAGAAACATTTACAACAATAAATTAAATATTTATGAAAAAAATTACAAGTACTATTAAGGCTTTTGCTGTGGTAATTTGCAGCATATTTATTAGTTGTGAAGATTCAGATTTAGCTATTGAAGCTCCTACTTGTATTAAAAGTAAGATTGAAAATATTGCTACTAATGAAGTAAGCAGTCCTCCAACTAAAGTTTGGAAATGGGAAGCTGATGGTAACACATATTACTATATAACATCAGATTGTTGCGACCAATACAATTATTTATACAATGAACACTGCGAATTAGTTTGCGCACCTGACGGAGGAATAATTGGTACTGGCGATGGTAATTGCCCTACTTTTACGAGTGAAATAGTAAAAACTCTAATTTGGGAAGACCAAAGAAATTAAGTTACATTAATTATTACTTTATAACCTTCATTATTTCTTACATTAAAAACGGTATTGTCTTCAAACAATAAATATTGCCCTTTTACGCCTTTTAATTTTCCAGAAAAAAGTGGTGTTTTTACTAAATTTAATGTTTTAATTTTTTTAGGAAATTCAATTACTGGGTACTCAATTTCAGTAACTTTTCCATTATTTGCTAAAAAATAAGGTTGTGCTTCTTCAGGAATATATTGCTTTAGCTTTTCTCTTTCGTCAATTAAATTAGCCTCTAAAACTTCGTTTTTCAACATTTTTTGCCAATTGGTTTTATCGGCAACATAATTTTTTAACGCAACTTCCGTTATTCCGGCTAAATATCTATTTGGCACCTCAACAATTTCAATTGCTTTAGTTGCACCTTGATCAATCCAACGTGTTGGAACTTGAGTTTTACGTGTTACACCAACTTTCACATTACTTGACAATGCTAAATAAACCACATGAGGTTTTAACTGTACTTGTTTTTCGTACTCCAAATCACGATCTTCAATTCCTAAATGCGCTTTACTTAATTCAGGTTTCATAATCCAATCACCAACAGCAGCACTTTCATAAAAACAGTCGTAGCAAAACCCTTGTCTAAAAATTTTCTTCTCTTTCCCGCAACATAGACATTGATAACCTTCAAAACTAATTTCTAAGTTTTTATCTAACAATTGGTTCATATTTAAAACATCATTTTCAACATCTAAATAGTAGTGAACTACCTCATTGAGCTCAGTCATCATTTTTTTTAATACAGTTTGGTATTGCATAAAAAGTTTTTAGTAAATTTAACACGCTAAAGATACTTAATAAAACATGCCATTTACAATAGTTAATTCAATAATTTCATGGTTTTTAAAAAAAAGGAAGCATCAGATAGAGCTTTTTTTAAAATACCCTATTGATGTTCAAAAAGAATTATTATTTAAACTATTACAAAAAGCAGAACATACAGAAGTTGGTAAAAAGTTCAATTTTTCATCCATTCAATCATATAAACAATTTACGCAAAAAGTTCCTATTCAACAATACGAATCTATTGAACCTTTAATTGAACGAACCCGAAAAGGTGAGCAAAATTTATTTTGGCCAACACCTATTAAATGGTTTGCAAAATCTAGCGGAACAACAAATTCAAAAAGTAAATTTATACCTGTTAGTGATGAAGCTTTGGAAGATTGCCATTTTAAAGCTGGAAAAGATATGCTTTGCTTATTTTTTAATAACAATCCTGATGCTCAGTTGTTTGTTGGAAAAGGGTTGCGACTAGGAGGAAGTAGTGCTGTTTATGAAGATAACAACACTTATTTTGGAGATTTATCAGCAATTATTATTGAAAATATGCCTTTTTGGGCCGATTTTAGTAGCGCTCCAAAACAAGAAATTGCTTTAATGGGTGAATGGGAAACCAAACTTGAAGCTATTATTGAAGAAACAATTCACGAAGATATTACAAGTTTAGTAGGTGTTCCATCTTGGATGTTGGTGTTGTTAAATAAAGTTTTAGAAAAAACAGGTAAAAATAACATTTTAGAAGTTTGGCCAAATTTAGAAGTTTATTTTCATGGTGGTGTAAACTTCAATCCATATAAAGCACAATTCAAAAAAATTATACCGAAGAAAAATTTTAAATACTACGAAACTTACAATGCTTCTGAAGGTTTTTTTGCAATTCAAGATAAAAACAATTCATTAGATATGCTGTTAATGCTTGACTATGGAATTTTTTATGAATTTATTCCAATGGATAAATTTGAAGGCGAAAACTCTGAAGCTATACCACTTTCTGAAGTAAAATTAAATACAAATTACGCTTTAGTAATTACTACAAATGGTGGTTTATGGCGTTATTTAATTGGTGATACTATTAAATTTACTTCATTAAAACCACACCGAATTAGAATTACTGGCAGAACTAAACATTTTATCAATGTTTTTGGTGAAGAATTAATTATTGAAAACACCGAAAATGCGCTTAAACAAGCTTGTTTAAAAACTGGTAGTGAAGTTTCTGAATATACCGTTGCTCCTATTTTTATGAATGGAAATAGTAGTGGTGGACATGAATGGTTAATTGAATTTAGAAAACAGCCAGCAAACATAAATTACTTTACAGAAATATTAGATAATGCTCTAAAATCTATAAATTCTGATTATGAAGCCAAACGCTATAATAATTTAACCCTAGCAATGCCTAAAATAAATATTGCAAAAGAAGAATTATTTTATAATTGGTTAAAACAAAACGGAAAATTAGGTGGACAACACAAAGTACCTAGGTTATCAAACTCTAGAAAACACTTAGAAGAATTACTGCAATTAGAGTTGGTTTCGTAAAATTTAAACTTTCTCTTTTCAACATACAACTACATTATTTATTAACTATTTAAGTAGTACATTTGCAAAAAAATAAACAATGACCTTTTCCGATTTAAACTTAAACCGCTTTTTGCTAGATGCCTTAACTGAAATGGGGTTTACAACACCAACGCCAATTCAAGAAAAAGCATTTCCTGAAATTATGAGCGGTAAAGATATGGTAGGAATTGCTCAAACAGGAACAGGTAAAACGTTTGCATATTTGTTGCCAATTTTAAAACAATTAACTTTTTCCACTCAAAAACATCCACGTATATTAATTATTGTTCCTACAAGAGAATTGGTAGTACAAGTTGTTAAAGAAATTGAAAGCTTAACTCCTTATATTAACGTAAGGTTTGCAGGTGTTTATGGTGGAACAAATTTGAATAAACAAAAACAACTAGTTTATGAAGGTCAAGATATTTTAGTAGCAACTCCTGGCCGTTTATTAGATTTAGCTTTAGATGGAATTTTAAAACTAAAATACATTCAAAAATTGGTAATTGATGAAGTTGATGAAATGATGAATCTTGGTTTTAGACCGCAGTTAATTACTTTACTTGATTTGCTACCAAAAAAACGTCAAAGTGTTTTATTCTCAGCTACACTAACTAAAGAAGTTGCTGGATTATTAGATCAGTTTTTTAAAGCTCCTGTTAAAATTGAAATTGCAAGTAGTGGTAGTCCGTTAGACACCATTGAACAACAAGCATATCCTGTACCTAATTTTTATACTAAAATTAATTTTTTAGTGCAATTACTAAAAGATAAAGATACTTTTAAAAAAATATTGGTATTTGTAAAAAACAAGAAACAAGCTAATATTTTATTTGAAGAATTAGAAATTTTAATTCCGGGACAAACAAATGTAATTCACTCTAATAAAACCCAAAATTATCGTTTACGTGCAGTAACTAATTTTGAAAAAGGTTTTTTTAATGTATTAATTGCAAGTGATATTATAGCACGTGGCTTGGATTTTACAGATGTGAGTCACGTAATTAATTTTAATATTCCTGAAGAACCTGAAAATTATATGCACCGAATTGGTAGAACTGGTAGAGCTGAACAAAAAGGAACGGCTATTTCCTTTTTTACTGAAAATGAAGCTGATTATTTAGGTGAAATTGAATTGTTAATGAATACTGAAATTGATGTATTCGACTTACCTTCAACTATTGAAATTTCTACTCAGAAAATTGATGAAGAAATGCCTAAAGTTGAGCCTGAAAAAACTGGTAAGAAAAAAACAATTACCGAACCTAGCGGGGCAGCTTTTCATGAGAAAAAGGAAAAAAACTCTCGTGTTAATTTAGGCGGATCTTACAGAAGAGAAATTGCAAAAAAATACAAAAAACCTAAAACTAGAGGGCAAAAAAGGAAGTAAATTTTCTTTTGATAAAATTTTAAATCAAGTTTAAAATAACAGCCTAAAAAAACTCCTTAATGAAATTCATTAAGGAGTTTTTAATTATATACTGAAATAAATTATTTTATTTGTAAACCTCTTTTACAAATTTTTCATAATTCAATTCTTTTACTTTAAAAGTAATATTTTCTTTGTAAAAACTTAATAATTTCTGACTTACCAATTGCTCTTGTAAACGCTTGGCTTCATCTTGATTGCTAAGTACTCTTTGTACAATATCATTCAATTCTTTCTCCTCAGGATTTAATTGTCCGTATTGAGCCATTTGAGTTTTTACAAAACCTTTTGTAAATTCTTGCAACTCAGCAAAATCTAATTTAATGTTATTATCCTTTAATACTTTCCCTTCAATTAACTGGTAACGTAATCCTTTTTCTGATTTTTCGAATTCTTCAGAAGCTTGCTCAGGAGTCATTGGGTTTTCACCGGCAACAGCAATCCATTTCTTCAAAAATTCAGTAGGCAAATCAAATTTTGTGTTTTCTACTAAATATTCAGTAACGTCATTTAGTAATTGTTGATCTGCTTGAGTTAAGAATTGCTTTTCAGCATCTTCTTTAATTTTAGCTACTAATTCTTCTTCAGATTTCACAACATCTGGCCCAAATACTTTATCAAATAATTCTTGGTTTACTTCGCTAAGTTCAGTTAAATTAACTTCCTCAATAGTAAGCGTTACAACAATATCTAATCCATGAATAGCATCGTGATCTACACCTAAAGCTCCCATTAATTTATGGTCATCATCAAAAAGTCCTTTTGTTTTTAATTCAACAACATCACCAACTTTTTTACCAATTAATTTCTTTTGGTTTGCTTTTCCTTTTACTGAAGCTAATTCAATAGTAGATTTTTTGTCAATTCCTTTTTCTTCATTAACAAAAGTCCCTGCAATATTTACACCTTCTTCAACAACTTCTTTTGGAATTATTTTTCCGTAGCGTTTTTGAATGTTTTCAACTTCTTTTCCTAATAATTCCTTATCAGCAACAATGTTATATTGTGTAATTTTCTTTTTTGCATCTAATTTAACATCAAATTCAGGTGCTAAACCTAATTCAAACTCAAAAGAATAATCTTCTTTATCCCAGTTAAAATCATCTTGCATTCTTGGCAATGGATTTCCTAAAATGTCTAATTTCTCTTCAGTTAAAAAATTATTTAATGATTCTTGTAGTAATTTGTTAACCTCATCAATTAAAACAGATTTTCCGTATTGTTTTTTCACCATTCCAATTGGTACTTGACCTTTTCTAAATCCTGGTATGTCTGCTTTTTTACGGTAGTCTAATAAAATTGTTGCTACTTTTTCTTGGTAATCAGCAGCAGAAATTTCAACTTTCACAACTGCATTTAACGCATCAATATTTTCTTTTGTAATATTCATTTTATGCTATTTTATCTTAAATCATTAAAAATTGGGTGCAAAAGTACTGTTTTTTATGTACTTAGCAAAGTATTTAAGTTACTCAAATTCAATTATTTTTCTTTCTTTTCATTCAAAAACGAATATAAAAAGGATTGAAAAAGTGACAATAATAAACTAAACAATAAAGCTATCCAAAAGCCTGACACTGCAAAACCACTAACAAAATAATCTGCTAATAGTATAATAACCGCGTTTATAACTAATAGGAACAAGCCTAAAGTTATTATAGTTGCCGGTAATGTGAAAAATATTAACAATGGCTTAACTGTAACCCTTAACAAGCCTAAAACAACTGCAACAATAATTGCACTTGTATAATTTGCTATTTCAACTCCTGGTAAAAATTTGGCTAGTATTACAACTGCAACAGCCGTTAATAATACTTTTAATATTAATTTCATATACCTATTATTTTATAATGAATTATAAATTTAACTATAATTATGCCAAGTTGGTATTTAGCTTAAAAAACTGACAACTTCATTATAAAATTGCACAGAATTCTCTGCATGAAGCCAATGACCTGCATTTTTGACAGTTACAATTTGTGAATTTGAAAAATGTGCTGAAATTAATGGAATATCTTCTTTTGTGATATAATTTGAATTTTCTCCACTTAAAAATAGCGTTTCACCATCAAAATGTGTGAAAGAAGGTAAGGCTGCTCCAACTTCTGAATTATTTTCGGTTAAACTTTGTAAATTAAATCGGTACGCTAGCTTTTCTTTTGATTCCCAATACACATTTTTTAGTAAAAATTGAATAATCCCTTGTTCTTTAATATCAATTTTTAATACTTCTTCCACTTTTTTTCGAGTAGTATGAAGTGTAAAATTAACTGAATTAAGCGCCGCTAAAATATACTCGTGATGTGGTTTATAATATTTTGGACTAATATCTGCCACTATTAACTTGTCAACTAAATTAGGATAGGTTACAGCAAATTGCATTACAACTTTCCCTCCCATTGAATGACCCATCAAAATTACTTTTTGTAAATGATGTTGTTCAATATAGTAGTGTAAATCTTCAACCAACAATTCGTAATCAAACTCATCTGAATGAAAACTTCGTCCATGATTTCGTTGATCTATTAAGTGCACTTCAAAATTTTCAGCAAATTGATTTCCTAACGATTTCCAGTTATCACTCATTCCAAAATAACCATGTAAAATAAGTAATGGTTGTCCGCTTCCTAAAATTGTTGAATGTAAAACTTCCACTATTTAGAACCTAAACTTAATTTATACTTATACATATTTATCACATTCTCCAACCCTAAATACAAAGATTCAGCAATTAAAGCGTGTCCAATAGATACTTCAAGCAAATTTCGAGTGTTTTCAGCAAAAAATTGAATATTATCTAAACTTAAATCGTGCCCCGCATTTATTCCCAAACCAAGTTCAGTTGCCAAGAGTGCACTTTCTGTGTATGGTTTTATAGCTTTTGTGTTTCCAAGATTATATTGAGTAGCAAAATCTTCCGTATATAATTCAATTCTATCAGCTCCTGTAGTTGCTGCTGCTTCAATTAATTTTAAATCAGTATCAATAAAAATAGATGTTCTAATTCCTTTTCGTTTAAATTCAGAAATAATTTCTTTTAAAAAAGATTGGTGCTTTACCGTATCCCAACCTGCGTTTGAAGTAACTGCATCAACAGCATCAGGTACTAAAGTAACTTGTGTTGGGCAAATTTCTAACACCATTTCCATAAATTTAGGAATTGGGTTTCCTTCAATGTTAAACTCGGTAGTTACTACTTTTTTTAAATCGTATGCATCTTGATAACGAATATGACGTTCATCTGGTCTTGGGTGAATAGTAATTCCTTCAGCTCCAAAACTCTCAATGTCAGATGATACTTTAACAACATTTGGAAAATCTCCTCCTCGTGAATTTCGCAATGTTGCAATTTTATTCACATTTACACTTAACTTTGTCATACTTAAAAATGGTTATTTTTAATTAGTGAGCAAATTTACGAACTAAGAATATGTTTTTGGTTTTATTTTTGATTAATTTGTACTACAATAAGAAATGGTATGGAAACAACGCCTTATATACTAAATGAGTTTAAAGCATTTACATTGCAAAGTAAAATTGCTGATGTAAGAGCACTGTTTAATGAAACTACCTATTCTCATTTTCCTATTGTGAAAAATAATCAACTTATTGGATTAATTGCTGAAACTGATATTCAGGGACTTCCTAAAAATGAAGATACACTTGAAAACTATTATTATTTGTCTAATTTATTTTTCACCAAAGAAAGCACCAATTTATTAGAAATTTTAAAGGTTTTTGCTTCAAATGAAACCAATTTAATACCTGTTATAAATACTAAAAATGAATATTTAGGATATTATGATTTAATTGATATTTTACATGTTTATAAAGACACTCCTTTTTTGAATAACGAAGGAGTTATTATTTTGTTAGAAAAAGAACTAAGAGATTATTCCTTTAGTGAAATTTGCCAAATTGTTGAATCTAATAATGGTAAAGTACTAGGACTATTTATTTCTGAAACTAATTCAACTACAGTAAAGGTTACACTTAAGTTTAGTTCTCAAGATGTGAATGAAATTATTCAAACTTTTAGACGCTATAATTATCAAGTACTTTCTAATCATAAAGAAGATTTTTATTTAGAAGATTTAAAAGACAGGTCAGATTATTTACGAAAATACTTAAACATTTAAGGATGAAGATTGCTGTTTACGGACAATATTATAAAACAGAAGATAAAATATATCTTGAAGAATTATTTAGCATTTTAAATAGCTATGAAATTGAAGTTGTTGTTGAAAAAAATTATCATTCCGGACTAAAAAAACACGTTAATATTCAGCAAGTAAACACTTTTTCATCGTATAAAGAGTTAAATAATTCATTTGATTTTATGTTTACAATTGGCGGAGATGGTACAATTTTAAGAGCTGTAACATTTATTAGAGATTCTAATATCCCTATTGTAGGAATTAATACTGGTAGATTAGGGTTTTTAGCAACCGTACAAAAAGACGAAATAAGCAATGCCGTAGATTTACTACTAAAAAAACAGTTTATTGTTAAAGAACGAAGCTTATTAAGTGTAACAACAACACCTAAAATTGAAAGTTTAGCTTCGTTAAATTTTGCTTTAAATGAAGTTTCTGTGAGTAGAAAAAATACAGCTTCCATGATTACTATTGAAACTTATTTAGATGATGAATATTTAACTTCGTATTGGGCTGATGGGTTAATTATTGCAACTCCAACAGGTTCTACAGGATATTCGTTAAGTTGTGGAGGACCAATAATAACACCACAAGCTAAAAGTTTTGTTATTACACCAATTGCACCACATAATTTAAATGCAAGACCATTAGTAATACCTGATGAAACCATTGTTAAATTTAAAGTTAGCGGTAGAGAAGATAAGTTTTTCTTATCGTTAGATTCACGAATAACAACAATTAACAGCGCTACTGAGGTTGCAGTTGCAAAGTCTAATTGTAGTTTAAAAATGGTACAAATTAACAACCAAACTTTTATTAAAACACTACGCGAAAAATTACTTTGGGGACAAGATACTAGAAATTAAGATTACTCTTTGCATAAAAAAAGTAGTACTCATTAATTACAATAATTTCATTTATAAATAGTTTATCAAAAAAGACGTTGTTAAACTTCAATAAGCAACTATATTTATTTATATTTGCTCGCTATTTTATTTATGAAAAAACTAGTTTTATTTTTTACATTCATCTGTATTACAATCACTTCCAAAGCACAAATTAACGAAGTTGGCTTTTTTGTAGGAGGTAGTAATTACATTGGAGATATAGGTCCAGAGCAATATATTAACCCTGCTAATTTTATGGGAGGTTTCATTTACAAATGGAATATGAACCCAAGAATAGCGTTTAGAGGTACTTTTACCTATGCTCAAATATCTTCAGACGATATAAATGCGACTAATAAGGTTAGAAACCTAAGAGGAATTGGCTTTAATAACAGCATTAAAGAACTAGCCTTTGGTCTAGAATTTAACTATTTTGATTATAATATAGACGATTATAGACAAACACACACGCCTTATATAATTTTTGAAATAGCAGCTTTTAATTATAGTGTTGTAAAATCAGAAATAGCACCTCAACAATATCAATACAGTTCAAAAACATCATTTGCCATTCCCTTTGGAATAGGTTATAAATCAAAATTATTTCAAGATTTTGCAATAGCTTTTGAAATTAGAGCTAGATATACATTTAAAGACGATTTAGATTATAATAACGACCAAATAAATTCATTAACCTTTGGAAACCCAAATAGTAACGACTGGTATGTTCTTAGCGGAGTATCACTCGTATATACATTTGGACGACCAGCTTGTTACGCAACTCCATACTAATGGAAAATTTAAAAATAGAAATAGCAAAAAATAGCATACCAAACCATGTAGCCATAATTATGGACGGTAATGGGCGCTGGGCTAAACTAAAAGAAAGACCAAGAATATTTGGACATAAAAATGGTGTTACATCAGTAAGAGAAGTAATTGAAGGTTGTGCTGAAGTTGGCGTTAAATTTTTAACCTTATATGCTTTTTCTACAGAAAATTGGAATAGACCAAAATTAGAAGTAAAAACTTTAATGGCTTTGCTAGTTTCTTCATTAAAAAAAGAGTTAAAAACACTTCAAAAAAATAATATCAAATTAAACACCATTGGAAATATTGAGAATTTACCTAAAAAAGCTCAAAAAGAACTTTTTGAAGTAGTTGAAAAAACAAAAAACAACACCACTTTAACACTTACTTTAGCTTTAAGCTATGGATCTAGAGAAGAAATTGTTAATGTTATCAAAAATATATCCAAAAATGTTGTTAATAATCAACTACGTATTGAAGAAATTGATGAAAAAATTATAAATAATCATTTATATACGTTTTCTTTGCCGGATGTTGATTTTATGATACGCACAAGTGGCGAAAAAAGAATCAGCAATTTTTTATTGTGGCAAATAGCATATGCTGAATTGTTTTTTACAGATACACTTTGGCCAGACTTTAGAAAAGAGAATCTATTTAAAGCATTATTAGAATATCAAAAAAGAGAACGACGTTTTGGAAAAACTAGTGAACAAATTGAAGAAATCAATGAATAAATTAAACATAGCCTTTTTACTTTTAGTATTTTTAACTGCAACAAATGTTAGCGCTCAAGAACCACAAAAAAGTGAACTAAAAGAAGCTTTAACAAAAAGTGATACAATAGTTAATGACAGTATTATTCCAATATTAAAAGTTAAAGAAAAATCTTTTATAAAAGGTAATTCGTATGAACTGGGTGGAATTAGTGTTAAAGGACTCAAAAAGTTTGAAGACGAAACTGTGAAAGTTTTTACAGGCTTAAAAGTTGGACAGCAAGTTAAACTTCCTGGAGATAAATTAACAAGCGCTATTAAAAAGTTATACGAAACAAAACAATTTAGCAATGTTGAAGTGTACGTTTCAAAAATTGATGGGAATACTGCATACTTAGAGTTTGATGTTCAAGAATTACCACAACTTAACAATGTAACCATTCAAGGAATTAAAAAAAGTAAAGCCAAAGATTTACAATCCGATGCTGAATTGAAGAAAGGCGAAATGGTTACTGATAACTTAATTGTTACTACAAAAAACTACTTTAAAAAGAAATATCAAGAAAAAGGATATCTAAAAACCAAAGTTACAATAGACACCAAGCCTGATACTACAGGCATAAATGTTGTTAATATGTTGGTGCATATTGATAAAGGCGAAAAAGTAAAAATAAAAAACATCACCTTTGAAGGTAATGAAGCTTTTAACAAAAAGAAACTTAAGAAAGCATTAAAAAATACAAAAACAAAAATGCTTGGTAGGTTTTGGAAAAAATCTAAATATATTGAAGCAGATTTTGATGAAGATTTAGAAACAGTAATTACACAGTATAGTGAAAAAGGACATAGAGATGCACGTGTTTTAGACCATACACTTACTTGGAATGATGACAACTCGTTAAATTTAAACATAAAAGTTGAAGAAGGTAAAAAGTATATTTTTGGAGATATCACATTTTTAGGAAATAGTAAATATACTGATGATCAATTACAACGATTGTTAAGAATTGAAAAAGGAGACACCTATAATGGTAAAGTTTTAAAAGAAAGGGTAAATGGTGATGGTTCTCCAGATTCTGAAGATATTGCAACCATTTACCAAAATAATGGTTATTTATTTTCAAGAGTACTTCCTGTAGAAACAAGAATTAATAACGATTCTATTGATGTTGAAATTAGAATTTTTGAAGATCAACCAACAAAAATTAAAAAAGTAACTGTAAATGGGAATGACAGAACAAATGACCATGTTGTTTACAGAGAAATTAGAACAAAACCTGGATACTTATACAGTAAAGCTGATATTATTAGAACCATAAGAGAAATTGGACAATTAGGCTTTTTTGATGCTGAAGCAATTACACCAGATATTAACCCAAATTACCAAGATAAAACAGTTGATATTGATTATACTGTAGCTGAAAAAGGTTCTAGTCAAATAGAATTACAAGGTGGTTACGGTGGTGGCTCATTTATTGGTACTTTAGGATTATCATTTAACAATTTTTCAGTTAGAAATATTTTTAATAAAAAAGCATATCGTCCATTACCAATGGGTGATGGTCAAACACTTTCACTAAGGTTACAAAAAAGTAGATTTTATACAACTTCAAGTTTTTCTTTTACTGAACCTTGGCTAGGTGGTAAAAAACCACAATCTTTATCATTCTCAATCTATAATTCTAAACAATTTAGATACGACTATACAACAAATAAAGTTGATAAAGACCAACGTTTAAATATTGTTGGAGCTTCAATTGGATTAGGAAAACGTTTAAAATGGCCAGACAATTACTTTACATTATCACAAAGTATAAGTTACCAATTATATGATTTAAAAGATTACCCAATATCAACATTTTCATTTTCAAGTGGCTCTTCAAACAACTTATCATATAGTATAACTTTAGGAAGAAATTCTTCTGGACCAAACCCTGTATTTCCAAAGCAAGGATCAGATTTTAGTATTGGCGCTAAATTAACACTTCCTTATTCTTTATTTCAAAATAAAGATTATTCATCTATTGAAGATAAAGAAAAATATAAATGGTTAGAATATTATAAAGCTAGTTTTAAAGGAAAATGGTACACGTCTTTAACAAAAGATTTAGTAGTAATGACCAATGCTGAATTTGGAATCTTAGGAAACTATAACAGTGAATTAGGTGACTCACCTTTTGAACGCTTTTTTGTAGGTGGTGATGGTATGTCATCATTTCAATTAGATGGTAGAGAAACTGTTGCTTTAAGAGGATATGAAAATGGTAGACTGTCTGATATTGATGGTAACACTATTTATAATAAATTTCAACTAGAATTAAGATATCCTATTACTTTAAAACCTTCAGCATCAATTTATGTTTTAGG
>Ga0209345_10003156_pt1 | contig 17204 bp, 18 predicted proteins | sample Cruoilmetagenom7_FD_187294 | JGI IMG/M metagenome (GOLD analysis project Ga0209345, IMG submission 187294) | Oil polluted marine microbial communities from Coal Oil Point, Santa Barbara, California, USA - Sample 7 (SPAdes) (version 2) | ecosystem: Environmental > Aquatic > Marine > Oil seeps ...
CTACATCGCAACTGCGGAAACAGTGGCTCTCCTTGGGGCCAAGCCAGTCTATATCGATATTGATCCAGTTACATACAACATGGATCCTTCGCTTCTAGAGCTGGCAATAACCGAACGAACGCGTGCAATAATTCCAGTATCCCTGTACGGACAGTGCGCGGATTTCGACAAAATTAACGCGGTGGCCGCGCGCCATGACCTGCCAGTGATCGAAGATGGTGCGCAGAGCTTTGGGGCGACCTACAAGGGGCGCAAATCCTGCAATCTGTCGACCGTCGGCTGCACAAGCTTTTTCCCCACCAAACCACTGGGCTGCTACGGTGATGGCGGCGCAATATTTACCAGTGATGACGAATTAGCAACGGTAATGCGCCAAATCGCTCGCCACGGACAAGACCGCCGCTATCATCATATACGCGTGGGGGTGAATAGCCGTCTCGATACGTTACAGGCCGCAATCCTGTTACCCAAACTGGCGGTGCTCGACGAAGAATTGGTGGCACGTCAGGCGTCTGCCGTCCGCTATAACGAATTGCTGGCAAGCAGTGACTTGCTAGGCCTGCCGACAGTTTCAGAACACAATGCCAGCGCTTGGGCGCAATACACGGTACGGGTGGATAATCGTAAAGATGTTCAGGCAACCTTGAAAGAAGAGGGTATCCCTACTGCGGTCCATTACCCTTTGCCACTAAACCTGCAGCCAGCCGTGGCTCAATTGAACGTGCCATTGCCTCACGGAGGCAGGGCCGCGGATGAGGTTATGAGCCTACCGATTCATCCTTATTTGAGCGATGGCGATCAGTTCCATGTTTCGACCGCGCTGCTAAGGGCAACAACGCACAAATGACCCTGGCGACTCGACAGAGGAGTGTGGGGCTTCTGGTCTTCACTCTATTCATTGTCGCTATATGGTCTTATGCTTTGTTCTATCCGCCTCTAAACTGGCCCGATGAAGCCTATAAAGTGGCCCAGATCGGAGAGGACAAAAACCTTTATTTGAGATTGCTCAATTTTCTAGGGGCAAACGAATGCAATCTAAGCTATTCGCTAGACTCTGATGCCTCTTACGGTTCGAACTCGCTCCACATTAATTTGATCTATGGGCAGGAATGTTATTATAAGTTCAAAACTGTAAATACGGCACTGGCCTGTACCATTTTTTTGTTTTGCCTTGTTGCGCTCCGCGGGGGCGAGCCGCGAATGCTCTTTATGCTTTCACTGATCTGGCCTGCGGGGATTTTTTACGTTACCGGCATCAATCAGCAAGTCGTCTTTCACATAGTTTCGACGGCCATTGTTGCTGCCGTAATTTTCTCCGCAAGGACATGGCCCTATTTAGTTGCGTCTGTATTATTGGTTCTTCTCGACCGCTCCTTTATCGCACTCGTTGTCTTTTTGGGATTATTATTGTTTATCCGCCGGCGGCCCAAGTTAGCTGTCTTGGTGTCAATTATATTAGCAGTGGCCGCTATATTGCTAAGACCCTATGTTGATAGCCTTACTTTTATTTTGGGAGGGGAAATGAGCATCGGAGAGCTAAGTGAGAGTCTGGCCTCTCGTTCGGATTCTTGGCTCAAAAGCTTCGCTCTCTTCTTTGTATCCTTCGTCTACCTAGGGGGAACCTCGTCAATATTTGGGTTCGGATTTGATTATGGAATCGTCTTTCTTGCGCTTACCGTACTTCTCTACCAGAATCGCGGTAACCACCAAATGTCAGTTTACCTGGGGGCATTTTTATTAACTTTTATTATCGTGGTTAGCTATGTTCCGACACTACAGACCTATCGTTATTATGTTTTTGTTATGCCTGCGATCCTGTATCTAACGATACGCAGAAGTAGCCATGTGGTAGGCTATGTGTCATATTCTGGGATCATGCTTATCCTGTATCTTTTTCAAGCGGCCTTCAAGAGTGTTTGAGGTGTATCGTTCCCGCATTGCCATCCCCAAGACAACTTTTACCATTTTCTGCAATTGTCGACGAAAATGCGGAGAGGTCCGTTGGATCTCAAGCTCAGTGGTTTTTACACGAAAGCTGAAAGGATAGATATGCGTATTATGTATCTGACATGGGGCGAAGTGCCCCGATTATCGAGCGTTTATGGCGGGCAGGCGGTTCAGGTTGTCGCGGCATTCCAGCGACACCCAGAAGTCGAGAACGCCAGTCTAGTCGCGGGATATCCGATGATCCATTCGGGTATGCTACGTGAGAAATGGCGCTATCGCAAACAGCTAAGTGCTATTCGTGACCGCATCGGGTCGGATAATTTCACCACGCGCCGCATTCCCGTGCCGCCAGTCGGCGTGCACCCTAAGCCCTCACAACTGCCATTCTTCTACGCGGGTCAGCACGGTTTTCTTGCCCGCGAGATTCGCAAGCGCAAGCCTGACGTGATGCAATGCCGTTCATATGTCGCCACAAACCTAGCACTAGAGGTCCGCGCACGCTATGGTTTTGAATATAAAGTCGTTTTTGATGCGCGCTCTCTTATGCCTGAAGAAGCCGTAATCACTGGACGCTGGAGTGGTGATGGGCCAGATTTCCAAAGCTGGAAAGTGATAGAGCACGCGATGCTGGCAACCAGCGATTTATCAACGGCTGTCTCAAAACCAATGCAGGAGCATTTCGACAAATTAGGCGCACGTCGCACCGCGTTGGCCTATCTCAATGTCTCGGTGGACGGGATTGTTGATGCTCAAATTTCCGACAACTCACGCCTAGATGCCGCAAAACCCGTGGTCGCTTATTGCGGATACTTGGCTGAGAACTCATGGCACAACCCGATGAACCTTTGGAAAGTTTTTGCGTCGTTTCATCAACATTGTCCGGGTGCGCAGTTGTTGGTCATCACCAAATCAAACCACAATCAACTTCTCGATTCTTTGCGAACTAATGGGTTTGAAAACCTTATTCCCGCTGTCACCTTTACGTCCGCGCCATCTCCGGCTGAGGTTGTTAAATTGCTGCACGGCGCCGACCTGTCTGTATTGAGCTATCGTGATCCAGCAAACCATTTTGAGGAGAGTATGGCAGAAAAGGTCTTTGCAACCAAGACCGCCGAATATATGAGCGTCGGCCTGCCTATGCTTGTTAATCGATATTGCGGTGGCGCCAGAGATTATGCCCTTTCCCACAACGCGGGGGTAGCCTATGATCCTCAACAACTTCTTAGTAAAGAAGACGTCGACAATCTATTGTATATGGCACGTGATCGGCTGCGCATCTCGCGCAAGGCACGTTCCGATTTTTCGATTGACGAGAATGCAGCGCGGCTGGTCTCGATATTTAAAAACCTTGAGCCGATCTCCCGCGAGATCTATATTTCTGGGCGCTAATCGGTCTATACAGGCAGAAGCATGAGGGTATAATGCAGATATTTGGTTTGATTTTCCATTATATTGGCAGGGCAACAGCCCTCGCTTACTTCCGCTTTTCCGGCTGGACGCTTGAATGCTATTTATCACGTAAGCCCAAAAGCTGCGGCTCTGTAAAAGTCGGAGGCCCCGGCCGTTTTACCAATGTTTCAGGGCTTGAAATTGGAAAGAACGTTCACATAAACTTTGGTGCTTTCTGGGTATGTGAAGGCGGCAAGTCCATTGGGGACAACGTTATATTTGCCAAAGGGATAACTTTATATTCTCGAAATCACGAATATGCTGGGACTGAACTGCCGGCCGATCACAACAATATTTACATGCTATGACAATTGGAAAAAACGTTTGGGTCGACGCAAATGTGATCATATTACCGGGCGTCAGGATTGACGACGGTGCCATCATCGGCGCTGGCTCTGTGGCTGTCGGACATGTTTCCAAGGGCCCCATATATGGCTCGCTTCCAGCCGCAAAAATTGGAAGTCGCAATATGGAGCACTACGAAAAGCTAGAGACAGTAGAAACTTACCACTCTCCCAGATATTTTTCAGTCCTAAAATGAAAACGCGCTCAACAAAACTTGAGCATGCAAAGTGACTAGGCTCCTACGTTCCCGCGTTGCCTCAATGGCATTTGGCAGCCTCATTTTTCAGGGTGCTGGTTTTGTGATCATTCTGGCATTAAAGGGAAGCCTTGAGGCGCAGGGTTTTGCATACTTCATTACTCAACTCGCATGGGCAGGCATATTCGGTTCCGTGGCAACATTCAGGTTGGAGTTGCTACTTTTTCAGGAGAAAGGGTGCGTTGATCGACCGAGCCTAATTACAACCCTTATATTTTGCATTGGGATTCTTGCGCTGATCGGTATCGTGTTCTCAGTAAGCGCCGCAGTTTTGGGGAGGGCAAGCCCTTTATCCTGGGTTTCGCTGTTGCTTGCCTTTGGATTCGCTTTGCATGAAGCGCAATCATTTCTCTGTGTTCAGATGACGCGAATTCCAGAACTTATCCTAACCCGAATTGCGCAGTCTATTGGGTTGATGATAACGGGCTACATCGGATGGGCAGGGCAAATGCAAACGCTTGGGATCATCCTGCTTTACGGGCTAGCTATTATGTTGCCAATTCTAATTTGGTTTGTAACAGCAATAATTCGCGCGGAGGGGCCTACTCGTTTTCACTTTCCGTCCCGTAAGGCGTGGGGTAGAAGTCTATATCTCGTTATCGCGACACTTGTGAACACGGTATATGTCAATCTAGCAATACTAATCGCTGGGGCTACCCAATCCCCGGCTCTTGTGGCGGACTTCGGGTTCGTGATGAAATTGCTGACTGGGCCCATATCACTGATACGCCAAGCCTTTGGTCATACGTTTATGGTCGACGCATTCGCCATCGATCACCGGATGCGCAACGCCCGCGGTCAGTTTCATACATTATTGAACCGGACTATTATAAGCAGCCTGAAAACTTACCTTTTGATCCTCATACCTGTTTTTCTGTTTCTGTGGTTTACATCGGATATTTTTGGTATAATTCACGCGGAAATCATCCTGTGGATGTCACTCGCCTCAATTGCGCAGGTGATGGTAAACCCCATCAATGGAGTTCGCACACCTCTTCAGCGTGAGCTATCGTTTCTATTGTTTGATTTTATGCGAACAATCCTTCTTGCGGCAGCGCTCCTAGTACCACTTTTGGTCCCGTTTGAAATAACATTTTCTGTCGTCTCTGCGCTGCTCTACGGTTCTTATTCGCTTTTCATACGGCATCAAGTAAATCACATTGGGGACTAGCGATAATAACACCGAAAAGGTGCTATTACGGGCAGTATCCACAATAGCCGTCTAAGCAAGCAAAATAGGATCGTCTGGCCGAGCATTTTGTTTTGTGATCACGACGCGAGCGAATGCTAGTTTGTGGGGGGTTAACCGGAAAACAGCGCCCACGTTTGCTCGAGATTATTGCATATGAACTGGAAGCTGAAAGTGCCAATATATTTGGGGATTAAAGCGAAGTGGGCGAGAGCTAGCTTGGTGGCTGGAGCAAAGGCAATGGTAGGCGCCGTGCTGCGGGTAAGATACCGGTGTTAGGGATATGAAAGGGGTAGTAAGGGTGTATACGGAGATCATTCCAGACACGCCCTGGGCCACTCTTCTTTCCATCATCAAGCGTAAAGTCGTGCCCGCCAGCATTGTCTATTCCGACTGTTGAAGTGGCTACAATGTGCTGGATGTGCCCGACTTCCGTCACTTCAGAACAAGCCATTCCAAGCCGCTTGCAGATCGTCACAACCACATCAATGGCACCGAGAATAGCGCCAGGAGCGCCTTCGGGTCTAGAACGAAGCTAAGCGTCACATGCGCAAACTCAATTAGGTTCCCAAAGTTTAGTTTTGGATGTATTTGAAGGAATGTGAGTAGCGATTTAACAACCGAAATCCAGCAACGAAGTTATTACATTTAACGAAATGTGTTAGAGCGTATTGAACAAAGTGCCTGGGTAAGCCACTAACTTGAATTGGAATTTTGGAATCTTGATAAAACCTACAGATCTCTCTGGCATTCTTAGCATCTCTCCGCGTCGCTTCGGAGATGACCGTGGTTTTTTTTGCGAGACATGGAACGCTGAAGCGCTCGCAGAACACGGCATCAACACCGTCTTTGTTCAGGACAATCAATCGTTGTCCAGCGCCGCCAATACAATTCGCGGCCTGCACTACCAATCTCCCCCCCACGCGCAGGATAAACTGGTGCGTTGCGGACGTGGTGCGCTGCTGGATGTGGCGGTGGATATACGCAAGGGCTCACCTACCTATGGAGAATGGGTTGGGGTAGAACTGTCGGCCGAGAACGGCAGGCAGTTGTTGGTTCCGAAAGGCTTCCTGCACGGGTTTGTCACGTTAGAGCCAGACACAGAAATTCTATACAAATGCTCGGACTATTACGCGCCAGAGTGTGACGGAGCAATCCGGTTTGACGATCCGGACATCGGTGTGGATTGGGGCATTTCGCCCGACCAAGCAGTGCTTTCAGAAAAAGATGCGACGGCGCCTTTTCTAAAAGACTTTGATAGCCCGTTCATCTATGAGGCGGCCAAATGAAGTTGCTCATCACAGGCGGGGCAGGATTCATCGGCTCCGCAGTTGTCCGTCAGGCGGTTGGCGCAGGGCACCACGTTACAAACCTAGATGCGCTGACCTATGCTGCATGCCTCGATAACGTCGCGAGCGTCTCCGACAGCCCGCTTTATACATTCGAGCATGCGAACGTTCGTGACCCTGACGCGCTCGTACGCATCTTCGATCAACACAATCCCGATGCCGTGATGCATTTGGCGGCGGAGTCTCATGTTGACCGCTCGATCGACGGGCCCGCTGCATTTATTGAGACCAATGTTAACGGTACATATCAGTTACTTGAAGCGGCGCGTATTTATTGGCAAACGAAGGGTAAACCTGATTGCTTTCGCTTCCACCACATCTCGACTGACGAGGTCTACGGGACCCTAGGCGCTACGGGTATGTTCACTGAAGACACCCCCTATGCCCCGACTTCGCCCTATTCGGCCTCCAAAGCGTCGTCCGATCATCTGGTCCGCGCTTGGAACGAGACATATGGTTTGCCGGTTGTAATAACCAATTGCTCGAACAATTACGGTCCATACCATTTCCCCGAAAAGCTGATCCCTGTTGTTATTTTGAGGGCTTTAGCTGGAAGGCCTATTCCCATTTATGGAGATGGTAAAAACATCCGCGATTGGTTGTACGTCGAAGATCACGCCGATGCGCTGCTAACGGTTCTTGAAAAGGGTAGATCGGGCCGGACATACAATATTGGCGGGGAGAACGAGGCAACCAACATCGACCTTGTCCACACGATTTGCGCAATTCTGGACACAAAGCGACCCAAGGGCACGCCATATGCCGAACAAATCGCATTTGTCGCTGACCGCCCCGGCCATGACCTACGCTACGCAATTGATCCAACACGTATTCGCACTGAACTAGGTTGGCGGCCGTCGGTTACGCTGGAGCAGGGGTTGGAGATGACAGTCCAATGGTATCTCGACAACGAGAGCTGGTGGCAGGCACTGCAAAACCGTCAGGGAATTGGCGACCGTCTTGGGACTTCCAAATGAAGATCCTTGTGTTTGGCAAAACGGGGCAAGTCGCGCGAGAACTGCAGCGCCAAGCCGATGTTACCGCGCTTGACCGTTCGCAAGCCGACCTATCTGATCCCGCAGCCTGCGCAGCGATTGTTCAGCACGCGGACGCAGACGTAATCATCAACGCCGCAGCCTATACCGCCGTTGACCAAGCAGAGGCGAATGAAGGTTTGGCCACGACCATCAATGCGGCCGCGCCTACCGAGATGGCCAAAGCTGCCGCCGCTCGTGGATTGCCCTTTCTGCATATCTCAACGGATTACGTGTTTGACGGTCTGGGCCGAGCACCACGCGTCCCCAAGGAACCAACCGCCCCGATTAACGCCTATGGTCGCAGCAAACTTGCGGGCGAACAAGGTGTGGTGGCATCAGGGGGAACCTACGCAATTCTTAGGACTTCGTGGGTGTTCTCGGCACACGGCGCCAATTTCGTTAAAACCATGCTTCGACTAGGCAAAGAGCGCACTGCAATAAGCATCGTCGACGATCAAATAGGCGGCCCGACCCCCGCCGAAGACATCGCCGCGACACTTCTGAAGATGGCTGAACAGCTTCGCCCTTACAATAGTGGTATCTACCACTATGCAGGCACTCCTGACGTTAGCTGGAAAGACTTCGCGGCCGAAATCTTTCTACAGGCAGGCCTACCTGTAGAAATTTCCGGCATGCCGACATCAGACTACCCGACCCCCGCAGCGCGGCCGCTGAATTCGCGCCTGGACTGCACAGATATGCAAAATATGTTTAGCATTCCACAACCCGACTGGCGGGCGGGTCTGAACAAAGTTCTACAAAACTTGGGAGAATTCTAATGACCACGCGCAAAGGTATCATCCTCGCCGGAGGTTCCGGAACCCGGCTGTACCCAGTCACAATCGGCGTCTCGAAACAGCTGTTGCCGATCTACAACAAGCCAATGATTTACTACCCGCTATCCGTACTCATGCTGGCAGGCATTCGCGAGATAGCCGTTATCACAACCCCAGATGATCAACCTCAGTTTCAACGACTACTCGGCGACGGTTCGCAATGGGGTCTACAACTCAGTTTCATAACGCAACCAGAGCCCGCTGGCCTAGCTCAGGCTTACATCTTAGCCGAAGAGTTTTTGGGTGGCGGCCCGTCCGCCATGGTTCTTGGCGACAACATATTCTTCGGCCACGGCCTGACCGAAGTGCTCACGAATGCCAACGCCCAAACCGACGGTGGTATAGTCTTCGGCTATCAGGTCTCCGACCCAGAACGCTACGGTGTCGTCGGATTTGACAAGGACGGAATTGTGACATCAATCATAGAAAAGCCAAGAGTCCCGGCCTCTAACTACGCGGTTACAGGTTTGTATTTCCTGGACGGCACCGCCTCTGAAAAAGCGAAACAGGTAAAACCCTCGGCGCGCGGCGAGCTGGAAATAACAACTTTGCTGGAAATGTATCTCAATGCGGGGACCCTTACGGTCAAAAAGATGGGCCGCGGCTATGCTTGGCTGGACACCGGCACCCACGGTAGTCTTCTGGACGCAGGGAATTTTGTGCGGACGCTGGAAAAACGCCAAGGATTGCAAGTCGGCAGCCCTGACGAAATAGCATTTGAGCAGGGGTGGATTGACCGAGCCCACCTGAAAAAACGTGCAGAAGTATTCAAGAAGAATGACTATGGAAAAAATTTGGGTCGGTTGTTCAAAAATTAATTATTGTCACCTTCTCTCACCAATTACCCAAAACTGCGGTCGCTTCTCCACGTTATTGAGCATTCATGTCACGCCTAAGTATTACGCTCTGTATTATCAAATATATCGAGCCAATACGTCGATAGACTTCCAGCTCGCATTATGGCCTCCGCAAAGTAAACCTTGTGCCGGACCGACGCGCATAGAGGCCCCCACATCAATTTCAACATAGCCAGCTAACCGGACCGCCGTTTGATCACCACCCGTTCTTCGGTTGTTGTGCATAGAATTCAGTTTACCACTTTTCTCTGATATATTGTACAAAATAGATATTGTAATTCTAACCGGCGCCACTCGTACCAGTTTTCCAGTAAATTTCCCGACTCGCGCGATGCAAGTACAAAGCGGCCGCTCTCAAAGAGGTCTGCTTTGCCGCTTCTAGTGATAGTGCACGTACAGCCATCGGTTTGGAGGCTGCGGCAACTCTTTTAAAAGTTACACCTATTGTTGTCACAATTCCATCAACGTTCCCCAACGAACTTACTCTTGTCCTTTAGGCATCAATTCTGTCTATTAGATTAGTAACCGAATTACTGATGGATTGTTTAAGGAAAACGTCATGTCGATACTCTCCAACCAGACTCTTCAAAGGTATACAAACTGGCTTCCATTTTTGTTATTAGTGTTTCCAACTGTGATGGTTCTCAGACCGCTATTGATTGAGATAAACCCGAGGACGCCTATTTTTTATACGCCAATGCTGCCAATTTTCTTCCAATTACTTATTGTAGCGTATGCGATGGCACTTGGCGGAATGGGGAAAATGAAATCTAGCACTTTTAAACTGAGCATAGCCCTACCGATGGCGGTGCTTTTTTTTATCGCCTGCTATTCGACGGTCTTTGTCGCGATTAATCCATTTTATTCATCGATAAAATTACTGGATTTAATATTATTTGTGGCGGTGTCTTATTCCAGCTCATACATGTTTGAAACTGGAGAACGCGGCCTTGCACAACGGGTTCTAATCGCGATATTTGCATCTGTTTTGATCGCAGTCCCGATTGTATTTGTACTCTTCTATTTCGAATATCCGACCTACTATCTTTGGCCAAACTTTATACCAGGGTTTGATTACATTCGGATATACGGATTTTCATTAACTGTCGCCATCGCTGCAGGAACGGGTTTAATTGCGCTCCCCTCTCTCCAGAAAACGGCAACTAAACTAATGATATTCATTGGCTTGGTTGTACTTTGGACTACATTATTCTGGTCAAGTAGCCGCGGTGGAATTTTTTCTTTGCTATTGGTAGTTCCGGTTATCGCAGTGGCTGTGCTAGGACTACGAAAGGGCTTAGGTCTTGCGCTATTGGCCGTCCTATTGGGCGCTGGCTTATCTATTCAAATCGAAGTGCCAAGTAATACTTTTGGATTTTTTGGTGCGCTCGAAAATACATTCCAAGCAAATTCAGTCAATGAGTTTTCGGCAAATCGAATGTATGAATGGGGTGTGATCCTTGAATTCATATCTATCAAACCTCTTTTTGGGTACGGCTACGGTCAAAATCTATTTGTTACGAGTGACGTTCTTAGCCCGCACGCCCATGTACACAATATTGTGCTGGAGGCAACCTTCGCATGGGGTTGGATAGGGGCAGCTTGTGCAGGGTATCTGGTTATTAGGTTTTGGCTTAAAGGGTTTCAGATTATGAGATCAGACTTTGAACCAGAAAAGCTGCCCGCCTTTCTGGTAATCAGCGTGCTTCTCGTTTACGCGTGGGTCGATGGTATTTACTTTTACTATCAAGCCCTAATTCCACTAGCGATATGTATTGGAATAGTGGCAGCAAAACCCAGATAACTACAAAATGTACACGATCATTCAATAGCCAAAATAGTCGATGCCTTCTTCCATAAATACCCTCAGACTTTTTAATTGGCTATTTAATCCAATTGTTTGATCACCCCAATGGGGAATTTTTTAAAATGGAATCTATTTTCTGCGCGGCCACTCTAAAAAATTCGCAAAAATAGCGACGTTCCATCTTGGGCCCCGCGTGCTGGCGCCGCCAGAGAACACGCAAGACAGATCATCAACGGGCCGTCCGATTTTGCAAGGCCCCTTCAAAACGTGACTCTTCCAGTACACTAGCTTAAAGACTGACCCAGATAATGCCATTTATGGTAATTTTCGGAATATTAACCATTAGTTACATTGCGTAAATTATGATATTTGTGAAACTGGATTATCCTGAGGCGCCTCCAAGATAACCCAACATATTTTCACTACATAAAACTAGGCCCCGATCATGGTTACCCCAATGACACTGAACACATCAAGTGAGCCAAAAATAGCGGTTCTTTTGGCGGCCTATAATGGCATGCAATGGATTGAAGAACAGGTTGATACAATTTTGGCGCAACAAGGCGTTGATATAAGGCTTTATATCAGTGTTGATCTATCCACGGATGACACTCTGCAATGGTGCGAGGCACTTGCAGAAAAAGACTCACGCGTAACGGTTCTGCCATATGGTGAGCGGTTTGGCGGTGCCGCAAAGAATTTTTATCGCCTAATCCGCGATGTTGATTTTTCAGGCTTTGACTACATGTCGCTGGCTGATCAGGATGATATCTGGTTTGACGACAAACTTAAAACGGCTTGCAACACTATTGTGGAACAAAAATGCGACGTTTACTCTTCCAACCTATTATCGTTTTGGAAAGATGGTCGCCAACTTCTGCTAGATAAAATGCAGGCACAAAGAAAATATGATTACTTATTTCAAGGTGGAGGCGCAGGCTGTACTTATGTTGCCAGTGCAGTCTCCACTCAACAGTTCAAACAATTTTTATTGGACCATTGGGAGGAGGCAACGGCAGTCAATTATCATGACTGGCTTATGTACTCTTTTTGCCGATCACAAGGCATCCTTTGGTATTTTGACAAAGGCTATAAACTGCATTATCGGCAGCATGAAAACAACGAAGTTGGGTCTAACACTGGCCTGACGGCTGCGTATAAACGGCTAAAACTGCTTAGAGCCGGCTGGTACAGCACTGAATGTCTGAAAATCATTAAAGTGCTACAAAAAGTATCATCCGATATACCTGCACAATTTCTTGGCAAAGGTTTCAAAAATAGAATCTTTTTACTACGGAACATTTCGCAGCTCCGTAGAAAATTTGGCGAAAGAGTGTTTTTGTTTGTTATCATTTTAATCGGCCTCTACTAATTGAGCTTTCCAAAAACCCAAAACGCTATTGACGGACAATGAACATGACCAAACGCTTATTTGATATTATGGTTGCTCTAGCCATAGCAATTGTGCTCTTGCCGTTGATTGCATTTGTTTCACTGCTAATCTTGCTGCGCGATGGGCGGCCTGTGTTTTACGTCTCGGAACGAATGAAAGCACCCGGACAGGGTTTTGCTCTATTAAAATTCCGAACCATGCACCCCGACAAAAAAGATATGGGAGCAACCGGTGCTCACAAAAACAGCCGAATAACCAAAACGGGTTGGGTGCTTCGTAAATCCAGAATTGATGAAATCCCGCAGCTCTGGAACATACTCGTCGGCGACATGAGCTTTGTAGGCCCTCGTCCACCGTTGCGACGGTATGTCGAGAAATTTCCTGAACTATATAGCAAAGTGCTGCAAAATCGCCCAGGCGTGACGGGTTTGGCGTCCGTCTACTTTCATAATCATGAGGAGCGGTTGCTCAAAAATGCAACGAATGCCGACGAATCCGAAGAAATATACTGCAGAAACTGCGTCCCGCGGAAGGCTAGGCTGGACCTGATCTATCAAGAAAAGCAAAATCTATGTATGGACATTTTGCTTATGCTGAAGACCGTTATTAAACGCCTCCGTTGAAACATGCACTTCGGACGCCCATACGTTATGTTCCGCCTTTTCAAGATACCGTGAGAGCGTATTCACAGACTTCCACCCGCCGGCCAGCATAATTGCGGCCGTATCAAACCTTTACGAAGCAAGTCCTGAGTGGCGCCAACTCGCAGCGAATGGCCGCTGAGTTTATCCACAATCGATGAGTTCAATCCTTCTCTTTTCGCCGCTGATTTAATCATGCATTTTACCGTCGTTGTACTCAGATGCCGGTCGATCGCTTTTCGATGATATATCGGGCAAAACAGAAACTCGATATGGGGCCCGCGCCATTCCAGCCAGTCTTTGACAAAGCCTGCCGTTCGTTGAGAGGTGAAAGCCAAGCGCCCGTCACCAAACGGATCGGATTTGCTTCTTCGGATCAGCACGCGCAACGTACCGTTTGGCCGGAACTCTATGTCTTACGTTCGCAAGGCTACAAGTTCAGGTCGCCGAGATAACAACTCGCATCCTAGCGACATCGTGGCTCTGCTGCGAAAGTCCCAAGGATGGCCGCATTAATGAGTTCATGGATCGGCACTAAAGCGGGACAGGTCCACAAAATACCAGACTCTATACGTGGCACAAATAAATCTGGACATACAAAGACGACCAACCCAATATGGGGTTGGAAATGGCTGCGTAATTCTTCAGCCGGCCCCCATTAGAAGTGAGGAATGGCCGAGAGAGGTACACAGTATTTTTCTGTTTCAGTATTTAATCCTAGGGGCAAGCCCTGCTCTTTCCTAATGATCAAATGATTTATTATCAAAATTTTGGTTCTCACTGACAAATATGAAATATAGACGCGAAATTGATGGATTACGTTCGATTGCCGTTATACCGGTTATTCTTTTCCATGCGGGTTTTACCAGCTTTTCTGGCGGCTACGTCGGCGTTGACATTTTTTTTGTTATTTCTGGATATCTTATTACGAGTATTATTGTTGGCGACCTTGAAAATGGAACTTTTTCCATAACAAATTTTTATGTGCGCCGAATAAGGCGTATTTTACCTGTGCTAGTTGTAGTTATTATATTCACGTTGCCATTTGCTTGGGCATGGATGCTGCCTCTGCAGTTTGAAGAGTTTTCGCGAAGTCTCGTTTTTGTCAGTCTTTTTGTGTCAAATTATTTTTTCAAACGTGAAGTCGGGTATTTTGATAGTGATTCTGATTATAGCCCATTATTGCATACTTGGAGTTTGGCAATTGAAGAACAGTACTACGTCATTTTTCCAGTTTTCCTGCTCTTAGCTTGGCGGCTGGGTAAAAATAGAGTTTTTTCAATACTTATAATTTTCTCTATTTTGAGTTTGCTATTTAGCGAGTTTGGATGGAGAACTTCACCCAATAATAACTTTTACTCCACACCCGCACGTGCATGGGAAATACTAGCAGGTGCTATAAGCGCTTTGCTATGGATCAATAATTCGCGAAAACCTAACGATATAGTTTCTGGTTTTGGCTTTTCTTGCATAATATTTTCCATATTCTATTTCGACGATAACACACCGTTCCCATCTATTTATACCCTAATTCCTGTATTGGGAACTTCGCTAATTATTCTTTATGGCACCAAGGGCACTTTGGTTGCTAAGCTTCTTTCGACCAAAATGTTAGTCGGTATCGGCCTCATTAGCTACAGTGCATATTTATGGCACCAGCCCTTGTTCGCGTTCGCGCGAATACGAAGTCTTTATGAGCCAGATAAGTGGATTTTTCTCACGCTGGTAGTTGCAACCTTTTCCCTCGCTTTTTTGAGCTGGAAGTTTATTGAACAACCTTTTCGCAAGAATAGGGTCACGTTTTTTCAGCCTAAACTCAGAGTTTTTTCTACGTCTTCATTGTTTGCGTCGGGTATAATAATCTTTGGAATATATAGCCAGACGCCTGATGTCTCCGGAAAGAGATTTGATCTGACAAGCTCTCAGATCGAATACATTTCAACATCAAATAGTAGCCCTAAAAGAAATGCGTGTCATACTTCGGGTTGGGAATATCTAGAGCCAAGTCTTGCCTGCAGTTATTTCTCTAAAAATGTGCGGATTGCGGTATTGGGCGATAGCCATTCAGTTGAACTGGCTTACGCATTAGCTATTGCCCTTGAGCCAGAAGGCATTGGCGTACAACAACTAACGTTTTCATCGTGTTTTCCGACATATGAAACGGAGACATTTTCAAATGCATGTGCAGAATGGACACAGGAGGCAATCAGATGGATTCTTGAAAATGATGACATTACTGATGTTGTAATGAGCTACCGGATTCATGCTGCCTTAAATGGCAATCACGAAAGGATATATCCAGAATTACCTGGAGAAAACAGCGATGCCTATAGATTTGAAATCATTAGTTCTCTTGAAAAAATTCTTTTTGACCTCAGCCAAACAAAAAATGTAATTTATGTTGCACAAGCTCCCGAGGTGGCGGCGACCTTCGAAAAACTTGTGTATTGGACTCCTTCAAATCAGACTGATCAATTAATTGGCATAAGCAGAGAGTGGTGGAGCAAAAGAACGCAATTCTTTGACGAAAATATGAGGAACATGGTGGCTTCAATGGCACCTATTGTCGACATTTCAACGGTTCTTTGTGACGGCGAATATTGCTACGCTGGTTCGAACGGAATTTCCTATTACTTCGATGATGATCACCTGTCCATTGAAGGCGCACTCATGGTAGTCGAGGAAATATTACCACTATTGACCAAAATGCAGCAATAAGCTGTGCCGTGCCTCCACACGCAAAGAATATAAAATTGGTGGGGGATTACCTAACAGTCGACGCCGCTTTTGTTTTTCCTTGTTCCTCGATAAATTCGCATACAGTCTCGACCGATGCGGGGAATGGAGTGCATTGCTCGCGATTACACCAGTCGACAAACGCCTGTACATCAGAATAGTATGACCGCATCGTTGTGGGGGCGTAGGCGTCCTCGAGACGAGAGAATTGGATACGCCAATCGAGAACTTTGGATACGATGCTCATTTTCTAAATATGATACCAATGGGATCACAATGCAAGTAAAAGAATTGACATCTTGTCAACTAATAGCAGCGCGAGCGGTGCTTGGCTGGAGCATTAGCAAACTCGCAAACCGCACTGGAATTGGATCAGCGACAATAAAGCGTTATGAAGCAGCCGATGGAATCCCAAAATCTAGAAAAGGGCACTTGCTGCTTCTTCGAACCCATTTCGAATCCGCAGGCATCGAATTCATCGGCACGCCAGATGACGGCCCCGGAATTCGTATTTACAATCGCCCAATAAAAACCTGAGCTTAATTATGACCAAGAAATCTACAAATCAAAGAAACACATTTGTCCGACATACCATGGCAATTTTTGCGACGGGCATACTGGCCGCGGCAATTGCCTACCTAACTCTGACCCCTCAGAACCTGGATATGGGCCCGAACTCCGATAAACTCTATCACTTCATCGCCTTCGCTGCCTTAGTTTTCCCTTGCGCTTTGCTCTACGCGAGAACGCTGATCTGGGTGCTACCAGCAGCTATCCTATTCGGTGGGGCTATTGAACTCATCCAGCCCTATGTGGGGCGCGGGCGGGAATTAGCAGATTTTGGAGCCGATGCTGTGGGTGTTATCATTGGCGCAGCCCTCGGTCTGACCCTTCGCGCTATTGTTGCCAGACGCGCACCTAAAAGCGCAGCTTCGGTCTGGTGAATCAGAATTTTCAATAATCTTTTTTTGCCTTCGCGCAAGAGTTCCCGCACATGCGCCAGAAGTTCCAGAGATTCGCGCGTATACATACCGTGTCTAAATGCATTCTTGTTTCCGATTGGCGCCCCCGAGCCCTTTGCACCACCATGCATTCGGCATCGCTTTTTGCTCCTGCCCCCCGGCGCCCGACACGGCGTTCCATTCCGAGTCTTTGCCCCGCAACGGAGGCTCCTTTGCATCTTGGCCGTATGGTAATCCCCCCATTTTTGATGGGGTCCGCTTATAGAATTATGCGGCCATTTTAAGTTTCATAGCGGGTGTGATCCCGCCTATATCCATGTTGGGGCGGTCGTTGTTATAAGTCCAGAGCCATTCAGTAGCCTGTTTCTGTGCCTCCTCAATTGTTTCAAAGATGTCCTGG
>Ga0209345_10003157_pt1 | contig 17204 bp, 16 predicted proteins | sample Cruoilmetagenom7_FD_187294 | JGI IMG/M metagenome (GOLD analysis project Ga0209345, IMG submission 187294) | Oil polluted marine microbial communities from Coal Oil Point, Santa Barbara, California, USA - Sample 7 (SPAdes) (version 2) | ecosystem: Environmental > Aquatic > Marine > Oil seeps ...
GGATCGAGCCCCAAAGCTATCTGTACGCCATCCTGACAGCCATTGCTGGCGGGCACAAACAATCGGACATCAAAGAGTTGCTGCCCTGGAACTACGCCAAGCCCGTGTGACCGGCGCACCGCTTACGCTCAAGCGACGACTGGAACAGATCACACCAGTAAGTCGCAGCCGCCAAAGTGTTCAGTAAAAAGAGGAGATTCATGACGATCAGAAATCATGATCAACTGGGTTCAAGCGGCCATAGGTGATCACCTTATGACCGATAGAGATTAACCATGATATCGGTCGACCAGAACGACTTTCCTACCGAAGAGATGATGTCGCGCTCATCCAGCCACTTTACGAGTTCGCTGTTTTCATTCGTCCTCCTGAGCGCGGGACGTGCATATCCGGTTTGAATTCTCGAATATGGGTCCGGCAGCTGTGCCAAGACTTCACGAACCTCGTTCTTGTCGAGTTTCTCGTGAAGGACGTTTAGCAGCCGTATCTGTGTGCCTACCGGCTTTGTATTCACGATAATTGCCTTGACGATCTCAGGCGTGAGGGAAGGCAGCGCGACATTTGTCCGCGACAAGATTGGTCCAACGAATCCGGCGCGCACGGGAAGGCTGGAGAGCGCGCTCAAGTCCATCATTTCGATGATCTCTCGCTTCTCGTTGTCCGATATATCGGTGGCAAGCAGGCGTTCGCGGAAGTTGTCATCGACCGAAAAAGAGCCGGGGTCACGAAGATAAGAGGCGATGTTCCGGACTACGAATATCGTTTGGAGTTCGACTTCGCCATCGAGTGCAGACAAATTCTGGGCATCGAACGTAACGCGCCGCTCATCGATGAGTATCTGGCGCTTGCTTGCACTTACAGCTTCGGGGAACTTCTTGAATTCTTTAGGTAGCGCTTTGACATATGACCGATAAGCCTCATCGTCGAGATCCTCTGCATTGATCAGAAATTGACGTAGAGGTAGCGCTTCCTCACCTTCCCGAAGTGGAATTTCCAGAAGGCCTGCGCGGACCTCGTCATCAGCAAGGAAAGCGATAAGCGCTGCGTGTTCGAAAGTCGCCGATCGAATGAAATCGAGACAATTAGACCAAGTCGGAACGATGCGAGCCCTACGGAACACCATGGCCTGAAAACGCTCAGGTATATTTTCGAGAGTCGGCAAGAGTTTCGTCTGGCGCAGGACGAAGGTTTCAACCTCTGCGGCGTCAAGCGTATCGTGGGACATCACGGCCAGAACCGCGTCAATATCCTCCTCATCGTCATCGACCAAATCTAGCAGAATATCCGCAAAATACACTTCGAAATCATTTTCTACCCGGGCGATGAGAGGCTCGGCGCCAGAATTTCGAACCGCAGAGTAATGCTGCTTGCGTAAGGTGGGGCCGGCCTCCTCTCCGAGGATTGAAGCGAAGATGTAGTCGAAGTTAGAATTGTTCAGGCGGTAGTGACCCAACTCATACAGTTTGCGCGCAACGTTCGGATATTCATCGATGGCGGCAAGATCCTTCGTCTCGACCCGCAGCTCCTCGAGCTTGATCGGGTCCACCCCCTCGATGAGGCCGAGAATTTCCGGTAAATTGTTGGTGGCGAACGTCCGCAGCTTGGGGTGATCCTCGCGCTCGCGAGCAAGCATCTGCTGCGGAAGGTGTTCGATGAGGCGCGCGATATGCAAGGCCGAGGAAGACTCCTCGATTGCTGCGGGTACAAAACCGCGCCAAGCGTCAACGAGCTGCCCCAAAAACTCGCCGACGTGCGAACCTGTAGCATAGTAGGCTTCGAAGAATTCCTGCTGGTTCGAAAATTCATTCGAAAGGTACGCGAAGACCCTTCCCAGCCGCTCCCTATGCTTTTCGTCTTCTAGGAGCGTGTCGACGAGCCGGACGTTTAGCGCATAATCAAGGCCAAAATCGTCCTCCCTCATGCCCGCGATGACTTCTCCAGGGTTGTCGATCGGGAAAAGGGGCTCCGGAGTGTGAAAAGCCCTGATCTGTATCAGAAACTTGTTGTCGTTAGGTGAAAGCCGCCCGGAGTGGAACAAAGAGGTGTACTGGTAGTAACTATCATCGAGATAGCCTTCCAAGAGCAGGAACCGGGCAAGCTGCCCCCCGTCGCCGAGATTTTCGAAGAGGCTTTCGATTTCTTGCGCGCTGGATCGAAGCAGAAAGTTGAACTTGCTGGTGCGGATTGCTTTGATCTCCCTTTTTAGTTGGGCGATCCTCCGATGCGCAGCCTTCTTATATGCGTCCGCCTTGTGCTCGATGCTTCGAGCCCGTTCGGCAAAACTTTCTTCGGCGGCAAAACTCTTTTGAAGGGCTGCATTATCGTGCTGACGCCGGCCAAAATTGGGAGAATGATAATATAGGTTTGGAGATGTGATGAATTGCTCGATATCTTCGCGCTCAGATAAAGCTTGCAGCGAAATGTGCTCTTGTGCGGTTCGGCCTATGCCAGTCGTATTGGCGGGCAGCGTCTCGACAAGGGCCATCGCGAAGATCCTTCTGAGTTCGCGCAGATCCTTTGCGACCTCCTGTTCGGCCACTTCGATATCCCGTTCGAGTTCAGCAATCTCGGATCGGTAGCTCCGTTCGCGCGTGGCGACAAGCTCGTCTTTACGCCCAAAAATTCCGGCGAGATGCCCACTACCACGGTGGAGCAGTTCGAAATCTCGAGGATAAACGTTCTTATAGATAAGAACGGCTAAGAGCTTTGTGGCATCAAGTACGTTTTCGCCATCAGTTTCTAGGTTGGCAACATAGATCGCGTACTCATTGAAGATGTTATGGATCAGCCTGAGATCGCTTAGGTAACGGGATACTTCGCGCAGGAACTGCTGATCAAGCCTCCCGTCGAGCTCGAGCCGCTTACCCTGCGCGAGAACCATGTCAATCGAGTTCGAGCTGTTGATAATCGGAATGACGGGAATGATGAATTCGAAGAACTTTGTACGGTCGGTGTTAGCGAACATGTCGTCGCGCAGTGCGTAGAGGAATCGCACCCTTCGACGCACGCCGACATTAGCGTTCACGAGACTGTTGATCTCGCGAAGGGTCACGAAGATGTCGGAGTCCTCGAAACGATCGAGATCCTCGACGACAACGAGGTCGTAACCTGTAACCTGGAAGAAGTAGATGATCTCGTCCAAATGACGATTAAGGATCGAATCTTGGTCTTCCGATGATGGTCGCATTTCGATGTCCTTCAGCGAAATGCTCTTGAGCGACACACCAAAGCTGGCGACATAGAAGTGATGGATCGTAGACCAAAGAAAAATGAGCGCGAAAGCCGCTATCGAAATGTCTATCCAGTTCGTGAGATCGAAAGGTTTGAAGTACGATCCATCAAGAACCGCTGTGCGCATATCGAACAGGCGCCAGAGAGCGAGTAGTCCGGCAAGAACATAGAGTGATCGAAAGATCGACCAGAATCTTGGCGATTGGATACGTTTAAAACGCGAGAGCGGCAGTTTGTCTGCATCCGCGCCATAGAGCATTTGCTGGAGGATACTCCGCTCAATCTCTTGTTTGGTAACCCTGCGTCGCTCATCGCCCGCTTCCGGTAAGAACGCAGCGAGAGAAATATGCAGGGCTTGGCGGGGATAGGACTTCAGGAATGATCGGATGATGCTGCTCTTGCCCGAGCCATATGGTCCGGTAAGCGCGATGTTAGACACGTTCGGACTGTCAGTCGCGAACCTCAATGCCGCCGAATACACCCCTCCTTGGTCAGCCTCATCTGTTGGGGCGAGATCGACGAACTTCGCTGGCCCCACGGACAAGGCGGATCCTAGACGCAGAGCTTTCGCTATCTTGGAGAGCTTACCTGTTATCCAACGACCGCTTTTTCTAAGACCAGTACTCATAAAGGGATGACCACCATGTTCGAAATCTTCTATCAGCTAAAGGTATAATTTAGTTGACCATCCGCGTTAAGGGCGGAAAGTCCGCTGTGGCGTCAAACGCTTACCGAGATTTTGCCGTGGCGTTTCGGAGCGGCAGTTGTTTGCCAGTTACCGCGCCTGCGATACTGCGCTACAGCAGGTCTGCCCTCCACTCATAACGATGAAGACAGAATGCCTTTTCGCCATTAGATGCTCGAGGGTTCGTTCGGAAATCGTGAAACGATTATCACACTGTAATCGTGCGACTTTCTTGGCACGCAGATGAATCGTTGCACGCCAAATGAAACGATAAGCAGAACGGCGGACTTCACCCTCAGAATCTGCAACGCGTCACCCGAAATCGACCTGTGGTGCTTGGTCGACAACCCCCGCATCCGCCAACTGCTCCCGATCGGGAAGATCGAGAAGACTCTCCAAGCCGAAGGCGACTAGGAACTGTTCGGTGGTGACGAAGGTATAGGGCGCCCCGCGCCTGGGCGACCGGGGCCCGGTCCCGATCAACTCCCGCGCATGCAGCCGCCCAATCAGGTCACGGCTGATCTCTTTGCCGAAGATGTCCTTTAGCCCGTCGCGCGTGATCGGCTGGTGATAGGCGATGGCCGCCAAGACCGCGACGTCGAACTCGCTCAGATCCAGCAATTGATCACCGACATCCGCCGCAGCGCGGATCGCGGGCGCGTAGGCGGGTCGCGTCCGGAACATCCAGCCGCCAGCGACTTGGGCGATCTCGAAGGCCCGCCCCTCCAGATCGGCGGTGAGGTCCTCGACCAGCAGATCGACCGATGCCCCCTGCCCCACCACGCGTGCCAGGTCGTCGCGCGGCACCGGCGAGGCCGAGGCAAAGAGAACTGCCTCGATCCGGCGCATCCATTCCCGCCAGCGCAGCTCGGGCGGCAGGTCGGGCAGCTCGCGGTCAAGCTCGGCCTCAGAGCGATCCTTCGCCATCGCTACACCCCGTAAAGCCGGAAGGTGTCGCGCCCGGTCAGCTCGCGCACCGCACCGAGATCGACCAGCCGGTCACAGAGCCGTCGCGCGGCGCGATCCGGCAAAGGCAAGGCCGAAGGCGCCACGGAATCGCGGGTCAGGAACATCTCGACCGCGTCGCCCGCCCCCTTGGCGCGAAGCTTCGGCGCGACCGCCTTCAGGTGCGCAGCGCGGCGTGCGAGGTCGGCGGCCTGCCGCACGGCCTCGATCGCCGAAGAGATGAGCGCCCGATGACAGGCCAGGCGAAGGTCATCGCCCTGTTTGCGCAGCGCGGCGAGTTTCAGGGCTGCGGCCAGCAGCGGCACAACGTGATCCCAACCGAGGGCTTGGGCCAGAGCCGCATCCGCGAGGATCAGTCCTGCTACGTCTGCGCGCGGCACCTCGCGCAATACCGCCTCCAACACCATCACGGCCCGGGTCACCGGCAACCCTTTCCCCGCATCAAGCCACGCGGCAATCTGGCCCGGCTCGAAGGCCGGCAAGGCTCGACCCAGAGCCTTGATCGACACCGGCCGCTCCACCGCACGCCGCCAGGTGAGGCAGGTTTCCCCCGCCGGTCCGGGTAGATCGCCGGGCCTCAACAGGTGCACAGCGTCGCGCAGCTCTCCTGCCCGCTCCGGGCGCACCGAAAACCCCACGCAAGCCACAGCAGCCTGCAGCGCCAGCCGGTCCCGCAACAAGGCTTGGGGGACGTTACTCTGCCCAAGCACAACATGCAGGTGGTTCAGCGCGGCGCCCGACAAAAACGCAACATCTTCAGGGGTTTCGGCCCGCGCGGAGGTGACCCAGGCGGGCATCCTGGGTAACGTGTCGAGGTCGCAGATATGATCGGGCCGAGCAAATGTCATGCCCAGAGCGTACACTTGCGCGGCGCTTTCTACCAGAAAATAGCGCACGAACCGCCCCGCCTTCCCGTATCGTATAATGTCCAATAAGTTTGCATTATCGGACATAAAAAGATACGCTGAAAATCAGTTTAATTTCATCGCTGGATTCACTGGAAAATGGCCGCAGAGGACGAGAAATCGACATCATCAAACTCTGATGCAAGTCATAATGCTCAGGGCGACGCGAGAAATCAAGAAAAAAGCGATGGGATCGCCCTGCCCTCCCATGTCGCGGGCTCCGGCAGCCTTGATCGCCTGGTCGACACCGCCCGCGACTATGCCCGCGCTGCAGCGTCCGACAACACGCTGAAGGCCTATGCCAAGGATTGGGCGCATTTTGCGCGCTGGTGCCGGATGAAGGGAGTGGAGCCCCTGCCCCCCTCATCCGAGATGATCGGCCTTTACCTCGCCGATCTCGCCTCCGGGTCAGGCCCCTCCCCTTCGCAGTGGGCGTCCCGCCCCCTGTCGGTCAGCACGATCGATCGCCGCCTCTCCGGCCTCGCCTGGAACTATGCGCAACGCGGATTCACCCTCGATCGTAAGAACCGCCACATCGCGACGGTGTTGGCTGGGATCAAACGCAAGCACGCGCGCCCGCCGGTGCAGAAGGAAGCGATTCTGGCCGAGGATATTCTGGCGATGATCGCCGCCCTGCCCTACGACCTGCGCGGCTTGCGGGATCGGGCGATCCTGCTGATTGGCTACGCGGGCGGTCTGCGTCGGTCGGAAATTGTCAGCCTCGACGTTCACAAGGACGACACGCCGGACTCGGGCGGCTGGATCGAGATCTTCGACAAGGGCGTCGTACTGACCCTGAACGCAAAGACCGGCTGGCGCGAGGTTGAGATCGGCCGCGGCTCCAAGGACCAGACCTGCCCTGTCCATGCACTCGAGCAATGGCTGCACTTCGCCAGGATCGACTTCGGCCCTGTCTTTGTCGGCACCTCGCGGGATGGCAAACGCGCCTCTGACAAGCGGCTCAACGACAAACACGTTGCGCGGCTGATCAAGCGCACGGTCCTGGACGCGGGCATCCGGTCGGACCTGCCTGAGAAAGACCGCCTCGCTATGTTCTCTGGCCACAGCCTACGCGCCGGTCTCGCCAGCTCCGCCGAAGTCGACGAGCGCTATGTCCAGAAGCAGCTGGGGCACGCTTCGGCCGAGATGACTCGCCGCTATCAGCGTCGCCGAGACAGGTTCCGGGTGAACCTGACGAAGGCAGCCGGGTTGTGATGTGGATCAGGAGTCTTCGGACTTCAAAGCCGAAAGTGAGGCAACATGGCGAGGGAGATCGCTGCGGGAATGGAGGATATCCACGATGATGACCTCGTCCGATCGATCCAGAAACACAAGGAAATGTTCCCCTGCCCTTATGAACCGCAGGTCTTCGACATCATCAACGAGAACTGCGCAACTCCGGCTATGGGCCTGGCCGTTCAGAATTCTTTCACAGCAGTTGAGCAATTCGGCCTCGTAAAGCTCCGCTTGGCGCAGCCCGAAATTCTCGATCGTCCATCTGCCGATTTCAGTGAGGCTAGCTTCCGCACAACGAGTCAGCCGGAAGGATCGGCTCATGAACGCGCGCGCGCAGTCGCAAAGGCCCTACGGATCGCATCTTTGCCGCTTCCCTCCGCAAGATCGCCCGCCTTGGCCTGCGCCAGACCTTCAATTAGACCTTTCCGGATCCCGGCTAGTTGTGCTTCTTCCTGCTCCAGCAATCTCAGGCCAGCGCGCATTGCTTCACTCACGTTCTGGTAGCGCCCGGATGCCACCAAGGCTTGAACCAGTTGATCCTGAGGTTCGGTCAGGACAACGTTGCGTGTCACCATGTGTCAGATCTCCTTTGTTGGCAATATATGCCAATGCCACTTATTTATCAATACGTCACGCCGCCTGCCCGCTGAGCCTGCCATAGAAACTACGCTCCAAATGCAGCTCTCCTGCCCCAGCCTTCTCGACCATGCCCCGAAGATATCCGCCCGGCGAGGCAACCTCACCGACACTGTGCTTCTCGAAGACGAGCGCAAATGCGGCCGTGGCCACTTGGGTCCCCATTCGATCCTGCGCTACGTTCCAGGCATGCTCTGAGATACCGATCATCGGCCTGAGTTGCCCGGCAACGCGGTGCAGGTCGCCCCAATCCTTCAGGAATCCACCCATATTGCGCGCCCAGGACGCGAATTCCGGACAGGCCTGCATGATTGTCGGCAGATCGAGCGCCGTCCGCTTCTTGCGCACCTCGGCAACCCAGTCTTCCAGCTCCCTATCAACCCACTCTTCGGGTGGAGCATTGGGTACCACGCCCGCCGCTTCCTCTTTTTCAGAGGAATTACTAGTTACAGGATTAAGTTGATTTGTAATTAGTATATGAGGTTCAGAAATGACCTCCCTGGGGTCCATTTCTTGAGTCTTTTTTGTGATTTGGGTGTCTTTGTTACCGATGTTTTCCACAGGTTTTGTCGCACCAGTCGCCTTGAGATAGGCCGCTTCGACCCGTTCCTGAAGTTCCTTGAACCACAACAGTAGCAGTTCCAACTGCTCAGAGGCTTCATGACGACGCGGAAGCCGGTCCAGAAGTTCCTCAAAGAGTCCAGTGAATTGGCTCCAGGGCCCGCGCAGCGCGCTGCTGATAGCCGCCTCAATCCGAGCGCGGATCATCCGGCGTGCCACCGTAATCTGACGCTTCAGGCGCTGGCAGAGCTCGCGCTCGGCCTGCAGCTCGGCATGAAGCTCCTCGAACTCCTCGACACGGGCTGAAAGCGGCGACAGATCGAAGCCATACGCCTCAACGATGCGCCCATCGGCGTCCCTACGGCCCCACCGCTTGCCATTCGGGCTGTCCTGAAAGGAAATCACGCCGATCTCGGCCAGGCGCCGCGCATGGCGCTTGAGCGCGGAGAGCGAAAAGCCCGTCCGCTCCATCAGATAGGCGTTCGACGCCCAGACGATCGGGCGCTGCCCCTCCTCCCAGTCCTGGGCCTGGGTGAAGGCCCCGAGCGTGTCGAGGAGCATCATGTCGCCAGCCTTCAGGCCGATATGTGCACCAACGCGCTTGAGCGCGACAAATGCTCGTGTTTTGGGTACTGCTACCCGTTCACCGGCTTGGGCAAGTTGCTCAGCAACCCCAAGACCCGGTGTCGGCTTGCGCCAACCTGTATGTTTCATGCCTGTATCTCACCTCCGGTTATGTGGAGGCAAAAGAAAGCCGTTCGCTCAAAAGCGTTCATCGTTGACAGTGATTCGTGGGAGAGGTATCTTCTAAGCGACCAAACTTTTCAGATTAGCTCTCAGGCCACGCTGCTTGGGGGCTTTTCTTTTGCCTAGATCATTGTTCCGACTGCTCCTCTTTTGTTGCGAGGAATTCGCTGTAGAGCTGATCCAGTCGACCGGAGAGAAAGTCTCCGAACTCGGTTGAATCCTGTGCTGTCAGCGAAATACTGAATGCCCTTCCGGACCGGCCGATTACCCCTTTGATGCGGCCTTTGCCGGCGGTCCAGGTGCGCTTCTTGGGTGCCATGCGCGTCTTTCTGCGCTTGGGTGTCCTGCCCGCCTCTGCCAGTCTGCTGTGCAGGAGCTCGAACCTTGCATCGCTATCCAGCTCGTGAAACCCTTCGAGTTCCAAGGCACCTTCAAGGACCTTTTGGTTCGCAGACTCCGAAGCCAGCTTCTTGAAATCCTCCCAGCGGTCACGGCCAATCTGCTTAGCGGGACCGATCCGCTCAATCACATGCCTCGGGATGTTCTGCGCGACAGACAACATGCGCGACAACAGCGTTCCATCAATGGTCAGCGCCGACTGGATCACATCCTTCGCCTGCCCCATATCAAGGAGGCTTTTTGCGAAAAGCGCCTTCTCGATGAATGAAAGATCCGCGCGCGCCGTGTTCTCTTGCCCTTGGGCGAGAATGTGCGCCACATCGTCCATTGGTTTGACTACAGCGCGAACCTTCCGGCCAAGGGCTGACGCCACGCGCACACGCCGATGGCCGAAGACGATCATATAGCGACCGTCCAGATCCGGGTGCGGGCGAAGCAGTACTGGAGTGTCCTGGCGACCAGTTGCAATCGACTCCTTCAGCTCGTTGAAGGCCTCGTCGTCGTCGCTGAGACGATCCGAAATGAAGGACACATCGATCAATTGGGGATCGATTTCGACGATGGTTTCCCCTTCGAGCAAGCGCTTCGAATTTTCGGCAAGATTGTCAATCGAGACCTTCATGGACTTTGATGCGCCACGCATCGCATAGCCTGATCGGCCAGAGTCCTTCGGCTGCTCGGAAGAACTGGCCATCACATTTTTCAGGAGGTCTTTACGAGCCATCAAACTGTCTCCTTCTGGGCGATCATAGACGTGAACACTCTGGACAAATGGCTGTCTGCACGGCTGTCAAAACTATCAATCTGCACGGCTGTCAAAGACGTCGTCATTCGCGCCCCCATGCTTTGTGGATCAGCTCCGAAACCTCATCGTTCACGTCGTTCAGTGAAGTGATTGCCCGGTCATAAGTTGTGCGAACAAACTGGGAGCGCTCGACCTCGTAGAGTGTCTGTTTAGTAATCCCAGCGTCGGAGATCGCCGTGGATTTCAAAACAGGCGCGGTAAGCATCTGGTTCGGGAACATCGCCTGCAGAAACCCGACCATCTGCTTCTGAGGGCCATCAGTGGGTTCAAACCTGGTAACCAGATAGCGAAACCATTTCAGTCGCATGTTCGCGCCAGCGTCTCGTATTGTCTTCATGATTCCGCCAAGCATGAGCAGAAATTGACTCATCGACATAACGTCCAGCATCTGTGGGTGGACGGTGACGATGACTGACGACGAGGCTGTCAGTGCGGTCAGCGTGAGATAGCCAAGCTGCGGTGGGCAATCGATCACCACGACATCATAGCGATCATCGACTTCGTCGAGCGCCTTAGAGATCCGAGTGAAGAAAAGGCGCCCCTCGTGGGGGTCGCTGCTCGTCAAGGCAACGGGGGTATCGTACTCATACTCTTGAAGTTCCAAACTTGCAGGCACGATATCAAGGTTAGGAAAGTTCGTTGGTCGGATTACTTCGATAATTGGCTTGCGTTGATCATCGTAGCGGAGCGTCTCGTAGAGCGATGGAACATTATCGAGCTCCGGCTGAATACCATGCAGAGCTGTCAGTGATGCCTGCGGGTCAAGATCGATCGCCAGTACACGATGCCCTTTCAGCGCCAAGTGCTGAGCCAGATGAGCCGCAGTCGTCGTCTTTCCGGACCCGCCTTTGAAGTTGACGACAGAAACTACATGCAGTTCCTCACCTTCACGCCGATGGGGCACATACCGCCGCTTTCCAGGCCGACCATGCTTGTCCAAATACGCCCGCAGTTCGAGCATTTGCTCAGCTGAATAACTACGCCTCCCCGACGACGAGGTTTCGGGATCAGGCCCCTTACCTTCTAGGTGGAGCTTCTTGATTGTCGACTGGGTCACGCCGAGATAATAAGCGACCTCCGCCAGCGAAAACTGACGTAGACCTTTCTGGGCATCTGGAGGATACTGTTCCTGCCGCAACATATTGAGACGGTCAGAAATCAGCTCTCCCTGTTGAAGGATGATCTCGTCGAAGGGTTGATCCTTCGTATCAGCCGTAAATGACCTATCTCGCATCCGCCTGCCCTCTAAATATCGCTTTTTCAGCAATTTATCCCTTTAAAGTGTCATCTACACGGAAAAATGAGTCTTAACAACGATTTTCACGCGGTGGCTTATGCACTCCCGCAGCACGATCGAGTCTAGATGCGGCGACAAGCTATAGTGAGCGGCGAAAAAGGCGGCCCAACATATGGAACCAACGGTGCGGCCTTCTGCGCAGCACTCAACTCGAACGGCGCGGTAAAAATACTTTAACCTACTGTTTTAAAATACATTTATGTAACTGCACGGCTGTCAAACGGCACATGGCTTGAAGCGTCGAAACGCCTAGCGGATCCGCAAACACGACGGCCACGCAGCGAGCTGCATCAGAAAAGTTCTACATCTGAACCGTGGTCACTTGGTTCCGTCAAACACATCGCCCATGCCACTCCAACACATAATAAATCGTGTCAGTGCCATAGGAGACAACGAGAATCGGCTGGGTTGCCCCAGCCGATTCTTTGCGTCACGCGGCGTCTTTGGGGCCCCAGGGGATGATCGCCTGCAGGGACAGATCGTCCTGGCTTGCCGCCTTGCCGAGGTTGGCGTTGAAGCCGTGGTCGCGGATGGTCAGCGTGTAGTAGTCTGCGCCGGTCTCCTTGTTCTGCTTCTTCCAGATGCCGCCGCATTCGACCAGCTTGCCGCGCGGGGAGCGGCCGAGGACGCGGTGCGTGGGGGCCATCGGGTTCGAGCTCGCGACGGGTTCGACCGTGATGTCGAGGTCGAAGGTCAGGGTCGAGATGGAGCCGACGCCTTTGGCGGTTTCGATGTCGGCGCTGGTGAATTTGATGCAGTTCGTGGTCATTGCTCTTCTCCTTGTTTGCGTTGCAATGATGGTCAACTTGCAGCTGGCCAAGGCCCGGCCACACCGAAGGCGAAGCGCAGCGGAGAGGGGCAGGCGCCGATCTTTTTGCCGCGCGAGGATTGGCCCACCCCTGTTCTTTGGTGGGTCAGGGGAAAAAGATCGGCGACAACCTTTGTGGACGGGACGACAGCTGCGACCAGCATGTCATGCAACTCAGACATCGGGAGAAGTGCGGTGGCCGCGAAGGAAACTGGGTGAACAGCCGAGGGAGTTGCCACCAGAATCTTGGCTTCTTACTAACTCACAGAAGATGAGACATCGTCCAGACGTCAAAGTCGCATCCCCAGGATCACTAACGTGCCGATAGTCTTCGCTGAAGCGCCCAAGATGCGGAGGAGTGCTCGACGCGAACAGAGCGTGGAACGAAAGGCCGGGTCGCCACGAGACACCGCAACCATCCAATAGCCCTAAATGACAGCCCGTCTGGTTGGTTCGGTCAGAAAATGCGACAAGATATTTGGTCAAGGGCCGCCGGTACCAACGGACAGAGCATACTGCCTAGCTCTAGCATCAGTTGCCAACTTGCCCTTCCAGTGCGCATACTATACGTCATTGACACATACGCCGCCAAAACCTATATGGAACTGACGATGACGCGATTGCAGACAGTGGTCGAACTGCCCGAATTCCAAAGGCGCGCCAAGGCAATCATGTCGGACCAGGAGCGTGAGGCGGCGATCAACTTCATTGCCGCCAATCCGGAAGCGGGCGTCTCTCTTGGCGGCGGATTACGCAAAGTCCGCATCCCGAGAGAGGGGAGCGGCAAGAGTGGCGGCTTCAGGACGGTGTATGTCTTTGGCGGGACCCATATGCCGATCTTTCTGATCACGGTCTTCGCCAAGAATGAGAAAGCCAACCTGTCAAAGACCGAACAAGCTGCTGCGGTAGAGATGAGCAAGGCGCTTGTCGCGAAATATGGAGACGCAACATGAGTGCATTTGAAACCGTATCCAAGGGCCTCGAAGAGGCTCTGGCCTTCGCGAATGGCGATTTGGCCGACGCCAAAGTGCATGAAGTTTCCGTGGCGGAGGTCGATGTCGCCGAAGTCCGGCAACGGACGGGCCTGTCCCAGGCCGAGTTTGCGAAGAGCATTGGCGTCGCGAAAGGTACGCTCCTGAACTGGGAACACGGGCGCCGGCACCCGACAGGCCCAGCACAGGTTCTGCTGGCATTGATCGCCAAGAAGCCTTCCGTCGTACAGGACCTCTTGCGCGGGGCGTGAACCGGGGCCTAAGCCCCGATCCTCTTGATGCGGATCCCGAGCTTGCGGGCCTTGTCAACGATGTTTTCGGTGATCCCGGATCCGGGCGTGGCAATCAGACCCTGCGGCATGGTTTCGAGCATCTTGTCGTTGCGCTTGAAGGGGGCGGCCTTGCCGTGCGTCTTCCAGTCGGGCTTAAAGACCACCTGGGTGACACCGCGAGTATCTGCCCAGCGGGCCGCGATCATCTCGGCACCTTTGGGCGTACCGCCGTGCAGCAGCACCATGTCGGGATATTTCGCATGGGTGGCATCGAGGACGGACCATATCAGATCGTAAGCCTGATAGTCCCCGCCTGAGAAAGCGATCCGCGTGCCTTCGGGGCAGTGCACCTCGGTCTCCTTGCGACGCTTGGCCGAGAGATAGGCCCGGCTGTCCACCACGGCGGAGGTGAGGCCGCGATGTGAGACCTTGGATCCGGTGCGGGGGAGCCAGGGCGAACCGGTGGCGGCCGAGAAGTGGTCTACGGCCAGATCGCGCATCTGCTCGAAGGCGTCGCGATGGTCCCAGAGCTTGAGCCCGATCATCTGGAGGCGCTCGAGTTCGACCGAGGCGACCTCGGAGCCGTCCTGTAGCCCCAAGCTTTCCCTGACCTCGAATTCGTTGTCGTCGAGAAGCTTCTGGATATGGGTGAGCCGACGATGGAAGATCGAGGTGAGGGACCAGAGCATCTCTTCGAGATTGTCTTCCAACTGGCTGCCAGTGAGGAGGCCGATGGTGGTGTCAAAGAGGGTCGCCATGGCGAGTTCGACTTCGTCGGGCTGGGGCAGGGGGCGGTGATCGGTCTCGCCGGGTCCCGGTGTTGCGCCGTGAAGTGCCAGGTGGTCGAGGATGCCGGAGGTCACGCCGGTCTCCTCTTGGATGTCTGTCTGATGGGGCATTGTCTGGTTCCTCTGTTTGATCTGACCCGATTTGGATGGGGCGATATCAGGACCGGCGGCGACCGGGCCGCATCCGTCAGGATCGGAGCGCAGCGGAGAATGCGCCCAAGGCCGGAAAATTGCTCCCGCGAGGAATGGCCCGCCACGTTCATGTGGTGGGGCAGGGGAATTTTCTGGATCGGGGGGCATTGCTGCCCGGGCGAGGGGCGCTCTGCCCCGACCCGCCGGTCCATCGCTCCCCTTATCCAAACGGGATCAGATCGAACCCGCGGAACCTTTGCCCTGTCCGGCATCACCGGGGAGACTGGCGCTCATCCGTCCTCGATCTCCAGACCGTTTGCCTTCATGGCCCCTAACAGAGACCGGCGCAGCGCATCTCTGCCAAATGTCCGCAGATCATCGTTGAAATCGCCCAGTTCAGGGACGAGATAACCGCAGGAAATTCCTCGATATTCCAGTTGGTTACGCAATCTTATGGATGCATTGCGTCCGGCATCGTCATTGTCCCGCGCGATCCAGATGCGCTGAATCCCCGGCGATGGAATGAAGAGGCCGAGATGGGTGGCGGTGAGACAGGAGGCGAGGTCGAACTCCGGGAGAGCCGTTCCGATTGAGAGGGTGTTTTCGAGCCCTTCGCCGACGATGAGATCCGAGCGACCCGCGCCGGCCCAGAAGCGGATGGCATGGCCGTGCAGCTGCCCAAGGATCCGTTTGGGTCTCTCGATCGTGGCCAACCCGTCGGTAGACGGGTCGAGATAGACCCGCGCGCATCCGGTGATCTGGCCCCGTTTGTCGGTGATCTTTGCGAGCAGGGCAGGGGCCCTTCGCGGCTGATCGGGATCGTCCTCGCCCTGCCGCAGGAAGACTCGAGGGTGATAGCGCAGGGCAGGTCCAAGCCGTGTGATGCCGCGCCCCTGCAGATAGGTGGCGGCCGGGGTGCCAAGCACCGGCTTGCCAGCGGCAAAGAGCTTCCGCGCCCGCGCGATGCGTTTGGCGGAGGCTGCATCAGGGCGCTCAGCCCTTTGGGTGTCTCGAGGTGCGGCAGGGCAGGGGGCCTCGCCGAGAAAGGACCGGGCCTCCCTCAGCGTCTCCTTGAGCGTGACCGACCCAAGCCGTTCCTGCAGCAGGTCGATGAGATCGCCATATTCACCCGTCGCGAAATCTTGCCAGGATCCGGCCTTGCGCTCACCTTGAGCTTGCAGACGGATGGCGAGGCTTTGGCCCTTTGCACCGGACGTGTCGCCGACCTGCCAATAATTGCCCTGCTTACGACCCTCGGGGAAATACTGGCGGCAGAAACTCTCGGCACGGTCTGCCAGAGCGGCCGAGAGGTCTGCGATGCTGCGCCGCGCGCTCATGCGGCGACATCCGCTGCGCTGGCACCCACCGGGTGCTCAGCCAGAACCCGCGCCAGCACGTCAGTGCCATCCACTGGGATGAACACCCGAGTCTTCCACTGGATCACCTCGGCAAAACAACCCATCGCTTTCAGACGGGGCAGGGCCGCGCCCGACGCGCCGATCAGCTCAAGTCTCGGCTGTCCCATGACCAACGACCGGCGCAACTGGTAGCCGCCGAGGAGGTTCAGGGTCGTCCTGGCTTCCATCACCGCGCTGAGCACTTCCTGCGGCGACATCTCGATCTGACAATCGAGACCAAGGCGTGAATAGACATTCAGGAGCTGCTCCTGACTGACGAGACGGCCGATAGCGCGCTCCCCGTCCTCGGCCTGCAGGCGGTAAATGCGCATGTTGTCGGCAGGAAGCCGGTCCCAGATCGGCAGGAGGAGGCCGCAGATCAGCGTGATCTTCGATGTGGTGAACTGCGGCACCGCGTCGACCTCAGCCTGCCAGAGCTGTTCGAACATCGCATCGTCTATCTCTTCCCAGTGCGATTTCGAGAACTCGGTGAGGGCGAGGATCTCGGTCGCCATGGGCCGTAGCAGTTTCACCCGCAGGATCGGTACGCCATCCTCATCCATGAAGGCCGGCGCCTTCACCATCAGGGCCGCGCGTTTGGAGGTCTTGTTCCAATAGAGCGTCGCGCCTTTGTTATCAGCGCAGATGGCTTTCACGCGGGACAGGGTGAGCGGATCGTTTCGATCCGTACGCTCAACGGTCAGGGCGGTGGCCGTCGCCCCCGTCGCCTCATGTTCGAAGATCACCTTGCGGTCGACGATCTCGAATTTTTCGGCGCGCAGGGTCTCTAGCCCGACGTCCAGCGTGCCAGCCTGCCGTGCGTCCTCGATGATGGCCGAAAGTAACCCGCCGAAAGCCTCGAAGATCGCGTCCTGCATGTCGATCCGCAGTGCCAGACAGCGGTTCAGGAACTGCTGGATAGGCGGCAGATTCTCTTTCATCGTGCCATCCGCCTCATCGAGTGTCAGCCCGGTCATCTCCTGGAACCTGGCATATGAGCAGGCGTCGATCTTGCCCGCCCGCAGCTTGTAGAAGAACTGTCGCAGCGCCGCGCGTGCGTAGGGGCTCTCAAGATTGTCCTCGGCGCGGAACATGTTCTGGCCGCCGGTTTCGCGCTGCCCCTTGGTGATCGCCCCGAGCGTGTCGAGGCGGCGCGCGATGGTGGAGAGGAACCGTTTCTCACCCTTCACGTCTGTTGCGACGGGTCGAAACAGCGGCGGCAGCGCCTGATTGGTGCGGTTGGTGCGCCCGAGCCCCTGGATCGCATTGTCGGCCTTCCAGCCGGGCTCAAGGAGGTAATGCACCCGCAGGCGCTGGTTCTTGGCCCCGAGATCGGCATGATAGCTG
>Ga0209345_10003158_pt1 | contig 17202 bp, 16 predicted proteins | sample Cruoilmetagenom7_FD_187294 | JGI IMG/M metagenome (GOLD analysis project Ga0209345, IMG submission 187294) | Oil polluted marine microbial communities from Coal Oil Point, Santa Barbara, California, USA - Sample 7 (SPAdes) (version 2) | ecosystem: Environmental > Aquatic > Marine > Oil seeps ...
ATGCAATGCAACAGCTTATCCTGCCCTGTAAAACCTTGAGCTCCACTTGTCGGCAACAATGCCAATGTCATTACGGCAGTCAGGGCTAAAAAGAAAACCAGCCGCCAAATAATCTGTTGCTTATTTATCTTAAAATTGAACAAGAGTACTCCCAAGGCTCAACCCAGCCTAATTATCGGCTTTTTTTACCGGGCTTACCTCCCTACCCAACACCAATGAATTCAGTGCTTCCAGGCGCTCAAGGGTACCCACATCCCACCAAGTGCCGCGAAAAACCTCACCAGAAACATAGCCCGTATTAATTCTACTGGCCAAAACATCTCGTAACGGAAATTTGTCACTGGCCGAAGAATGCATAGCAAAAATCTCTGGGCGCATGACACTCAGTCCGCTGAAAGTAAATGTCTTATCACCCTGCTTTTTATCATTTTTATTTTTATCACTGAAGGTGGAATAACCAACTTGTTGTTGATTATCCAAAGTGTAGTCACCATCAAGGTGATGAATAGGGTTTGGAACCAAAACCAGGTGGGCATCCATATCTTCTGGCCAGGTTTGATCCACGAGGTCAACCAAAGGGTAATCAGTCCAGACATCACCATTAATCAGCAAAAATGGTTCACTATCTAGCAATGACAATGCCCGACGAATACCACCTCCGGTCTCAAGTGGTTCATTCTCTCTAGACCAGGCAATATCGACCCCAAAGCAAGACCCATCACCTAAGAATGCTTCAATCTGATCACCCAACCAAGAAGTATTAATCACTAGCTCACAAACCCCAGCGGAAGCCAATCTCTCAATGTGATATTGAATCAGCGGCTTGCTTCCCACCTTAAGCAATGGTTTAGGTGTGGTTTCTGTCAATGGACGCAGTCTTTTACCAAGGCCTGCAGCTAGGATCATGGCTTTCATAGTTGAACTCTTAATGTAGTTGAACTTTTAACGTAGTTGAACCCTTTTGGTCTGAGCTAGTCGCCGGCCACCTCCCAAGACCGATACCAGGATTGCTGGGGTAATTGTGGTAACACCCGCTGCTCAAACCAGTCTTTAAATTTCTTTAAGTCTGGATAGGGCTCCAATTGTTCAAGGGTATAGCGAATCACCAGGGGTAAATCATCCAAATAACCTTGCTTGCCATCCCTTAACCAAAGTCGGGCAAAAATACCCAAGACCTTAATGTGTCGTTGCAATCCCATCAAGTCAAACCAACGGATAATCTGCTCATCTGACACCTTTGGAATAATACCCAAAGCTTCAACTCGTCGTGAATAATCGAGTACCCGCTCAGCAGCATAGCCCTCAGGCCAGCGAATATAACAATCCCTTAACAAGGACACCATGTCATAGGTAAATGGGCCAATGACGGCATCTTGGAAATCAATAACACCGATCGGACTATCGGTAACAATCGTGTTATTAGCACCACTTGCATCAGTGCTAATGCCATCATATTCCAACAACATCAGATTGCGGGCGTGAAAATCCCGGTGCACCACCACCTGTGATTGCTCGAGGGCATTATCCACAAGTAGAGAGAACGCCTCATTCAGTATTTCCCTGTCACTATCTTGTAGTTCAAGACCCAACAGTTGCTCAATAAACCACTGAGGAAAAAGATTCATTTCGTCCAATAGTCGCTGGCCATCGTAGCGGGGAAATATTTCAGTATCGGGTTTGATTTGCTGAATTTTTAGCAAATCAGTTTCCACAGCCAGATAAAGTTTATCAGCTGTCACTGGGGACAACTGGGGCAACAATAAATCATCGCCAAAATCTTCCAACAATAGAAAGCCCGACTGGTAATCCACAGCATAAATTAGAGGAGTGCGAACGTCATTCTTTTGAAAGCAAAGGGAGATATTGATAAAAGCTGGTATATTTTCATAAAGTGGAGGAGCCAATACAGCAATCAGTGGTGGTTCGGTATTCAATCTGAAATATTGCCTGAACCCGGCATCGCCATTAAGCGGTGTAAGAGACAATTCCCACGAAGAAATATCCTGTGAAGCCTTTTTTGGGGTTGATTGTCGAATATGCGAAGCTTTCTGCGGAACATAAGAAGCCGGCAAAAACTTCTTAACCCATTCTTGTAGGCAAGCAAAATCGCTCATATTTTGTGAACAATTGGAAAAAAGGTTGGCCATTCTACCCCAAACCCTCGCATGCTGTCTCAGAATGGGTAAAATGTAGCGTCTTAAATTGAAGACTGCTTGACCATCGCGAATACGGATAATAAGAATGCCAAAAACCACGAGTCATACCTGCAACAGGCTCTCTAAAGCTATGCGCTTATATTGCCTTAAGGCTGCTAGCTTTATGGTGTCTAGCCTGTTGATACCTCTTTCGGTTTTGGCTGAAACTAACGACACCCACTCACAATGGGAATGTAGTGCTGGCACTGATGGCGGCTGGGTCTGTAACGAACAAACTCTCCCAGGAAAAGCTTTCCCAAGACCGAAACATATAGAACCCGTTTTTGAAATAGAAGATGAAGAACTGCCTGCTGAGTTAGGACCACAAGCCAAACTGGCCAACAACCTCGATTGGGTTGAAGAAGAAGCTCTGACACCAGAAGAAATGGACAAAATGGCACCTGGTTGCTGTGGCGACTATATCGAGCCACCAAGAGATTATCCAGATGCCGACCTCGAACCCGAAGAAGCATCAATACGAGTGGCTTCTAGCTCTACTGAAGTAGTTCAGGAGAATATTGCCCACCTCAAAGGCAACGTTCATCTAACTCAGGGTTATCGCCAGGTACACAGCGACAACGCCACTATTAATCAGAGCGAACGCACGGTCGACCTCGAGGGCAACGTGCAACTGCGTGAGCCTGGATTGCTGCTCACGGGTGACACCGCTCATGTGAATATGGACACCAAAGATATCCAAATCAATAATTCTGATTACCTATTTCATGAATCAGGGGCTCGAGGTACGGCTGATCGCGTAACCCGCCCAAGTGCTGATATTTTCTACATTGACAATGCTACCTATACCACCTGTGAACCAGGCAGTAATGCATGGCAACTGGTTAGCTCAGAGGTAGATGTAAACCCTGGTACAGGCATTGCCCACGCAAAACATGTTCGTCTGGAAGTAAAAGATATTCCAATTATGTATCTGCCATGGATACGATTCCCCATTGATGATCGAAGAGCAAGTGGGCTGCTATTCCCCAGTTTTGATGTCAGTGAAGATAACGGTGTTGATTTTTCTCAACCGATCTATCTGAACTTAGCACCTAACTATGATGCCACTATCACCCCACGCTACGTTCAGGAACGAGGTGCCATGGCAGAGCTTGAACTCCGCCATATGTCCAAGCTCACTAGTACTGTTCTTGGTGGTGCATTCCTATTCGACGATGATGGTGGTGATGACAGTGATGAAGACCCAAATCCCATTACTGGCAAAAAAGATAATGAAGGTGAAGATCGCTGGCTAGCCAACATTGATCATACCGGCGGTATCGGTCAGCGCTGGTCAACACGCATCGACTACACCCGAGTCAGTGATGATGATTATTTCCGGGATTTGGATAACACAACTCTAGAAGTCAACAGCCGAACTCACCTAAAACAGTTAAGTTCCCTCAGCTATAACACGGATAATTGGCTGTTCCATGTGATGGGCAGGGAATACCAAACCATTGTTGAGGACATAGATAACCAGTACAAACTATTACCAAGAATTGAAGCCAATGGTGATTATCGACTGGGTGATTTTGAGTTTGAGATTGACAATCAATTCAGCAGTTTTGATCACAGTGACGACAATGATCTCACCTCGACTACTACATTCGCCACTGACGACAAAGGCACCTTCGTAACCGGTGATCGATTTCGGTTAAATTATGCTGCCACTTGGGACAAACAGTGGACCTGGGGGTACTTTCGCCCAACAGCCAAATTAAAACACATCACCTACGACCTGGATGACCCGCTATTAGGCCAGAATGACGATAGCCCATCAGTGACTGTTCCTGTTGGTATTATCGATACTGGTCTATATTTTGAACGTGATACCACTTTGCTCAGTGGCTATACCCAAACGCTTGAACCACGCCTATATATGGTTTATTCCAAGTATGAAGACCAAAGTGATCTGCCAGATTTTGACACCTCATTGCTGACCTTTAGTTATAGCCAGCTGTTTAGGGATGACCGCTTTGTTGGTGGTGACCGAATTGGAGATACTGAACAAGTTTCAGTGGGGTTCACCACACGATTAATCGATCAATCAACAGGAATTGAGCGACTACGTGCCAGTCTTGGTCAAATCTTCTATCTGGATGATCGTTACGTTTCCCTCAATACCGCACTCACCAAATCCGTACTAGACAGCTTAAGCAATCCCGATGAATTAACCGATCTCGAGCAGAGAGAGATTGCTGATGGATTATTGCGAAATGAATCGGCCTATGCAGCCGAATTCTCGTTAAGACTTTGGGACAATGTGCGCCTACAGGCAGATGCACTCTACGATGAAGATAATAGTGAGCTTGATAGAGGTAGCGCTAGCCTGCGCTACCATGGTGACAATAACCAAATATTCAATCTTGGCTATCGCTTTATTAATGAAATACAACGAGAGGTAAATTCGCAGTTCTATGATGCCGATATTGAACAGGCTGACCTCTCAACTATTTTCCCTATCTTCAAAAATTGGAATTTGATCGGTCGCTATAACTACGATCTAACCAACAGCCGGAACCTTGAGACCTTTGTGGGGCTCCAATACGAAAGCTGCTGTTGGCGCCTGAGCCTTATAGGTCGTCAATGGATTGACCGCGATGATAATATTGTATTGCCAGAAGATGATCTTACTGAAGACAAGGGTATTTTCTTGCAAATTCAATTTAAAGGCCTTGCCGGTTATGGCACAAAAGTAAATTCCATTCTTAAAGATGGCATTTATGGTTACGAGCCCCCAGCCAATTAATCCATAAAGACAATTTAATTTATAAAGACTCCATCATGAATGTACGCAATAAATTCTTTCGACAAATAAGTGCAGCAGCTTTAGTTATTGCCCTTGCCTTGCCTATCATGCCGATAACAGCCGAAGAAGTCCTACTGGATCAGGTTGTCGCAGTGATTAATGACGAAGTGGTCATGTCCAGTGAACTGCAAGCTAGAGCCAATGAAATTTACTCTCAACTTCAACAAAGTGGTACTGAAATTCCACCCCGAGATGCTCTTATTTCTCAGGTTCTAGAGCGACTGATTTTAGAGCGGATTCAATTGTTAAAAGGTCAGAGAGTGGGTATTCGTTTTAGTGACGCCGAAGTTAATGAAGCCATGGAAAATATGGCAAAACGACAAAATATGACCCTGTCTGAGATGGTAGAAAAAGCACATCAATCAGGAACCAAGCTCTCGGCTATACGCCAGCGAGTTCGCAACGAACTGATTATTGGCAAGGTGCAGGAAGGCTCCATTAACCGCCGTATTAATATCACCGAACAAGCTATTGATAATTTTCTTAACTCTCAAGAGGGCCGCTCATGGTCCTCTCCCGATGTGAACTTGGGGCATATTTTACTTCCTCTTTCTGCCGGAGCGCCTAGAGATAAAGTTACTAAAACTCAGGAAAAAATCCTTGATATCTATAATCAGGCTCAAAATGGCACTGACTTCAAAAGCCTAGCTATTGCTAATTCTGCTGGCCAGAATGCATTAAAAGGTGGCGACCTAAACTGGAGAAAAACAGCACAGTTACCCAACTTATTTATTACCGCCATTCAAGATTTATCGCCAGGGCAAATAAGTGAACCCATACGCAGTGATGCTGGCTACCACCTACTCAAGCTCTATGAGCGCAGGGGCGGAGGTCGAGTTTTAGAGCAACATAATGTTCGCCATATTCTATTGTCGCCCAGTGAAATCCGCACTGATGAGGAAACCCTCGCAACCATAAACAAGTTGCGCAAAGAAATACAAGATGGGAAGGATTTTACCGCCGCTGCCAAAGAGTATTCTGAAGATATTGGTTCGGCCATGTCAGGGGGTGGACTGGGCTGGTCAGTACCTGGCCAATTTGTTCCTCAGTTCGAAAAAACCATGAACACTATTGAAATAGGCCAAGTTAGCGAGCCCTTTAAAAGTCAGTTTGGATGGCATATTCTCCAAGTGACCGAACGGCGCAAACAGGACTTCACTGAAGACATTAAACGCTCTCAGGCAAGAAACATTATTAAGCAACGTAAATTCCAGGAAGAACTACAAATCTGGCTTCAAGAAATTCGTGACGAGGCTTTTGTAGAAATCAAATCGTGATGAGATTGGCCGTTACCCCTGGCGAGCCTTCGGGTATTGGCCCTGATCTACTGATCCAGCTAGCGCAGAAACCACAAGATTTTGAGCTGGTTGCCTATGCAGACCCTGAACTGCTTAAACAAAGAGCTGCCTTACTCGGGCTACCACTCTCCCTTCATACCGTAACATCAAATCCGCCACAGCCGCTTAACGCTGGAGAGCTAGCTATACACCCTATTGCCGTAAAAGCACCTGTAACACCAGGAACATTAAACCCAACCAATGCCTCCTATGTATTAGAAACACTCTCCACAGCATTAGCAGACTGCCAGGCCAATGACTGCCAGGCAATGATTACTGGCCCAGTTCACAAGGGTGTGATTAATGATGCGGGCATTTCTTTTAGCGGCCACACAGAATTTCTTGCGGAAAAAACGCAGACGTCTAAAGTAGTGATGATGCTGGCAACCGAAGGGCTAAGGGTAGCCCTTGCCACCACCCATCTGCCTTTATGTGAAGTTCCAGATGCCATCACCACTGAACTACTGGAACAAGTTATCGCCATTTTAGATTATGACTTAAAACAGAAGTTTGGAATAACTGATCCTCGCATCCTGGTATGCGGGCTCAATCCCCATGCTGGTGAAAGTGGTCATATGGGCACAGAGGAAGTTCAAATTATCGAGCCTTGCCTTCATAAGTTACGAAGCCAGGGGTTCAACTTGCAGGGCCCACTCCCTGCCGATACATTATTCACTCCAAAATACTTGGGCAATTGCGATGCCGTGCTAGCCATGTACCATGATCAGGGCTTACCAGTACTCAAATACAAAGGGTTTGGTGCTGCTGTAAATATCACCCTGGGATTACCCATTATTCGCACATCCGTTGACCATGGCACAGCATTAGATCTTGCCGGAACAGGTAAAGCTGATACCGGCAGTCTAATCACAGCTATTAACTATGCGGCAAATATGGTCAAAGCTACTGACACGCCCAGGAAAAACACATAATGCCGTCTAGTAAAAAAACTGGCCATCAAGCACGGAAACGGTTTGGTCAAAATTTTCTGGTAGATCAGAACATTATCGAAAACATTGTCGCAGCTATTGCACCACATCCTGGTCAAAATCTGGTAGAAATTGGCCCAGGCCAGGGAGCAATTACCGGCCCATTACTGGAAAAGTGTTCACAGCTAAACGTTGTCGAGCTCGATCGAGATCTGATTCCATTATTAGAAAATAAATTTAAGAAATATCCAGGGTTAACAATCCATCAAGGCGACGCACTCAAAACAGACTTCAGCCAATTTTATAAAGAAGGTAGCCCTCTCAGGATTATTGGTAACCTGCCTTACAACATATCCACACCTCTGTTATTTCATTTACTCAGCTTTAATCAACAAATATACGACATGTACTTTATGCTGCAAAAAGAAGTGGTCGAACGCCTTGGTGCAACCTCTGGAGAAAAGCATTACGGACGACTCAGTGTCATGGTGCAGTATCACTGCAAAGTACAGCCTTTGTTCCTGGTTCCCCCCACTGCATTTAGACCAGCACCAAAAGTGGAATCGGCCATTGTGCAGATACGACCCTACAACGAACCACCCCATCTAGCCAACAACTTCCCTGTATTTTCAAAGCTAGTGAGAACCTGTTTCCAGCAACGAAGAAAAACCATCAGAAATTCACTAAAACTTTTTTTAGGTACTGAACAAATCAATCAATTAAATATAGACTTAACCATGCGCCCCGAGAACTTGAGCGTTGCAGAATTTGTTCAACTCAGCAACCAGATGGATGTCCTATTATGAGCCAAGTGGTAGTCGTTGTTACTCCTGAGTACTTACGTGCACAATCAGATCCCGATAAAAGCCAATATTCTTTTGCCTATCATATTAGTATCGAAAATCACGGTGATCAGGCTGCCCAACTAATCAGTCGCCATTGGATCATCACTGATGGCAATGCCCTTGTTAAAGAAGTACAAGGCCAGGGCGTGGTAGGAGAGCAGCCGATGATTGCCCCAGGCCAGAGCCACCAATATAGCAGCGGTGTCACCCTGGACACAGAAGTTGGCACCATGGAAGGCAGCTATCAAATGGTGGATCACGCGGGAGAAGAATTTGATGTCCCCATTCCCACCTTTCTTCTATCGGTACCAGGCGCTATTCATTGAGCAACTACGCTGTTGGCGATATTCAGGGATGCCTGGAACCTCTAAAAAAACTTCTGAACAAAGTATCGTTTGACCCTGAAAAAGATACACTCTGGTCTGTAGGTGATGTCGTCAACCGTGGTCCACAATCACTGGAAACCCTTCGCTTTTGTTACAAACTGGGCAGCCATTTTCGTATGGTTCTAGGAAATCATGACCTACATTTACTTGCTACCGCCAATGGGTTTCGAAAGCCCAGTCGCAGCGATACCCTAGATGATATTCTTACTGCTCCCGACAGAGACGAATTATTACATTGGCTACAGCAACAACCGCTGATGACGGAAGTTAAAGATCATGTTTTAGTACATGCAGGTATTCCCCCACAATGGTCCCTAAAAAAAACCCGTAAACTCGCCGAGGAGATGAGTGACGTATTGCGTTGCGATGATAAATCAATTGAATTTTTTAAGGTTATGTATGGGAACGAGCCCAATATTTGGGAAAAAGACCTGAGCCCGCCAATACGCTGGCGTCTTATCACCAACTATTTCACCCGAATGCGTTTTTGCTCCACCGAAGGTCACCTTGAACTCACCAGTAAAAACTTGCCAGAAAAACCACCCAAAGGTTATGCCCCCTGGTTTGAGCATAAAAGCAGGAAAACAAAGAAAACTAATATCATTTTTGGGCACTGGGCAGCACTAGAAGGTCGTTACTGTGGAGACAATCTTTTTCCCTTGGACACTGGATATGTTTGGGGTGGCCCCATGCGATTAATGAACATTAAAACAAAGAAATACTTTCATCAGAAGAAATAAAACCCTGTGCATTATAAGTTTTGATGCAATTCCACACAAAGCCGCACAACACTTTTCCTCTTGCACCGAGAATAAATCCATCGCAAAACCGTTTCAGCAATCTGTCACAAAAGATGATAAATTTACTCCCTATTGCCTACACAAATAGTCTGACATAACTATCTTACTTACCTTAATAAACCATCAAAAAAAGGTACCAGAATGATCAGGTCTCTCTCTAATTTTTTTACTGGCATCATGCAACGATGGCTACCCGATGCCTTTATTATCGCGATTGTCTTAACCTTTGTGGTGTTAATAGGGGGTATTCTCGGACAGGGGCATACTCCAACCAAAATGGTTCAATTTTGGGGTGATGGGGTATGGAATTTATTAATTTTCTCCATGCAGGTAACAATCACCCTGGTTACCGGGAGTGTCCTGGCACAAACTGCCGTAGTAAAAAGAGGGTTGAGGAAACTGGCATCCCTGGCAAAAACACCCAGCCAAGCCATTATGCTAATGACAGCAATTGCATTGATTTGCTGTTGGATTAGTTGGGGCTTTGGACTAATCACCAGCGCTCTTATGGCTCGAGAAATTGCAAAGCAGGTAAAAGGGGTTCACTACCCTCTTCTGGTAGCTTCCGCCTATTCAGGAATGCTTATATGGCACGCGGGCCTGTCAGGCTCAATACCATTAAAAATTGCTGTATCTGATGGTGATGTGCTCGGCACATTGATGAACGGCACCACTATTCCCCTCTCTGAAACTATTTTTAGCTGGGAGGTAATTACGATTTGCTTAGTGCTATTCATTACCCTTCCTATCATCAACCGACTGATGATGCCTGAACCCCATGAGACTATTGAAATTCACCCTGAACAATCAGGCGAAGCAGAAGAAATCCCCATTCAAACTAACACTCCAGCAAATCGGGTAGAAAATCATCGTCTACCCACCCTCCTACTAGGCTTGCTAGGTAGCTACTATTTAGTCAGCTACTTTATGGGTGGCGGAAAAATTGGACTCAACACCGTTAACTTCATCTTTCTGGTTATGGGCTTATTACTCCATCAATCGCCAGCCAGCTACCTATCGGCACTCAACGAAGCAGTAAAGGGAGTATCAGGTATCGTACTGCAATTCCCCCTCTATGCCGGGATCATGGGAATGATGGTAAGTTCTGGGCTGGCAGTATCTATGTCAGAGTGGTTTATCAGTATTTCCACAGCCGACACCTTCACGCTATTTACCTTTCTCAGTGCGGGTATCATTAACTTTTTTGTACCTTCCGGTGGGGGGCAATGGGCTGTACAGGCGCCCATTGTGATACCTGCAGCTCAATCACTAGGGATTCCACTCAACCAAGCTGCTATGGCTGTGGCCTTTGGTGATGCCTGGACCAATATGGTACAGCCCTTGTGGGCACTACCCTTACTGGGCATTGCCCAGCTTGGAATCAAAGATATTATGGGCTATTGCACGGTAACACTACTCTGGTCTGGCCTGATCTACATGTTAGGTATGGTGTTTTTATTTTAGCCCAAAAGGCCCTTTTTTTATGTATATTGGATCTGATGAATACTGAAACAGGTACAGGTAAACCCGACCCTTGGGTACAAAGGTACGCAGAATTGGTGCCACGGGGCCCGGTGCTCGATCTGGCCTGCGGGAAAGGTCGGCACGGCCGATATTTTCTTGAGCAGGGTTACCCTGTTACTTTTGTTGATAAAGATATATCTGGTATCTCAGGCTTATTCTCATACAACAATGCCAACGCCCAATTAATAAAACATGATCTTGAAAGCAATAGCCCCTGGCCTTTCCAGCCAGACCAATTTTCTGGCATTGTGGTAACTAATTACTTATATCGCCCATTATTTCCAAACCTTGCAACCGCAATAAAACCGGGTGGAATTATTATTTACAAAACATTTGCTACCGGTAACGAGCAGTTTGGAAAGCCTAAAAACCCTGATTTTTTACTGAAAGAACATGAATTACGCACAGCCTTCAACAAACAATTCCAAGAAATAGCATTTTTCCAAGGTCGAGAAATTAATCCTGACCGGATTACTCAAGCTATCTGTGTTCAACGTGTAACCTAAATTTAATGATACTTAATAAAGTGCTACTTAATAAATAAAACCAATACCAACGGTTTGGCACTATAATAGAGTTATTATAAGTATTGTTTGTAATCAACCGAACAAACTCATTTTAATAACCCGACAAAAAGATAACCGCCCCGATCAAGGCTCCTACCCCATTATGAAGAAATATTTGCTTACGGTATTCACTCTGGTTATTTCACAACCATTGTATGCAAGTATTATGGGGCATTTTAAACATGATGATGGGCACACAGATTGGCAGCATGTGGCCAACTGGTCCAGTGGCATTCTTATACTTCTTATCTCTATAACCGCCGTTACTCTGTTTTTTAGCCGTCGAGAAACACGAAGATCAAACCACGAACTAAAGATGATTCGTCGGGAACTAGAACAACGTGTTCTTGAACGCACAGCTACTCTAGATGAATCAAATCAGTTACTACAACAAAGTAACGAGCTACTCGAAGGTGAGATCAACCAACACAAAGAAACAACCAATCAGCTTCGTTCATCCGAAGCTTATATCGCCGATATCCTACGCTCTATGCCACTAATGCTTATAGGGTTAGATGAGCATGGTAATATTTCCCAATGGAACCAACGTGCTGAAGATATTACAGGGATTTCGTCCAAGCACGCCTTAGGCAACAACCTCTGGCAAACCTACCCCGCCATTACTATCACACAAGATCAGATTATCCAGGCCCAAACACGTAATCAACCCATAACTATTAAGCATAGCCAGCGGGGGCAGTACCATTTTGATATCACTATCTACCCCCTTCATGAACAAAGGGAAACCGGCGTTGTTATCTTAATTGATGATGTAACCCAACATATTCTTGCCGCTAATATGCTGATACAACGGGATAAAATGTCCTCAATGGGAGAGCTTGCCTCAACCATGGCCCATGATATCAATGCACCTCTACAAGCTATTCTGCACGATTTAAACGCTGGCATGGATTACCTGGAAAGAACTAAATCTGGTGGAAATCAAAATATTCAATCAATCATTCAGGAAATAAAAACCCTACTCACTGATGCAGATAGACAAGGTAAACAGGTCTTGGCAGTTACCAATAACCTGCTAGATTTTTCCCACAGTCGTGGCGGCCATAAACAACAGATTAGTATCCCTAGAATCATAGATAACACCCTGACTCTGGCCAACAACGTCATCTCTGTACCCTCTGGCCTGAGATTCAAGGACATTATTATTGAGCGTGATTACGATAAAAACCTACCTGAGGTACCTGGTTTTATCTCAGAGCTTCAGCAAGTATTTTTAAGTTTGTTCCGCCATGCCTGCCACGCTCTTGGGGAAGTTCACCAAGAAGATTTTATCCCAACCATAAAAATTCAAGTCATCGAGTGTTATGACGCTTTATGGATAAAGGTGCAACACAATGGGCTGGGGATAAGTAATGAGGAACAGAAGTTTATATTTGAGCCCTTCTTTACCAATAAGGCTTCAGATAATGACTATGATGCAGGTAAACGCCTATCGTTCTCCCACTTCATCATCACTGAGCAACATCGGGGTCAATTGGCCATTACCTCTGATATGAATGTAGGTACAACATTCCATATACAGTTGCCTTTGCAGTAAATCTGTAGAGAAATAAACCCAGAAGGTAAGTCTAGTAAAGAGAAAAACTGAAAAGTACTTCTGGCTAACAAAAAAACTAATCACAAAACCCTTCAGGATTAGTACGTTGCCAACGCCATGTATCTTCCATCATAGTCGCCAGCCCTCTGCTTGCCTTCCACCCCAGTTCTTTTTCAGCTTTTGATGGATCGGCCCAACACTCGGCAATATCACCTGAACGCCTAGAGGTTATTTCATAAGGGATAGTACTTTCTGACGCATTTTCAAATGCTTTGACCATTTCCAAAACTGAATAGCCATTACCTGTGCCTAAATTCCACACTTGGCAACCTGATGCAATCTTAGTTATTAAAGTATCCAGTGCCCGGACGTGGCCTTCTGCTAGATCCATAACATGAATATAGTCTCTAACACCCGATCCATCGTGGGTCGGGTAGTCACCACCAAAGACGGAAAGCTTGTCTAATTTACCTACAGCTACCTGGGCAATATAAGGTAACAAATTATTCGGAATCCCCTGGGGATCCTCTCCAATTAATCCACTAATATGGGCACCCACTGGATTGAAATAGCGCAGAATACCAAGCTGCCAAAATGTGTTGCCTGACAAACAGTCGGCCACGTCGAGGTCACGCAAAATATTTTCTACCATCAATTTAGACTGGCCATAAGGGTTAGTAGTACTGAGGGGGAAATCCTCAGTAATTGGTGTGGTATGGGGGTCACCATAAACGGTGGCAGAAGAACTGAATATCAATGTAGCCACATTGTTAGCTTTCATGGCCTCACATAGCATCAAAGTACCCGTCACATTATTTTGATAATACATAAGAGGCTCAACACAGGATTCACCCACTGCTTTTTTTCCTGCAAAGTGCATCACTGCATCAACAGCCTGTTCCGAGAAAAGAGAATCCAAAACAGAACGGTCCGTTACATCACCAATGATAATAGGAAACTTCTTACCAGTGATTTGGCTTACCCTATCCAAAGACATCAATGAGCCGTTTGATAAGTTATCGAGGACGACAATATCATGGCCTTCCTCTAGCAACGCTATGCAAGTATGGCTACCGATATAGCCCGCACCGCCCGTTACCAAAACGTTCATAAAATGCCCTTTCCCATTATATCCTTACCTATCCACCAATATATTCTCAAACAAAGGAAAAACTATCACATAGCTATAGCTATAGTTAAAAAAATAGATATACGGTGTAAATAACCAACCGAAACGACAAGAAATAATATGACAAGTTATTCTACAGGCACAAAAAACCGGACATAAAGTCCGGTTTTTTAAAAATACTGCATACTGAGAGCTTCCAGAAACGTTATTCTTCTTCTATCTCTTCTATATCAACAGCTTCCACTTCTGGACGGTCAACCAATTCAACATATGCCATTGGTGCAGCATCACCTGAACGTAAACCACACTTAAGAATACGAATATAACCACCTGGACGGTTCTCATAACGTGGTGCCAGCTCACTAAACAACTTGCCCACTGCTGCCTTATCCTGAATACGACTAAAAGCAAGCCTGCGATTCGCAACACTGTCCTTTTTGGCCAAAGTAATCAAAGGCTCTGCAACGCGACGAAGCTCTTTTGCTTTTGGTAACGTTGTTTTAATTAACTCGTGCTCAACCAGAGACGCTGTCATGTTACGGAACATAGCGCGGCGGTGTGCACCTGTGCGACCTAATTTTCGGCCACTATAGCGATGACGCATGATTCTACTTCCTTAAAAGTGTTGCTATCTCAGCAATAATTCTCTAAATCCACCTCAGCCCATATCAGAACTAAGTGAATAATTAAACTAGTTCGCCTTCTGAACGGAGGCTAGCGGGTGGCCAGTTTTCCAACCGCATTCCCAAAGATAATCCGCGAGAGGCGAGAACATCTTTAATCTCAGTAAGTGATTTTTTACCTAAATTAGGTGTTTTCAACAATTCTACTTCAGTACGCTGGATCAAATCACCGATATAATAAATACTTTCAGCCTTCAAGCAGTTGGCAGAACGTACGGTCAGTTCCAAGTCATCCACAGGGCGAAGAAGTATTGGATCAACTTCTTCTTCCTTCTCAGCAGGTTCTGCAAGGCTTTCGCTTTCCAGATCAACAAATACAGCTAACTGCTGTTGTAAAATAGTTGCTGCGCGGCGGATTGCTTCTTCTGGGTCAATGGTACCGTTTGTTTCCAAATCCAGAACCAGCTTATCCAAATCAGTCCGCTGTTCAACACGAGCACTTTCTACAACATAGGCTACGCGTCTGGCAGGACTAAAAGTAGCATCTAGTTGTAGGCGGCCTATGGCGCGTGTTTCTTCTTCGTCATTTGCGCGAATATCTGAAGGCTGATAACCACGACCTTTAACTACATGAAGCTGCATATTCAGTTCAGTATTGCCCGTAATATTGGCAATCACGTGATCTGGATTTTTAATTTCGCAAGTACTATCTATCTGAATATCGCCTGCAGTGACGGCACCCTTACCTTTCTTGTTAAGGGTTAGAGTGACCTCGTCTTTTTCATTTAAAACAATCGCAACATCTTTGAGGTTCAAAAGGATCTCAATGACATCTTCTTGAACACCTTCAATACTACTGTATTCGTGCAACACACCTTCAATCTCTACTTCAACAATGGCTGCACCGCCCATTGAGGAAAGAAGGATACGACGCAACGCATTACCCAAAGTATGCCCAAAGCCACGTTCCAATGGCTCAAGCACAACTTTCGCACGAGTTGGACTCAACTCAGTTACATCAATGGTGCGTGGTGTCAAAAACTCATTTACTGATGTTTGCATATCCGTACCTGTCTAATGTCGCTTAACTGGCCTTCAGTTCTGCGGGGCTTTACTTATTACTTTATATTAGAAAGTATTACTTAGAGTAAAGCTCAACAATGAGGTTTTCATTGATTTCAGAAGGAAGATCGCTACGATCAGGAACACGTTTAAACGTACCTTCCATTTTATTCGCATCAACATCAATCCACTCAACTAAACCACGCTGTGCAGCAATTTGCATCGCAGATTGAATACGTAATTGAGTTTTAGACTTTTCACGAACACTGACTACATCATTTTCAAGAACACGATAAGAAGCGATATTCACTTTCTTGCCGTTAACCATAATTGCATTATGAGCAACCAGCTGACGAGCTTCTGAACGAGTAGAACCGTAACCCATACGGTATACAACATTGTCCAAACGCTGTTCTAAAAGTTGTAACAAGTTTTCACCCGTCGCACCTTTCATGTTTGCTGATTCTTTATAGTAGTTGCGGAATTGCTTTTCCAGCACACCATAAATACGGCGTACTTTTTGCTTTTCGCGCAACTGAACACCGTAGTCAGACAAACGACCGCGACGCTGGCCATGCTGGCCAGGTACGCTATCAGCGTGACACTTAGATTCCAGCGGACGAATTCCACTCTTAAGGAATAGATCCGTGCCTTCACGGCGGGATAGTTTACAAGTCGGTCCGAGATATCTTGCCATTAGTTCAGTATCCTCGTTATACGCGACGTTTTTTCGGCGGACGACATCCATTATGAGGAATAGGCGTCACGTCGGTAATGTTGGTAATTTTGTAACCTGCATTGTTCAGTGCACGAACCGCTGATTCACGACCAGGACCAGGCCCTTTGACTTGAACATCAAGATTTTTCAGCCCATATTCTTGAGCCGCTGCACCAGCACGCTCTGCAGCAACCTGTGCGGCAAAAGGTGTGCTTTTGCGAGAACCACGGAAACCAGAACCACCTGCTGTGGCCCAACTCAGGGTATTACCCTGACGGTCAGTGATTGTCACAATAGTATTGTTAAAGGAAGCATGGATATGAGCCACACCATCAACAACAGTCTTTGTAATTTTTTTACGGGTACTTTTTTGTTCAGGCTTAGCCATATCTATTGGTTCCTATCGCTTGATGGGCTTGCGAGGGCCTTTACGGGTACGCGCATTAGTTTTTGTGCGCTGTCCACGAAGAGGCAGACCACGACGATGACGTAGACCACGATAGCAACCCAGGTCCATCAACCGCTTAATATTCATGCTAACTTCACGTCGTAGATCACCTTCAACGCTATGCTCACTAACAGCACCACGTACAGAATCCATCTGCGCTTCAGTCAGGTCAGAAATTTTTACGTCTTCAGCAATACCTACCTGAGCACAAATTACTTTGGCAGTACTACGACCAATCCCGAACACGTACGTGAGAGATATCACGGCATG
>Ga0209345_10003159_pt1 | contig 17202 bp, 17 predicted proteins | sample Cruoilmetagenom7_FD_187294 | JGI IMG/M metagenome (GOLD analysis project Ga0209345, IMG submission 187294) | Oil polluted marine microbial communities from Coal Oil Point, Santa Barbara, California, USA - Sample 7 (SPAdes) (version 2) | ecosystem: Environmental > Aquatic > Marine > Oil seeps ...
ATAATTTCCAAATTCAAAGGTTTTTACAAAATTCTATGGCTCTGAGAAACCAATATATTCTCTATTATACTTCGTGAATTTTTTTATAGAGAACTTTTTAACAAAAGAGAGGGAGACTGGCCATTGTGTCCACGGTGTCTCACCAAATTGCACCAAGAATATCAAACGAGAAGGGCGACTCATGAAAAATATTTATAAAAAAATTAAAATAAAATGTAAATAATATTTCTGAAAATTGTTTTCTGATTTAACAGAATCCCCGCTTTTGGCAAGGATTCCTTACTTTTAAAACCAAATTTTCATTTTATCTTGATTTCATCCGTTTTCCCGCTTCAACTAAAACGCGTTCCCAGTTCTTCAAAAAGCTGTTTCGGAATTTCACCAACGGCCCAAATTCATCATACTCTTCTGGGTTTATCGCCCCTTCCTCATATCCCCGGCGATAATCAGGCAATTTTTCAAGAAGTTCTTCAACCACATAATTAGGAACCGGATTGAACAGACGCTCAACTACTGGCAGGTCATCCTCCAGAAGTTTATCAGCGGAGCCTTTCCAGTTAATAGTCACACATACATCTCCACCCACCATTTCGGTAAAGTGCTGTGTGCCGCGTGCTCCGCCACCGATAAAAGTTACATTATAGCCGCGGTCTATATAGATTTTATAGAGCTTCCGAGCAATAGATAATCCCGCTTGCCATAAGATATCGGGCGAAAGATCAATACTATCTCTTTCAACTACTTCTCTCAGGTATTCATCATAAATTCCAGTGATATGAGAGATGTAGAATTTCGGGCGTTTGCCGCTTTCTTTGCTGACTTTTTCATATAGTTCACACAGATCCAGTGCTTGCTGGATAGCAAACACTTCCGTCGCATTAATGGGAGTATCCTCAGACACAAGCGTTTCCATCGCTTCTAGTCCTGATTCAGTGGTGGGAATTTTGCAGCAAATATTGTCTGCTACTGCACGGTTTTTTCTGGCTTCGCGTATCACTACCGCCGGGTCATCTTCATTGACTGGATCCCCTTGAATACTCACATACCCATTTTCTCGCGGAGATTTTTCATACAAAGGCATGAATTTTTCCGCGATCCTTGCAACTAGCTGCCGCTGCAATTCTTCTTCCGCCGCTGTAGCTGTTTCCACATCTTTAATGACTTCATCCAGAATGTTATTCGTATAATCTTTTTCCCCGGGGCGGTCAAAGAGCATCTTCCCACAGTATGAAGGGTTGCATGTGCATCCCAGAGCCCCTGCATCCAACGCCCAATCCGCTTCTTTCCGGGTTGGATTGTTGATCCAGAACTTTGTGGATGTCAACGCATGCACGCGTTTGAAGTAATGCTTAGATAGATTACTATTTTGTGTAGACATATTTTTTCCTTGATTTTTTTGGTTTTCTAAAAGTTCAAAAATATCCCGGTCCGAGTTGCACTATCTGCTGGAAAAGAAAAACTATTCTATTAATTATGAATAATTCTTAGCCCAGCATTCTTCAATATAATTTCTAAGAAGAATTGTCTCAGAAACATTATCGACCCTGTTCCCATTTTCCCATTCACTCCAGAAAAATTCAATGCCGACATAACCGCAATAATTCAGGTCGATCATGTTTTTTACTACTTTTTCATAGTCAATGGTGTTTTCACTAAACACTGTCTGAATGTCCCCCGGAGAAGCGTTGCGCGCGTGGAAATGTGCTGCATATTTCAATAATGGTAGATAATCAGCTTCTTTCACGCCCAAACTTACAAAATGCGTGAAATCAAGCGTAAGGGTTAATCCTTTTGTCTCCCCAATTAATTTCGCAGCTTGTTTTGGTTGTTGGACCAAAGACCCCACATGCGCTTCTACGCCTAGAGTAATATTATATTCCTTCGCCTTTTCCGCACACCAGCCCAATTCTTCAACTGCAAGATCAAAATCCTTGTCATAATCACCACTAATCTCCACTCCCGGAAGGATGGTTATATGATGGCCATTAAGGATAGATGCATACTCCAACGTTTTAATAAACCAATCTTTAGCAAAATCACGCCTTTCTTTATCTGGATGATTGAATGGATACATAGAAAAATCATTGTCACATTGTAAAAATACATCAGCCGCTTTTAGGTTCAACTTGTTTAATTTTTTTGCTAGTATTTTTGCGTTTTTTTCTAAATCTGCAAATTCACTCGAAGGTTGTAAGTGTGAGCGGCCTTCAAACAACCCAATGTCAACTCCCTCGAATCCCATCATATTAATTAATCGCAATGTGTGTTCATGTTTCAGTAATGGGAAAGTAAAGTCTGCGCACGCAAATTTCGGTTTCATTTTTATCCTCTCATTCTCTTGACATACATTTTCCAGGTCGATTATTTCTAACCCATGAACATGCCGCCATTAACATCAAGTATGGCACCTGTAATAAATTCTGCTTTCGATGAGGATAGAAACACAACAGCATACGCTATATCTTTAGTTGTTCCCAATTTTTTTAATGGGATCAATTGCCGCAATTCTTCTTTTTTCTCCTCTGAAAACGCTTTTAAAATATCAGTTTCAGTTGGTCCAGGAGCTATAGCATTGACATTGATATTACGATCAGCCAGTCTTCGTGCAAAGCCATAAGTCAAACCGATCATGGCCGCCTTCGTTGCGGTATATCCTAATCCATTGGCAAAACCACCCATCCTACCAGCTAATGAACTGATATTAACAATTTTTCCGCCTTTTGCTTTCTCAAACGACGGTAAAATTTTTTGGATGGCGAAGAACATTCCCTTCAGATTTATGGCCATTATTCTATCCCACTCATCTTCTGTAATATCTTCAATAGACGTTGAGTGTAAAATGCCTGCGTTATTTACCAAGATATTAATTCCACCGAATTTTTTAATAACAAGTTTGACGGATTTTCCTATTTCATCCACATTACTCACGTCACAATGGACAAATAATGCATCACCACCATTTTTCTTTATCGCATCTTCAACTGCTTTTCCTTTTTCATCATTTATATCAAAAATGACAGCTTTTGCGCCCTCACGAGAAAACTCTTTTACAATCTCTTCTCCTATCCCACGCGCCCCGCCTGTGACAATAGCCACTTCACCATTAAATAACATTTTTTGTCTCCTATATAATCTACTAATTTAAAAGCTGTTTCACGACTTTTATATTATTTTTTCTCTTCAAATTTTCCCCTAGCAGAAATTGTAATTTTTTGGCTGGCAACTGCAGCGATTAAAATAACTCCGACAACTACACGCTGCCAATATGAAGAAACGCCCATCATATTTAATCCATTACCCAACACGCCTATTAGTAAAACGCCAATCGCTGTCCCAATTAATGAACCGCGACCTCCGAGCAGACTTGTCCCTCCAATTACTACCGCAGTAATACTTTCAAGGTTTAGGTTAGTGCCTGCATTTGCATCGATAGCCATTAGGTGCGCTGATTGTATAAAAACCGCAACAAAGGAAAGTAAACCCACCAAAACATAAGGGACCATCTTATATAAATGGACAGGAATACCAGAAAACCGTGCGGCGAGCTCATTGCTGCCGATTGCATAGATCATTCTGCCAGTCTTTGTATAAAATAAAAATAACTGCCCGAGAATAAAAATTATCAAAAGGATTATCACATAACTTGGTATTCCTAATAACTGGTAATCGTCGATTGTTTCCAAAATAATTGGCAGGTTTGAAACCGCTTTTGAGTTTGAAATGATATAGACAATTCCATGGAATATGGACATAGTGCCTAGTGTAATAATAAATGGTTCTAATCTGGTTACGGCAATTAGAAAACCATTAATAGCGCCACAAAGCAAGCCAACCAATAGCCCAATGGCCATACCTTCGATAAAACCAATTTCCTTAATTAAAAAACACATCAGCCAACCGGACAGTGTGAATATACTCCCAATTGAAAGGTCAATCCCCCCAGTTAAAATCACCATTGTTTGCGCAACCGCAAGAATACCGATAGCAGAAACTTGATAAAGTATATTGTAGAGATTATTAGTTTTAAGAAAATAAGGTGATGCTACTGAAAATACAATAAATAAGATGATTAATCCAACACCTACACCGAATTCAATGCTGTTATTGCGAATGATGTCTTTTAAGGTGTTATTTTTTCCATTTTTCATTTTCTTCCTCACTTTGCTGGAATCATTTTTTCTAATATTTTTGGTTCGCTTGCATTATTTCTATCAAATACAGAAGTGATTCTTCCCTCATTGATCACAACAATTCTGTCGCAAATCGCAATCAACTCTTGCAATTCACTGGATACCATGATAATTGCCTTCCCTTGCTTGGCAAGTTTTTTTATCAAGGCGTAAATTTCAGTTTTTGTACCAACATCAATACCACGTGTAGGTTCATCAAAAATAAAAATCGCGGGATCTTGTGACAACCATTTTGATAGCAATACTTTCTGTTGGTTTCCGCCTGAAAGATTTGTAACATTCTGCAGCATATTGACTAATCTTATCCGCAATTGTTTGACCATATCTTCATTTTTTTCCCAATATTGCCCCTCGTAAACGATCAAACCATCTTTCAGATTCATTTCCACCTGGTTCATATTTGAATTTACCGGTAATTTGATGGCCAAACCTTTTCCTTTGCGATCTTCGGGAACAAAGGAAACGCCTTCTTTGATTCTCTGCTTTATAGAGAGATGGTCAATTCTTTTGCCATTTAATAGTACTTCGCCGCTTGCCTGTTTCCTAACACCAAAAATAGTCTCCATGATTTCTGTTCGGCCGGCACCGATCAAGCCGGCAAAACCAAGAATCTCATTTTCGTGAACAGTGAACGATATATCCTTAAATGAATCCCCATCTGATAATTCCTTTGCCTCCAATACGGGTTTCCCAATTTTAAGCGTTTCTTTTTTCCCAAAAAAGTCTTTTATATCCCGTCCAACCATCCATTCAACAAGCTCTCGTTCCGTTGTGTCTTTTACTGGAATTCGGTTTTTAACAATGTTCCCATCACAAAGAACTGTAACAACGTCACCTATTTCAAATACTTCCTTTAATCGGTGTGTTATTAGAACGATTGATACTTTTTCTTGCTTTAAATCACGAATTAAGGTAAATAATTGCTTTACTTCTCCAATAGACAATGTTGTGGTTGGTTCGTCAAATATGAGCAGATTGTTTTTCTGTGAGTTTGCCTTCATAATTTCGACAATTTGCTGCTGCGCAAGCGTTAGATTCTCAACATTTGTGGTCACTGGTGGTAAGTTAGAGAGAGCAAAGTGTTCAAACAACTTATTTGTTTTCTCATTAATTAACTTGCGATTAATAATTACATTATTTAAATAGCTGTCTTTCTCAAACATAAAAATGTTTTCTGATATTGAAAGATGCGGCATCAGGTTTAATTCTTGCGTAACCATAGCAATCTTTAATTCCTTTGCCATGGCAGGTGTTAATTCTTTGTAAATTGCATCTTTAAATACCAACTCACCTGTATCCGATTTATGTATGCCTGCTATTATTTTTCCTAATGTTGATTTTCCGGCGCCATTTTCACCAACAATACAATGAACTTCCCCACATTTAAACGCAAGGTCTACATCAACCAACGCATGGATACCGCCGAAGTATTTATTGATATTCTTTACCTGTAATATCGTTTCCATATGCCCATCCACATTCTATTTTTTTTGTCAATTGGGGGGCGTTCCCGCCCCCCATTTTAATAATTCGTTAGAATTATCTTCTACTCAGGGAATGTTGCTGTCGGTCCATACAATGCGGAAAGGTATTGTTCAGCTTCGGTAGCAGCATTCTCTAGAGTAACCAGCGGGCAATCAGTTGAGATAGATTCCGGCTGGGTCCCATCTGTTAGATAATCAAACATTTGCTGGGCAACAATGGTGCCATGGTAATAAAGTGGTTGAATGGCCATCACGTTGATTCTTTCATCCAAGACAGCCTGTAAACTCTCAGGCGATCCATCAAAACCACCAACCAGAATTTCTCCTGATTTACCGGCGTCTTCAATTGCTTTCAGAGCACCCAGAACTGCCTCGTCATAGTTACACCACAGGATGGAAAGATCTGGATTTGCGTTGATCAGGTCTTGAGCAAACTGGTAGGATTCATCACGAGTGTAGGTGATCGATTCCTTGATATTAGCTTCAGGAAATTCAATTCCTACCTCTTCCATGGCATTCTTGAAACCAAGATGGCGGGCAGCGCCATTGCTGCGGGCTAAGCTAATGGTAATTTCTGCTGCGGTACCAGTCATTCCCTTTGCAGCATAGGTATCTGCCAAATACATCCCGGCATCATAATTTCCACCTTCATTCTGTGCATCAACCATTGCAACAAATGTCGCTTCCTCATCATCAGGTCTGATGTGAAGGATCCAGACGGGGATTTCTGCACCGTTGAATTCTTTCACTGCAGCATTTGCGGTGGAACTATCAGTTCCTGATACAACAACAGCATCATATTCCTGGACCACCATGTCTTGTGCATTCTCAAACTGGGTCTGGGGTTGGCCGCTTGAATTGAAGAGATTAGCTTCCATACCTAATTCTGTTGCTTTATCAACTAAACCAGTATACATTGCATTCCATGCTGGGTTTTCCAGGTCGGCCACAATACCACCAACCTTAAAAACTTGAGCTGGTTCTTCTGCGGGAGCTTCTTCCTCTACTACCTCATCGGCGGCGGGGGCTTCTTCAGCTTCCACGGGTTCAGCGGCGGGTGCGCAGCTTGTGAATACTACTCCGGCGACCAGCAAAACTGATAAAAGTAAAAATAGTTTTCTTTTCATTCTCTCTTTCCTTTCAAATATTGGTTAATAAGTTTATCCATCCTAAATTTTAATTCTCCTGTAAACACCTCCTTTCTATAATGTCTGGAATTCCTCTCCTGAAATCCAATAACTCACGGTAAAAATCATCTAATTTAGACCAAGATTAAACACTTTATTAGCTGTTTTCCATTGGCACCATTCTTTTTCTTCGTGTGTAAGACGTAATGATTCAAATTTTGCCAATTCAACAACCAGGTTTGTACCCTCATCTCCAGCGAACATCACACGATCTGCACCAAAATGATCTACAAAATGCTCTATATGGTGGGCAGCAGTCCATGATGTCTCGAGGATCACATTTGGGCATTCTTTGGCTGCTAAAATAGCCTCACCAGCGAAACTGATCATCCCTGAATGAGCAAGAATACAGGTTACATCTTTATATTCTTTGCACTTCCCGATCACATTTGCTGGCAGTGCTGCTGGTACCCCCGCACCAGTATGTACCATTAACGGAACTTTTAAATCTGAGCATACTTTAAAAACCATACCGCCAAGCTTGGATGTAGGGCTGACACTATGAGCACCCGGATGCAATTTGATACCCACAAACCCCAACTCATCCACGCATCGTTTGGCTTCATCTGCATAATCTGATTCATGGATCAAGGGAGTCATGCTTGCTAAGCCATATATCCGCCCGGGGTAATTCTGAGAGAATGCGTAAATGCGGTCATGAATAGCTTTGATATCTTCCAGATAAACCGCTCCAAACATAGGTTGGACAATTGTGATATCAACGCCATGCTTATCCATTTTCTGGATGATATCGCTTTCATCGCGAACTTCATCAAAGACTCTGTCGGTTCCTAAATGTGCATGTGGATCAATGATCATTTTTCTATCTCCATTCTCTAATTCAGTTTTTCCATTGCAGCTTGAACAGCATTACATGTCTGATTCATATGATTGTTCATTCTTATGATAGCTTCTTCAGCGTTATGATCCCTAACCGCTTCAAGGATCTCACCATGGAAATGAATTGCCTCTTTGCCCGCATCTTCATAAATAAGAGCAAATCGAATTACATCCAATAAGGATTTGATCAATGGTTTCAGCATAATCTCAAATAATGGATTCTTGGTGGCTTTTGCAAGTAGCATGTGAAATTCAAGGTCTTTCCTGGCAAATTGCTCTGGTTCGCCGACTAGTTTCTCTAATTCCTTGAGATTTTTTTCCATTGCAGTGATTATCTGCTCATCAGCTTTCATTGCGGCAATTTCAGCTATATTGACTTCAAGAATTTTCCGAACCTCAATAAATTGGTTGAAATTTTCAGAAATATCTTTCAAAGAAATATGCAAGCCCAGATAATCAGCCACATCTGAGCTTCCTATGCTTCTAATATAGGTTCCATTCCCGGCTTGAGCATCCAACAATCCTTTAGCAGTTAAAAAACTGATCGCTTCCCGGATTACTGTTCTGCTAACCTGAAAAGTATCACAAAGGACCCTTTCTGGCGGGAGTTTCTCTCCAACTGCTAATTTCCCCGTCCGGATCATTTCTTCCAATTTTTTTGCAACCCTTATAGATAGAGTTTTCTTTCGTTCAATTGGCTGGATTTTCCCAAATTGCATAAAGCTCTCTAATTGGTATGATAATAATATATTATTATTATAATATGGTATTAGCAATATAATTCCTCTTTGTCAACTATTTTTAAGGTTTTTATGATCTCTTCCATCCACATTCATTACAATGGGCACTTTTTATAATATTTTCAATTTTCTTCAGGCCGAATATTATCTACTTGCCCATAAAAATAGATAATATCCACATGGCCGCCAGAGCCAAACTCAAATACATGCCACTCTAAAGGTGGAAAATGCAGCGTCATCCCTGCCTTAAGTACAATTTTTGAATCAAGATTTTCTAATTCTTCACCATAACGCACCCAGCCATCTTTTGCGCTGATAATATGGACAATCTCTTCAGCATGATGATGCGGTTCCATTGGTCCACTTTCCACAGAGTAGCGCGCAAATCCCATTGTCATTTTCTCTGACTTTGAAAATGCGTCTTTTCCTACAGCCTTCTGGATCTTCCGGCCAGGAAGCATTTCATTTTGTAAATCTTCTCGTTTAATTAATTCCATATAGCGATCCTTCCCTTTATTTCATTTTCCACTGTTGGCCATCAATTCAGTAAATGTTTTCAAAAATTCCGCGCCCTGGGCGCCATCAACCACGCGATGATCTGCAGCCAGCGTAACGCTCATCATCAACATCGGAATAATCTCTCCGTCTTTAACAACCGGTTTTTCCGTGATCGTTCCAGTTGCCAGGATGCCTGCTTGCGGAGGATTCAATATCGGTGAGAAATTGTTTATCGCGTACATCCCTAAATTCGTAAGCGTAAATGTTCCTCTTGAAATATCTGCGGTGTTGAGCTTCTTTTCATTTGCACGAATGACGAGGTCATTTCTTTCTTGAGCAATTTCTCCAATAGATTTCTTGTTGCAATTATGTATGACAGCGACAACCAGTCCCATTAATGTTGCAACCGCAAACCCAATATTGATATCTTTATATATCCGTACACCTTCCTCAGACCATGAGGCATTCATATTAGGATGTTTCTCCAAAGCGGTTCCCAGCGCATCTAAGATCAAATCCGTGTAAGTAATCTTGATCTCGTTAGATTCGTTGAGCGATTCTCGTTTATTCTCTGCGAATGTCATCTCAATATCGCGCTGTAAATAGAAATGCGGAGCGGTTTGGAAACTCCGGCTCATTCTTTTTGCTGTTAACCGCTTTGTTTTGGATGGTTTCTCCACATGATAAGCAAATTCCTTCTCTTCACCATTTTGCTCTTCATCAATCAAATTCTTGATATCTGCTTCTACTATTCGCCCACTGGGTCCGCTGCCTGCCACATTTAAAAAACTAATGTTGTGTTCCCTGGCTAAACGTTTTGCGATTGGGGATATCGCCACCGGGCGATCATTTTTTTGCGTTGTCTTTTTTATTTCACGATCCCCTTTTTGCACCGCACTTTTTTTCTGTTCAACAGCCAATTGCTTTCCTACTACTTCGGGAATCTTCTCCCCAGTTTCGCCAATATATGCGATGAGTGTTGAGATAACAGCTGTCTCACCTTCATGCACCAGAATTTTCAGCAATGTACCTGATATCGGAGATTCATAGTCAATCGCCACTTTGTCGGTTTCAATGGTAGCCAGCACTTCTCCTTTTTTAACTGCATTCCCTTCCTTAAATTGCCATTCATTGATGGTTCCCTCCTCCATCGTCAAGCCTAACTTTGGCATTCTAATCTCCGTAACCATAAATATTCCTCTCAGGGTATGCTGTTGTTATTTAATTGCTGGCACCACAGCAAATGCACGCCCGGGAGCACCTGACGAGCCCTTGATCTTTAGCGGAAGGAAAACCATGTAAGAGCCAACGGGGGGAAGTTTGCCAAGGTTTGTTAGAGCTTCAATGTACACCATTCCTTTTCCCAAACCTGCCACATGTGTTTCAATTCCGTCATGTGCCGCCCCAATACTGGCGCTATCGGTTGCCAGGCACCTAACACCTTTTTCAAATAGATAATTAATTGTTTCAATCGTTGGGGAAACCCACGCTGGAGTTGTTCCTGATATAACCGTTTTTCCAAAATGGTCACCAGCAGGGCCTTTTACATAATGCTTATCCCAACCGGTGTAGAAAACTACTATATCATCCGCATTTATTTCACCAAATTTTGCTTCCCATTTCTTAACAAACTCCAATCCAACCATTGGACTATGTGCATTTTCGGCTTTCCCATCAAATTCAGTGCAATCGATCACAATGGCAGGACCCATCATCTGTTCAACGGGTATTTTTTCTCCCGATACATCGCCCCATTTATTCGCATATTGCAATCCGGAATTTGAGGGAGGTATCAAGTGTGTGGGCGCATCAAAGTGTGTGCCAACATGTTCATCCATTGTCATCCAACGCGTCTGGAAGGCCATCTTTGACTGAACATAATGCAAACCCTGATTCTGTTCAGTGTAATAATTCCACACCCGGATCTGCAGCGGCATATGTGTTGGCCACGCGGCAGGTAGATCCTCAGCAATTAGAAGGCTTAGGTCAATAATTTCACCTTTTTCAAAGAGTGATGCAATTTCCTGGGAAAATTTTACATTCATTTTTTCTCCTTTTATCCAATAAACATTCCGCCATTCACATTAATTGTTGCACCAGTAATAAACTGAGCATCCCCTGATGCAAAAAACAAAGCGGCACTAGCGACATCAGTTGGCAGCCCCAATCTTCCTAACGGGATCATCTTTATTAAGGATTGCCGTGTTTCTTTTGGCCATGCTTGAACTAATGGCGTATCGGTCGTACCAGGTGCTATACAGTTTGATGTAGCCCCATAAGGGGCAAGCATTTTCGCCAATTGTTTTGACATTGCCATAATCCCGCCCTTACTGGCTGTGTAGTGTAACCCTACTGATATTCCACCTATTTGACCAGCCAAAGAACCCATATTTATTACACGGCCTTTTTTTCCTGCTTTCGCAATTACATCAAAGGTGATTTTCATAAAAAGAAATGGACCTGTTAGATTGATTGCCAATACTTTTTTCCACTCTTCCAGATCAATTTCAGGCAGAGGCTTTAATGGGCTGACGCCAGCGTTGTTAACTAGAATGTGCAGTGCTCCTAGTTGATTAACTGTTGACTCCACTGCATGATTAACATGGGTTTCATTCGTCACATCACATTCTACATAAATCGCTTTACAACCCTGTGCTTCAATTTCGGATACTAATTTTTCCGATGACTGTCTATCGATATCCACAATGGCAACATTTGCACCTTCACTAGCAAATTTCAGGGCTATGGCTTTACCGATTCCGCTCGCCGCACCAGTTATTAACGCTACTCGATTATGAAGTTTTTTCATAAATCCTCACTTATTTTTTCTCATTTATTAACAAGATTTTCTTAAAACCAATTCGGGGTCTAAGCTGATCATCTGCGGTTCATGCAAATCCTCAGGATTAGAAATGCGGTCTAGTAATAAATTTATCGCGTGCTGACCCATTTCATATTTTGGAAATGCTACTGTGGATAATGGAACAATAAACCTGTCGGCAAATAAAACATCATCATGCCCTAGCACCGCGACATCATCAGGTATTTGCACTCCCGATCTAACAAGATACTGAATAAACCCCATTGCCAACATATCATTGGAACAAAAAACTGCTTCCGGGCGCTTTTTTCCTGAAAACCACATTTTCCCTGCTTTTTCCCCTCCTTCTATTCGGTTGTTTCCTACGGAATACTCTGCACTTAACTTTCGCCCATGTCTTCGTAAAACCTTTTCAAATCCAATCAACCGATCTTTTTCCGGAAAGTTAAATTGATCTCCACTCTGGACATAACCAATTGTTTCATAGCCTCGATTATTAAAATGCTGGCCAGCGATCATCCCGCTTTTGATATTGTCCACATTTACAGAATCCAATTCCTTGACAGTTCGGCCTGCAGCAACCACTGGCACGCCTTCTTTTTCTAAATTTCTCAGATGGTCAAGATTGGAAAGAACAGGTGTAATAACAAGACCAGAAGCTCGAATTCGGCGAAACCGTTCAATTACTTGTATTTCAATTTCCAGATTCCTGCGTGATTCACCAATGAATGTGATGTAACCTTTTTGATCCACTATGTCTTGTATCGCACGAACCATCGGAATATAAAATGGATTAGATAGCTCCAACACCATGCAACCAATTATGTTCGTTTTTAAACCCACCAAATTCTGTGCCCACAAATTGGGCATATAATTTAGTTGGTCGGCCATCTGTAATACTTTCTCTCTTGTTTTTTCGGCAATATGTGGATGGCCAGAAAGCGCCCTGGACACCGTTGAAGGGTGTATTCCCAATTCTTTCGCAATTTGCTTGATAGTTGTTGACATGAATATTTCTACTTAGCTAAAAAACCTCGTGCCGCTTCAATGATTTTCTCTTCGCTTGGCATTGCACCCAATTCCAAAACACCACTGTAAGGAATCACAACATCTTCTGTTGTAACCCTAACGATTGGTGCATCCAAATAATCAAAAACCTCTTCATATGAGCGAGCCATCACTTCCGCCGCATACCCCCCGGTTTTTACACCTTCATTGACGATCACCATGTGATGTGTTTTTCTCACAGAATTCCCGATAGTTTCCATGTCTAATGGCTTTAGCGTTCTCGGATCAATCACCTCAGCGTCAATTCCTTGTTCCGCTAATTTCTCCGCGGCATTCAACGCAAATAAAACCATCCGCGATGTTGCCACTATCGTAAGGTCCTTACCTTCACGTTTGACATCCGCTTTACCAATAGGGATCAGGTATTCCTCTTCTGGGACTGCCCCTTTGGTGTTATAAAGCAATTTATTTTCAATAAAAATAATTGGATTGTCATTCCTGATTGCTGATTTAAGCAATCCTTTTGCATCATAAGGGGTTGATGGTTGAATAACGATTAACCCTGGTATATGCACATACCATGCTTCCAGACTCTGCGAGTGTTGCGCCGCGTTTCCTCTGCCAGCCCCACCTTGCGTTCGAATAACAAGCGGGACTTTGGCTTTTCCGCCAAACATATAGCGCGCTTTTGCCGCCTGGTTGATAATCGGATCCATTGCCAAACCCGTGAAATCAATATACATAAGTTCAACGATAGGGCGTAAACCCGCCAGCGCTGCGCCCACGCCTATAGATGTGAATCCCAACTCAGCTATTGGTGTATCAACTGCGCGTTTTTCACCAAATTTCTCTTGGACACCACGGGATATCTTTAATACTCCACCATATTTTCCAACATCTTCTCCCATGATAAATACATTTTCATCATGAGCCATTTCTTCAAGCAATGCTTCGTTTAGCGCTTCCCGGAATTCAATAATTCTTTCTGACATGTTTCCTCCTGATTATTCTACGTAGAGATCTTCTAACAAACTATCGATGGTTGGATGCGGGCTTGCCTTTGCAAAATCAACAGCACTATTGATTACCTCCCTGGCATCATGCTCGATTTGCTCAGCAGCATCTTCCGATAGTATTTCCCCCCTTAGAAGATAACTCTTAAATTTCAGTATTGGATCATGATCTTTATCTTTCCATATATCAACTTCCCCTGGCTTTCGATAGGTTAATGGGTCTCCTACTGTATGGCCATATATCCTATACGTGTTTGCAACAACAAAGAAAGGACCTTCACCCTTTCTCGCGCGGGACACAAGATCAGTAGCTAATTCGTACACCGCAAGCAAATCATTGCCGTCTACTTCCACTCCCTTGAAACCAAAAGGCTCTGTTCGCTTTGTAAGGTCCTGATCCCCGTAATACCATTCGGAATAACTGAACTCCGCAAATTGGTTACGTTCACACACATATATGACAGGTAATTTCCAAAGAGCGGCCATATTCGCTGCTTCATAGAAAACACCTTGGTTAATGGCACCATCTCCGAAGAAACATACCGCTACATTCTCGTCTTCCCGATATTTGCAGGCAAATGCCGCACCTGTCGCTAATCCAATCCCGCCGCCAACGATCCCATTTGCGCCCAGGTTCCCCTGCTCAAGATCAGCAATATGCATCGAGCCGCCTTTGCCTTTGCAGTAGCCGGTTGTTCGCCCTAACAATTCAGCCATCATTTTGTTCGGGTCGCCTTCTTTTGCTAGGCAGTGGCCATGACCGCGGTGAGTGCTTGTTATGTAATCCTCTTTTTCAAGAGCACTGCAGACTCCAACAGCAATTGCCTCTTCTCCAATGTAGACATGTGTTCCGCCGCGCATCTCGTTTTTCATAAGTAGATCGCGAGCGTTTTCATCAAATGTACGGATCAACCACATCTTCCGATACATTTCAATATATTTCTTTTCAGTTTTATCCATAGTTTCCTCTCCCATTAATCTAGTGTTTGGTGTTCCTTCTTTGGAAAAATCCTTTCACCCTTTCAATAATATGTTGAACATCCATTTCATACTTCTGGTATAGCAATTTCGGATCACCTGATTCAGTAAAAGTATCGCGGACGCCAATTCTTATTAAATGCTTCGGCAAATTCTCAGATAAACATTCAGCAACCGCACCACCCAAACCCCCGATGATATTATGGTCCTCTAAAGAAACTATCAAATCCATATCTTTAGCACTTTCCAGCAAAGTGATTTCATCAAAAGGTTTGATAGTATGGAAATCAATAACTGTGCAGTCCATACCTTCCTGTGCTAATTGTTTAGCAGTTTCAATGGCAGTATTTACCATAGTCCCACAGGCAGCAAGCAAGATCTTTCCTCCGCTTTGGATAATTTTAGCTTTGCCAAGAGTAAATTCATTATCTTTTTTATAAACTATCGGAACTGGGTTTCTTCCCATACGGAAGTAGACCGGTCCATCTAGTTCGATCGCTTGCTTTATCAACGGGAGAACAGCAGTTGCATCCGCTGGAACAACAATTGTCATATTTGGAATGCTTCGCATCATAGCAATATCCTCAGTCGCCTGATGTGTAGGTCCATCCCAGCCAACCTCGATCCCTCCATGAGTAGCAATTACTTTCACATTCAGTTTGGGATAGCAGATCATGCTGCGGATTTGCTCACAGGCACGCATGCTGGAAAAAGTGGCATAAGTGCAAGCCAAAGGGATCAACCCGGTGGTTGCCAGGCCTGCCGCGCTCATTAGCATATTCTGTTCTGCAACACCAAAATTAATATGGCGTTTTGGATATGTCTTTGCGAATTTTCCGGTTTTTAGGGAAGATGATATATCTGCGTCTAAAACAACAAGGTTGGAAAATTCTTCACCGAGCTCTACTAGTGCATCACCAAATGCTTCTCTTAACATTTTTACTGCGGTCAAGATATCGCCTCCCGAAGTTCTCTAATTGCTTGGTCGGTTTGTTCGCGATTTGGTGCTTTTCCATGCCATTTGGCTTGATTTTCCATGAAAGAGACACCCTTTCCTTTTACGGTATTCGCAATAATCGCTCGCGGTGGACCCTCTGATTTCTTTGCCCATTCCAAAGCAATTAGTATTTGTTCTTGATTATGTCCGTCAATTTCAAGAACCTCCCAGTTGAAGGCTTGCCACTTTTCAATTATTGGATTTACATCAAGGATCTCGTGCGCTGGTCCATCAACTTGAGAATCGTTATTGTCAAAAATACAGGTCAGGTTGGATAATTTTTGGAAACCAGCAAACATAATAGCTTCCCACGTGCACCCTTCCTGAAAATCACCCTCACCAATCAATACGTATGTATGAAAAATATTATTTTGTATTCTCGAACCTAATGCAATACCTACTCCACCAGAAAGTCCGTTTCCCAATGGGCCAGCCGTCATCTCAACTCCAGGAGTTTTTTTCATATCAGGATGACCTTGAAGGCGGCTGTTTATTTTGCGAAATGTGTTCAATTCCTCAACCGGGAAGTAACCCCTTATTGCCAAAGCAGCATACAAACCAGGACAGGCATGCCCTTTTGAAATTAACAGTCTGTCACGATCTTCCCAATCCGGTTCATCGGGGTTGATTTTTAACACATGAAAATAAAGCGCGGCAAGAATATCTGCTTCGGATAAAGATCCCCCTGGATGACCACTCGCAGCCGAATAAATCATGCGAATTGATTCTTGCCTTATGAGATTACTTTTTACCTTAAGCTCTCGAATTAGTTTTTTCGAATATTCCATATAATCTTTCTGGATTTATCTGCAAACGTTTGCATCCATTATATGGATTTAACAATTGAATGTCAATACATCTTCGATTTTTTAAGATTGGGAATTTCTTCGTATGGATTTTTTTATCAGGTGAACTATTTCTAAATATTAATAATCGCCAACTTCTTATGCTTTGCTATTAGGATTTCACAAAAAATAATTAATAAATTGAAATCAGTTATTTCTAATCTCTCTCGACACTGGAAATTAGAAATCGCTTTTTTCGTTATTGCTATTAAATTGGAAATTCAATAAAATTTGAAAACCTGCTGTTTGTATATATGGATCTTAATTTTCACCATTTTAGCACTAATTAATCATTTTGGAAGTCAAAGTAGCGAATATAATATTAGCTACTCAAAAAGTTTCAGCAGACGCCCTTTTTTAATATACCTCATCAATAACTAAAGATTTTATTAGTTGGCTACTCCGTAATTTGAACGATTTATCTAACTTTCCAATACTTTATGTACTGCATAATGGATATCTTTTTCTGAGGGAATTACCTCTGCTTCCAAAATGGCATTGTAAGGGATAGGGACATCTTCAGCAGCGACGCGTAAGACAGGCGCATCCAGATCATAGAAACATGTATCCATGATCTTGGAAGATACCTCATTGCTGAAAC
>Ga0209345_10003160_pt1 | contig 17202 bp, 14 predicted proteins | sample Cruoilmetagenom7_FD_187294 | JGI IMG/M metagenome (GOLD analysis project Ga0209345, IMG submission 187294) | Oil polluted marine microbial communities from Coal Oil Point, Santa Barbara, California, USA - Sample 7 (SPAdes) (version 2) | ecosystem: Environmental > Aquatic > Marine > Oil seeps ...
GGCCAGCTGAACAGTATTTTTTTTTGAATGGATGGATTTTACGATTTACTAAGGGAGTCACTTATCGGGCTAATTCAGTTATACCACTTAATTATACTGGAAAAAGCACTCTTATCGAAAAAAATATAGAAATGGTTGAAAATGCGTATAACTCATTCAATTTACCAACTATATTCACCATGCATGAGTATTTTGAACCAAAAGAACTAGATGGAGCTTTAAGGAATCGTGGATATGTTGAGCAGGATCGTACAAATGCCTTGTTAATGCAAGTACAAAATCTTGATTTAACACACATCAACAACGATTTTAATTACGAGATCCACGATGAAAGAATAAATCAATTCTCTTCCTTACTAGCGAAGTTTACGAAAAGAGATAAATACCAACAAGAGATAATAAAAGAGATAACAAATAGAATTGTTGTTCCGAAAAAATGTTTTGTCATCGCTAAATGGCGAGATGAGGCTATAGGAACTCTAATGGGTGTACTAAATCCTCATGGATACTTATATATTGCTGATGTGTTTGTTATTCCTGAATTCAGACATCAAAAAATAGCAAGTTCTATGCTCAAAACTGTAATAAAAGAATGGGTAATATCGAATGGAGCCAAAAACATATGGCTTCAAGTAGAACTACAAAACAATAATGCTATGAAACTATATAAGAATTTAGGTATGAATAAAGTTTATAGTTATTATTATCTAAGAAGAGATTAATCTAATTTTTTGAATTTATCCCATCTTGCTCAACTCAAATTTAACCACTCTATTACCAAATTTTAAATACATCTATTCTCTCTATTACGTATGGAAATTTATGCACTAACCATTGGTCTCGTTTTGTGCGTACTTGGCATTTTAATGAAAGTGGGTTGGCTAAACTTTTTGATTGATAGATATGAAGGATTTCAAAAAGCTATCCGGAGAAAGAAGTTCAGTGTTGATAAAGAAGGAGTGTCAAAATTTTATTCAATTTTGTTTTTTGTTTTAGGGGGCCCCTTATTGATTGTAGCAATTTTTGGATTTATAATTCCCGATAGTTTTAAATTAATTTCAACTTGGATATTTGTAGTTCTTATAGTGATTGGAATTAGTGGAATCTTATTCTTAAATTTGAGTAATCGATTTATAAAACCTCTTGATAATAGCTAAACCATCTTTTCGAAAAATTAAATCGATAATTTCTTTTAAAATAAGTGATGGTTTTTGACAGGATAGTAAAGGATTTTTAAGCTAACCAATCCTAATATTCATCGTCTTGAAATCCATATAAAAAATTATCAAATAGAGTTGAATAAAATGGTTTTAATTTTAAGTACCACACGGTTTCCCGTCAGTAAAGCAAAGGAAGTTAGTAAGAAATATATTGAAACAACAAAAGAATTGCCACCTGATAAAACGCTAGAAAAACAAATACTGCGTCTAGCAGCTAGAATCATTGGAGATGAGATATAATCTATAGGACTATCAGAAGTAAAAGAAGGCAAGTATGAAGAAGTGTTAAAACGCATAATGATGCTTCAATTGAGGTTTGCTGATATCGAGGGAATTAAATTTAAAAATGATATCTTCCTATCAGGGGTAGACGCATTTCCAATGGTAGGTTTTGAGATGCCTGAATAACCCTAATTTTATTCAGTTAGAGTAGAAATAAATATAAACTACTTTTTTTTTTAAATCAAAATCTAAAATGTTTTTTATCTCAATATCTTAAAATTAATTGTTATGGAAAGATTTATTTCAAAAAAAATTTCTTCCGAAGAATTGGCACTATTAGACAATAATTCTGAGTGGTTGGGAATTCCAAAAAGCTATTTAATGGAATGCGCAGGGTATTCTTTCGCAACAGAAATAATATCCCAAGGTTATTTAAAGGAAAACTCAAAGGTTGTTATTTTTTGTGGAACGGGAAATAATGGTGGAGATGGGTTCGTCATCGCTCGTCATTTGTCTTCTTTCGGAGCGAAAGTATTGGTAGTCCTAGTCGGAAGTTCTGATAAAATAAGAACAGAAGAAGCTCAACTCAATTGGAACATATTGCGTAATAACTTAACTTACTCGATTAAAATAGAATTTATTAAAGATTCTACGGATGTAAAAAAGATTGAATCTATTATTGAAAAAGATCAAAGTTATGCGTTAATTATTGATGGATTACTCGGTACGGGAATAAAAGGAGATATTAGAGAACCAATATCATCAACAATTGACCTCATAAATAATATACGGGAAAAAGAAAGAGAGCGTATTAAAGTTACCTCTATTGATGTACCTTCCGGAATGAATCCCGATACGGGAAAAGTTCCTGATAAAGCAGTTAATACGGATTTAGTAATAACCTTTCATAGGATTAAAAAAGGCATGAAAACTGGAAAATATCAAATAGTAGTAAAATCTATTGGAATTCCACAAGAAGCAAGTTTATTTGTTGGAAAAGGTGATTTAATCCCAGCATTGAAATCAAGAAAAGTTGATAGCCACAAGGGAGAATTCGGAAGGATTTTGGTTATTGGTGGCTCAAAGAATTATTCTGGAGCACCTGCTTACGCTTCATTATCAAGCATTCGTTTCGGATGCGATTTAGTAATTACTTATGTTCCGGAAGTCGTTGGAAATGTAGTAAGAAGTTATTCTCCAAACATGATCGTAAGAACAAGTCCAGGAGATTGGTTAACTACAAAAGCTTTAGACGAAATTTTATGGTTAGTTGATTGGGCAAACACAATAATTATCGGACCAGGATTAGGAACTGAAAACTCAAGCGAGGAACTCTTAATTAATGTATTAGAACCAATTAAAAATAAGGATAAATCAATTGTTATAGACGCAGATGCTTTAAAATTAATCAAAAACCATCTCGATTTAATAAAAGGAAAAAATGCGATTTTAACTCCTCACGAAGGAGAATTGAAAATTATGGCGGGTATTGAATTACCACCCTATAACGATATAGAACGGAGGGGAACCGAGATATTTAACTTAGCTAAAAAACTTGGCGTTACATTATTAGTAAAAGGACCATATGATTACATTAGCAACGGAAAAAAACTAAAAATAAACAGAACTGGCTGCCCAGAAATGTCCATTGGCGGAACTGGCGACGTGTTAGCGGGATTATGCGCTAGTTTTTTAACTATAGGAAATAGTCCGTTCCAATCTGCATGCTCTGCTGCTTTTTTGAATGGCTATATAGGAGAATTTTGTAAGAAAACGATAGGACCTCGTTTTACGGCAATGGATATGATAAATAACATTAATAAAGGAATTTTGAATTTATAAAATTATTATAATTTCTTAATCAGATGACAACTATATAAGGTTATATAGCTTGTTTTCTGCATATTATTTTTTAATAAAAGTTTATTAACACCTAATTTATTATTATAGTATAATATTATTGTCCTTATTATAGGACAGAAAATTAGTTGGTTGAGAGTATGGGAACACAAGTTTTCAAGATTTTACCAGATGGGAACACAGAAGAAAACAAAACAGAAGGTCCTATAAAAGATATTCTAAAGACAGAAGAGTGCTATGTAATAGTTTCTGACGAATACCGTAAAGTATATTTGTGGAAAGGCATTGAGAGTAATGTTAGATTGAAATTTATTGGTGCAAAACGTAGCCAAGATATACGTGGTCAGGTAGGCATGCATTTTGGGGTTGTTCCTCTCGACGAGGGAGAAGAAGGGCCAGATTTTATAAAGTTAATTGGTGGGAAGACCGAAGGAGGTATTGCTAAGGAGATTAAAGCGGAAGAAAGACCAGTGGCTAGAACTGGTCCAGCAGTGCATCCCTTACGAGAGAAAAATGTATTTGGAACCCCTGAACCTGCAGCGGGAATGAATATAGCTGGATCCAGAGATAGAAAAACTCAGAACACAGGACCTTTGTATACTGGTGAAGCGTCGTTTTCTACGCTAATGCAAGACGAAACACACGTGGATTTTAACGAAATTATGCAAAAATTAGAAGCAATTAAAATACCTGATGGATTTGAAAGAGAATTAATAATTGTCGGGAATCACGCATACTCAGTAGTCGAAAAAGTTCAAATGTTTTTGGGTAAAAAACAAGTATCAAAAGAGATTTCAAAGGTTGGAGCCATTCCAGAAGGAGTCTTTTTTGCCGAGGATTATTCTCCAAGAATTTTATCGGAGAATGGAAAGATATTAGCAATAGAATTTCTTAAACGTACAAGTGGACCTATGGACATTAAAGTAGAGTATAAATCTAAGAAAGAAATTTTAAAAAACCAGATCAAAACTCAACTCGAAAGCAAATAGAACTTTTCTTTAACCTTTTTCTTTTATTTAATTTTTTAATTAGTTTTAATTAAACTTTAAAACAATTTAACCTATTAATTGAATAATATAAATTTTTAAGTTCGAAACTTTTATTTTATATTAAATAAAGAATAATAAATAGATCAATTATAAGCCAGAGATTATTCAAATGAGCGATTTAACCCAAAATCAAGCACATAGTTTATCAAAATTTCTTGGCAATATTACCGAGCACACTGAATTAGAAGGTCTTGCCTTAGTAACCCGTGATGGTCTACGCCTTGCGTTTTCTTGCATCCCAGATTACGATGTGGACCCCGATTTATTTTCAAGTTTAAGTGCTGTAGTAATGCAAAGTGGTTATGATGCAATACAGTCATTAGGGTACAATAACTTGTTAGAAGTGGTTTTAAGAGGAGAAGAATCGTTTATAATTTTAAGTGGAGCAGGGAGGTTTTTCCTCATGGGAGCAAGCAGAAAAATTGAAGATTTGGGGAAGATTGTAACTGTATTCCGCTACTACGCGGGAGAAATTGCAAAAAGATATCCTTAAACATATCATTTTATATTTAAAAAATTTGTATTAAGAAGATATTATGCGAATTTTTTAATAGATAAACTCTGACATATATTTATATACTTTAAAAAAAAATAATTGTTGATGGTCATGTCTGAAATTAAGATTTTTGTTGATATTAGCGAAAGTACCACCGGCAAAGTAGTTATTTGTCAAGAGAATGCTAATAAATTAGGAATTAAAAATGGAAATTCTGTTGAAATTGAGAATCCAGATAATAGCAAAAAGACAACAGCGGTTATAGAAATTTCAAATATGGTACTAGATTTTGCGGGTCAAGTTTCAAAAAACATTGTAGATGCCCTCGAGTTTACTGGAGTTGAGTTAATTATCCGACCAACGGGTAGTAAGGGTTTACTTGCTCCAAAATTACAGATTCCGAAGGTTATAGTTCCAAAACCAGTAGCACCTCCTCTTCTACCCTCTAAACCTGAATTAACGCCATTACCAACGAGACCCCCTCAATTGGCGCCTCCTAAACTTAGACCACTTCCATCTCAACAACCAGTTCCTACTCCACCACTATCAGAACCAAATTCTGTTTCCGGACACATACCCCTTCCAACTCAACAACCAGTTCCTACTCCACCACTATCAGAACCAAATTCTGTTTCCGGACACATACCCCTTCCAACTCAACAACCAGTTCCTACTCCACCGCCTCAACCGATTTTGGCTCCATCACCCCAACTAACCCCGACCCCTCCTTCACCGACACCTATACTACAAGTTCCGCCATCTCAGATATCACAACCTATCCCAAGTCAAGCCCCACTTCCAACTCCTGGTCAAGAATTTAACGTAACTGCCACTCCTGTTGATCCTTACTCTAATAGAATTGATGTTAATATGTTAAGAAGTCAAAAAAATGGAGTCGTATTAACTCCAACTGTAGATGATTCTATTGAAGGTGGGAGAGTTCAACTTAGTAGTATAGTTATCCAACAATTAGGTCTTGGGCAAGGTATGTTACTAGCATGGGAAGATCCAATTACACGCGTTATGGGTTCTGCCAGGATAGATCAAGCAATGATCGGTCCTACAGAAATTAGAATGAGTAGAGATACTAAAGAAGACACAAATATTCAAGCCCAACAGATTGTAACGTATTCCACCGAACCTCCCGTTCAAAAAGCGTCTCAAATTATGCTAGAAGTACAATCACAACCGAACTTAATGGGATATGCGCTAGTAAGCCCTAGAACGCAGCATACGCTTTCACTTGTACAAGATAATGTACTTGCCTTTGAGGACGAGCTTACAGGGGCAATTGGAGCTGGGAAAGTTGAAATACTAGAATCTGTACCAGATAACACCATCATTATCGATAGTGAAATTCTGGAAGCTTCTGGAATAGGAAGTTTTGAAGTTAAAGTATCCAAAAATGTTCGACCAATAATACCATTACAAAACGTTTCGCTTGGAATTTCGCCAATCTCGGGCGAAAATATGTGGGAGATTATTAGCACCGCCCGGCAGAATGTTGACTCACTAAAAGGTTGGTTAGCTAATTACACAATCTTTAAAGGAATAAAATTAAGATGGAACGCTGTAAATATAGCGTGCTCAATTCTTACAACTACTCCAGATTTAACAGGCGACATATTAGCGCAAGTAACTGAAAATACCGCAATAAATTTGAGCCCTACAGGCTTAGTTCCATTCAATGCCATATTGATCATTGATATTAGCAGAAGTATGATGGCCAGAGATGTCGAAGTGTCTAACATCGCCCCCGCAATCGAAGGGATTAAAGCAGCAATGGAATCGCGAGAAATTCAAGACTTTTTAAAGCACTTTAAGCCAGGAACTAACATCCCCCGAAGAATTTCTGCAGCTTTCGCAGCAGTTCTCTTCTTAAGTGAGAAAGTTGGACGAGGTTTTGGTGAAAAGGTGTCAATAATTCGCTTTGCAGATGAAGCTCAATTACTCCCCTTCGGTAATAATTTCTATATGGACTCAGCAAGTGGAAAGAAAGGTGTTTTAGAGGAGGCGGCAAGGATGGTGGTAGACCGTATAGGAAATAGTTATGGCCAATCTACCAATATGGGATTAGCAATGGTAAAAGCTCACCAAGTTTTAACCGAATTCGACAAAATGAGTCAAGGTAACCCACAGCCTACTATGATTGTGTTGTTAACCGATGGGGTACCAACGGACCCTGAAAGCTTCCTAAAGGCAATAAAACTTTTCGCCGAGATGCCTAACGTTATATTATATATCGTAGGTTTAGGGAATCCAGACAGGGAGCAAATGACTCGTGCAGCCCATTTATGTGGTGGCGAATATTTCGAACCAGCAGATGCGGGAGAATTGTTAATTTGGTACTCAAAACGTGCTCGAGATCTGACCATAAAAATGAAAGCCCATAAAGAATAATTGAAAAGAAAAAATTTATTTTTTTAGTATTATATCAATAAATTCTAATTAAATAGTCTTTCCAAACGAATCTGAGATGAATGATAATACTAAGAAAATTCCTATTATATTTTTAATTCCTTTTTCTCTTTGTTAACTTTCTATAAAATTTTTATACTTATAATTTAATAATAACTATAAGTAAAATATGTAATTTGTGTTAAACCAATGAAAGAAGTTAAAATTCTTACAATAGACGATCGAGGTAGAATAGTTATTCCACATATCGTAAGAAAATCCTTAGGAATCACCACAAATTCGCAATTAATGATGATAAGCGACTCTGAAGCTAAAGAAATAAAAATATCTCCAATTGGTTTACGGGATGGGAGTAATCTTATTAAATTAAGAATAACAATGGGAGATACACCTGGAGCATTAGCAAAATTGGCAACCACTTTCGGAGATTTAAAACTAAGTATGATGTATAGCGAAGCCATTATCGTAGAAAAAGACAAAACTGCTATTTGGAATGTGATAACAGAAAGTCCAAGTTTTTCTTTAGAAGAACTAGAAAAGATTTTAAAAGAAAAAGGAGAAGCGCTTAAAGTAGAATTTCTATCTTTGGAATAAGATATATCTCAGAATTATAAAGTTGATGTTTAAGTCTTATGGCTAAAAAAAAAAAGAAAGAGAAGAAAAAAATAGAAGAGAAAGTTCCTAGCTACACTTTAGATAATGTTTTGAAATCGTCGAAAAATACAGAATCAACTTTGCAAGGATTACTCAAAACTTTCTCCGAAGATAAAGGATTTATTTCTCCAAAAGAAGATGAAAAGATTTCGCCTCAGCTATCTTATGAAGTCAAGAAGAAAATAGCAGAAGATTACATTATAGAAGAAGTTCCGCTTACCGAAAGAAAACCTCTTCAAAAGAGAGAGCCTCTTCCAAAAATTCCTGAAGAAAAAGAAAAACTAACTGTGGAAATTCCTGCTCCGGCCTCTAGTACCATTAAAACGCCCTCATTCTCTAAGAAAGACGATATTTACGTTAAATTAGCTGGTTTTTTTGAAGGTGTATTTGTGGGTTATGTAGATCGGTATAACCAATGGGAGAATTCTATATCTTCAATCCTTTCAATACTTAGAAAAATGAGGAAGATAACAAAAAAAAACACCGAAGACTTATCTACGACGATAAATAACTTATTTGATAAAATTCAATACAATTTAGAGCAATTTAAGGTAAAACGCGAGGAAGTTGAAAAGATTGCAAGCGTAGATATTGAATCTATGTCTGGTGAATTTAAAAAGGTTTTAGGTTTATTAGAATTGCAAGTGAAAGAATATCAATTAAAAAAATTATCGGATGAATATATCCATCAACAACAAACTTTCTCATAAAGGTTTTATTTTAGATTATTTTGATATTAAACAATTAAAAAAATTAATATGTTAGATACCGATAGCGATCAATTACTTCCATTAATTCTAGATATAGGTTGCAATAATTTTAGGATGGGATGGGCTGGAGACGATTTTCCGGACATTCATCCAAGCGTATATGTCGATATTTCTGATTCCTTATTCGAGTCTGATGTGATTAATGGATTGGAAGATATCTTTTTAGATACGAATAATCAAGCCCATTTGGTAGGAAATGATGCTTTAAAATATAAGAACATTTTAAAAATACATGAATTTAGAAAAGAAAACAATTATAACATTCTTCTAAAGTTTTTTTATCATTATTACCAACAATTAAAAATATCAGAAGAGTTGCGGTTTAAACAACCAATAATAATTATTACTCCATTTTACAAATCCGAGTTAGAAAAAACAAAGCTTCAGGAAATTTACTTCAACTTGTTGAATTTCCCTTCTCTTTTATTTTTATCGGAGAGCCAGGCAATTTTATCCACTTTACAGAAATCTAGTGGTGTAATCGTTAATATCGGAGAGTCTAATACATATATCTCCACAATCTTTCATGGATTTACGAACATCATGGCGCGCGATATGTTTCCGATTACCGGAAAAGATTTAACTAGCTATCTTCTTAATTTAATTTTAAGTAAAATCGGCTCTAGCAAAAACATTTATCTTGATATGGCAATCGCAAAAGAGATTAAAGAACGATTTTCCTTATGTATATTAGATCCTACGGGAGAAAAAAAAAGAGTAAAAGAAGGATTAACCAAATACGATCGGATATTAGATTTACCAGATGGTACTAAGCTAAAATTAAACTCAGAACGGTTCTTACTATCAGAACCTTTATTTAATCCGAAGATCATTCATGTTGATTATATTGGTTTAGCTGAGGCTATTTCTAAAGTAATAAAGACATGGGATAGAGAAAATTGGGAAGAGCTTCTTTCAAATGTTATACTTTCAGGAGGAAGTAGCTTAATACCTGGTTTGAGTGAAAGATTAAACGTAGAATTGCAGAAATACTTCTCGGAAAAGCTAAAAAATAAAATCAAAGTGGTAGCAGTTTCAGGAAGGGAAAATATGGGTTGGATCGGGGGTTCAGTTCTTTATTCGAAAAATCAATTAAAAAAAGGATGGTTAAATAACCCTAATCTTCAAGATCCTAATCAAAAACAAAAAGATCAAACGAGCTCTCAAAATATTAATTAAAATAATTAGCGTAAATGGTTTCAATGTCTATTAACTTAAAATTAAAAACAGATTTCTTGAAAAATTTTCAACAAAGAATAATACAAGGAAGAAGATTATTGCAATCAGCTAATCATTTATGGGCTGATCGCTTATTAACTGATTTGTATTTTGAGATAGAAAAAACGGATTGGCTCGATATCCAGAAAAAACACCAACTAATCATGATAATATCAAATTCTTGGTGGATATACATCAATTCCTTGACACGTAAAACTGACGAGGGGACCGAAGTAGATATTATTAGATATATAGATGCTTACAAAAGATTTTTCTCGTTTTTATCAAAATTAGACGATTTCTATCTTTTCAATAATTTTGTCACCAACTTATTGAAATCGTTTATTACAATGGACGAGTTATCTCAAACGGGTATAACTGAATTCATAAACTCTTTCTGTGTTAAAGTAGTTGAAAGGAAAGAGTATATTAAACTGATTGAGTTTCAAATAGTTTTAATGTATTTAAGAAAATCCGTTATCCCACAAGAATATTTTCATTTAAGTATGGAAATTTTAGGCAGAACAATATTTAAACTAGAACCTGGGAAAAGGGCTTTGTTTCTTTATATTTTTATAGAAAATGTTAATAATCATTATCATCTCATAGATTCCTCCGAAGATTTCGTGAAATCTATGAATAAAATATTAGTAAATCGGATTCCAGGGTATTTAAAAAATGAATTTAGTAATTTAAACAAAATCTCTATAAATGAAAGAAATTTTAATACTAATTTAATAGAGTTAGAAGAATTAATATATTATTTAAACGATATTGGAGAATACACTTGGATAATCATTATCATTAAAAATATATTCTCAAAAATCCAAAAATTTCAATCCTATGGCGACGCAGTTACGTATATTAGGAAATTCATTGATTTCGCAATTTCAAGGAATAGATTTGAAATAGCGTTTGATATCTATGATTTCTTGGAAGATTTGTTTATGTACCAAACGGATCTTGGATACGATAATATTTTAATTGAATTATGGGTTGAGGCTTCCAAAAAATTCGTAGAAATGAAAGAGAAAAAATATCTATTGCAATCTCTTGAAAAATTAAACACTCATTTGAAAATTCCTCAAAATAATGCTCAATTATATCATTATTTTTACACTTGTAATTTCTTATGGCAATTTAAGTCAATCTTTTTCTCGTTGGAGCAGAAAGATTTCTGGAGAATGATGTTCTATCGTGCTTTATATGAGGAGAATGATTTAAATCTTGCTAAAAAAATATTACCTTACTTAGAAAAAAATTTGAGAGCGTTGATTACCGATCCACTTCTACTGTATAACGAAACAGAAATATTTAAGAGAGACATCTATTCGTTTGGAGAAGACGATCTTGTTTTTAAGGGATTAGAAGAAGGCTTTATAATAAAACAAATGATATTTAGGATTAATTCTGAAGGATTAATATCTATTCGAATGATTTCTCAAGAAAATAAAATAGTTGAAGGAAAAATATTTGACGAATATTGGAATGATGTTCATATACTTGACATATACAACGATATCTTCTCTGATAACCTGGAAAAAAAGTACAACTTTACATTTAAGGAATTTGGTAGATTGTTATATGTTTTTCTTCCTAATAAAATAAGAACTTTTTTTAAACAATTTGAGATAAAGGCTTTAAATTTTACTCCAGAATTCTATTTTATTCTAGACGATATGACCATCCCTTTCGATTTAGTTTACGATAAAAGCTTTTTCTTATTAAAATATTCCATTAGTTACATAATTGGAGAGCCTCCATTAGGGGGTATAACTTTTGGTCGTGAGATTGAAGAAAATAAAGAAAGTTTAAAGGTCCAGAATAAATTCAATATACTTATTATAGAAAGTATTAATAATTCAGGCCCTGTTAGATGGAATGAAGAGCTTAAATCTAAAGAATTAATATTTCCATTTGAAGCTGGAATAAATGAATTTAATTACATTACAGAATTTTTTAATAATCGAGAAGAAATAAGCCAAATTACCGCGTTAGCAGGACCTAACTCGACTCGAGAAAATATCTTATCACATATAGCTAGTGGAGCGAACCATATAATCCATTTTGTGGGAAATATCTTTTACTCCAAATGGAATCCCCGTGATAGCTTTTTTCTGACTAACGACAACGAAATCGTTACATTTAACGATATCAATAATTCAATACAAGGGAGTAAATCTAATATGAATCCTTTCTTGTTTTTCAACTCTCAAATATATGATGTTGAAGGAAAGAAGCTAAAAAACGCTTTAAGAACTTTCGGAGAAATTGTAGAACATTTTGATTACGATAAAATAATAGGCATTATATCGAGAAATTATCCTATTTTTGACGATGAAACTAAAGAGATAATCGCAAATTTTTATGTTAATTTGTTCAGTTATCGGAGCCAAGGAGTTTCACTCTTGAAAGCGCGCCAAGCATGTATGGCAAATAAAATGACTAAACTCGTAGAACAAAATTTTAAAGAATTATCCGTTGAGAATAGTACTAAAAGCATCGATTTAAAAGGTTCTTTAGCAATATCAAGTTATATGCTTTTTGGAAAGCCGTGGAAAAAATTAAGTTAAAGTATTATATTTAATTAATCATATTAAAAATTAAAATTATAAAAAATTAGTTGATAGATTTGTCTGATAGAATAATCGAACTCAGGGTTGATAACGCCCGTCTCAAAAGAGAAGTTCAAAACTTAGAGAGTAAGGTTTTATCGCTAGTAGGAATGATAAACTTGGAATCTTCAGGGGGTCCTAAAGGCAAGAATATAATTAACGAGCGTTTAATTAATCTAATTACCTCAACAAAACAACAGTTAAATATTGTCTCACCTAAGATCGATAGATTCTACGCTAATGAGGTAAAGAAGTTAACACAGAAAGGAATTCCAATTTTAATAATTACTAACGGTAGAGGTGGCATTCCAAAAACTTTTCAAGAAGTATACGACGACCTAAAAGTAACCTCTGGAGTAAGTATTATAAACAATCCTAATGTTAGGTATTTATTGGTTTTCAATTCTGAAGAAGCTATTTATTCGGGTGGTTCGTTAGTTAAAGATGAGCTTGAAAAATCGGTTTTAATTATTACTATAATTAAGGAAGCAGCTAAATTGAGAAAAGTAGCAGAAATTTTTAGCTTAATGCTCCCGTCTTTTATGCAAAGCAAGTAAGTAAAAAAAAGTTTATTTTATTATTTATAGCTGGCTTATTAATATTTTTAGGAAATATTAATCTTTAAGTTAGAAATGTGTAAAAATTTAGTTAGAGATGACAGAAAACACAGTAGACAAAAAAATACGAAAAAAGGAAAAAATTAAAGCTCCCTTTTTAGAGCAAAAAATAGAGAACAACTCTAATTCTGAAGATATATTTGATTGGGATTTTATACTTGATAGAGAATGGTTGAGAACGAAAAAGTAATTGATTCGAAAAAAATTTTGAATTTCTTTGGAATAGGCTCAGACATTTATAACGAAATTTCTAATTTTCTTGAAAAACAAGCGAAATTACACAAATTAGAGTTCCAAAAGAAATATCAGCTTTGGAAATCAATTTTTAAGCGCATTTATGGCAATGATATTGATCTTTCTCTTTTTCTAAAACATTCCTACTTCGCACTGATTCTAAAGCTTTTGGTAGTGAGGAAATTAAACGTTCAAGGAAAAGAAAGTCTTAAAAATTTTTATCAGGAATATAACTTAAGTGAATTAGAATATTTTTTTTGTCCAGATCTCAAAAAAGATGTTATTAACCAGATACACCTATTATTAAAAGATTCTCGATTTGCTTATCATGATCTCTTCCAAAAATTGTATCAGCAAGTTTTCTTTATTATAACAAGGCACAAATTAGGAGAATTCTATACTCCACCTGAACTTGCTAAAAAAATGGTTGATGATATTTACGAAATAGGAGTAAAGACTTTAGATCCTTCTTGCGGTTCTGGTGGTTTTTTAATAGAGATCATTATCAAAATTCTCAATTCCAACGTTAAAAAAAATGTAAAATTTGATGCGATTGAAAATATTTACGGCTTTGATATTAACCTATTAGCAACTTTGACAGTAAAGGTAAATATATTATTGTTACTTTTCGATTATTACAATGCTGAAAATGACAAACTCCCCAAAATAAATATTTTTCTAACAGACGCTCTTTTTCCCAACCAGAATAAAGAAAACCTAGATTTTAGTTTACCAAAGCTTAATAATTCGTTTGACTTAGTCATTGGAAACCCTCCATGGTTAACTTATAAAGACATTAACAATAAAGCATACCAAATAAAGATTAGAACGCTTTCCGAAACATTAGGAATTAAGCCCCAAAGTCAGTACATCACCCATATTGAAATAGCAGCAATTTTTTTTTACGCGATCCCTCTAACATTCTTAAAGATTGGAGGAAGTATATTCTTTGTTCTTACAAAGAGCGTTTTAAACGGAGATCACTGTTATAAGTTCCGCGCGTTTTCAATTTTTAATAGGATTGAAATATGGGATTTTCCTAACAATTATTTCTTTAACGTAGAGCATATCTGTCTAAAAGCGAAATATATTGGAAAAAATTCGGAAATTCAAATTTCTGAAAAATACCCAATTAAAACTAAAATTTACGATAGCACTCTTGAACTTAAACGGGGAACAAATTACTCTAGCTTAGACTTCGGCGAGAAGGGAGCAAAAATTATTTTACCCGAACAAGATCTAAATTTCTTAAATACGCTTTCAGAAAGTCAATACAAGCGTAAATTCTTTCAAGGGGCGACTTTAGTGCCTCGAGCGCTTGTCTTTTTTAAAATAGATGAGGAAAATGAAAAATATCTACAAATTTCTTCCGATCCAGAGGTTAAATTACGCGCTAAGAAAAATTGGAGGTATTCTTTTCAAAATAAAAAAATAGAAATCAAATTTAAGTTTAAGGCTTTTTTAAACAAAGATTTAATACCATTCTATATAAAGCGATTTAAACGCGTTTTTTTACCAATTAACGAGAATTTTGAATTCGATGAGACCTTCCTTAGGAATAATCCAAGAGCTTTAGAATTTTACGACGATCTTAATAACTTTTACCAAGAAAATAAACGAGAAACGAGCGAGATCGATAATCTTTTTTCAAATTTGAATTATTGGAATAAATTAACGAAGCAAATTAATAACAAACAATATATCGTCGTATACAACGCAAGTGGTTCCCGTCTGAAATCGGCAGTTATCGATAACGAAGAAAAGGAAATAATAATTTGTTCAGAAAATTACTACTATTCCACCGATTCACAGAACGAGGCGCATTATCTATCGGCAATTTTCAATTCTCCAATTCTTTCGAAAAACATTAAACTCATAAAATCAAGTAGGCACATTCATAAAAGACCTTTCTCTTTTCCAATACCATTATACGACGAACAGAATGAGCTCCATAGAAAATTGGCAAAAAAAAGCCAGAAATATCATACCATAGTACAAGATTTAGTATTCAACAACCCAAAAATAACTCCTGAGAAGGTTAGAACCTTTATCTATCAAAAGCTAGTTAAACTGGATAGCTTAACTAAAGAAGTTGTTTTTAAGATTTAATTATACATTAAATTAATTCGATATACTATTTTTATCAAAAATTAGAATTTTAGAAAAGTTTATCTTTCTCAAATAATTATAATACTTGATTTAGAGTGAGAAAAGAAAGATTTTTTTAGTGAACAAATAAATTGAACTTTACAGAATTAGGAATTAACGAACATAACGCTAATGCGTTAAAAAAAATTAACATAAATAAACCCACGCCTGTCCAACAAAAAGCTATACCTCTAATCTTAAAGGGTCAAAACATAATGGCTCAAGCGAGAACGGGTAGTGGCAAAACTTTAGCTTTTATACTTCCAATTATAGAAAGGCTTAAATTTACGCGTAATGAAGCTTTAATTTTGGTCCCAACGAGAGAATTAGCAAATCAAATATACGAAGTAATTAGAGATTTGGAAGATTCTCGAGTCAAAGCATTTCCAATTTATGGCGGAGTTTCTATAAATAATCAAATAAATAAACTAGAAAACGGCATAAATATTATCATTGGAACTCCAGGAAGAATAATTGATTTGTATAAAAGAAGAAAGTTAAGATTAAATGAAATTAGATTCGTTGTCGTTGATGAAGCTGATAGAATGTTTGACATGGGTTTCACTCCAGATGTGAAATACATTTTAAATCAAATTCATTCAGAATATCAATTCATGCTCTTCTCTGCAACTTTTGATAACAGAATCAGAGAATTAGTGAAGAAATATTCGAAAAATAGTTTCGAATTTTTAAACTTAAGCAGAGATAATTTGACGGTTGGAAATACAAAACAGTTCTATTATCTGATTGACAAATATGGAGATAAACTTAAAACTTTCCTTAAAATAATGAGGAGAGAAAAACCTGATCACCTTTTAGTCTTCGTGAACACGAAAAGAACTGCGTCTTGGTTGAGCAAGAGGTTAAAATCGTTAGATAATTTCAAATATAATGTGGATCTCATTTCTGGAGACTTATCTCAATATCAAAGAGAAAAGATTTTAAAAGCTTTCAAAGCGCATAAGATTAACTTGCTTATTGCTACAGATGTTGCAGCTAGAGGTTTGGATATCAATAATATTTCGCATGTTTTTAATTACGACATTCCAAAGTACCCAGAGAATTATGTCCATCGAATAGGGAGAACCTCTCGCATGAATAAACGCGGAGTTGCAATTACACTCTGTTTAAAAGACGAATACGAATATCTTTGTCATATCGAAGGATTGATCGATAAGGAAATTAAGGAAAGAACCATATATTCTCAAGAAAATACTCAATATCATAACCCCTTTTATTAACATTAAAAAGATTGTTATATAGAATTGTTTTATCCTTTAATTTCAGGTTAAATAAAAAGTCAAACGATACTAAGGTTTTTAGTAGTTATGTTCTGAAAACATCATTTATTTCTTAATAAAAAGAATTTAAAGAAAGAATCCTCAACGAATTAAAATTCCTTTTAGAGGATAAGAACTTTTTTTCTTAAACAGAACGAACAAGAAACCTCAAAAATTGATAGCTCAAGCTCTAAGTGGTAGAGCTCTACCTTATCCTTACCCTCATGAGCCAATGTTTCGAAAAATTCCATTATATAAATGGAATCAGCTATAAAGCCATTAGACGACCTCTCTGGGTCGTGCCCTAATTTTTATTTATAAGCTCCTCGCTAAAGCGATGGCTAAGTGTTTTAAGATATGAGATGGTGTCCATTCTGTCGCCGTCCTGCTAATGTTTCTCA
>Ga0209345_10003162_pt1 | contig 17197 bp, 18 predicted proteins | sample Cruoilmetagenom7_FD_187294 | JGI IMG/M metagenome (GOLD analysis project Ga0209345, IMG submission 187294) | Oil polluted marine microbial communities from Coal Oil Point, Santa Barbara, California, USA - Sample 7 (SPAdes) (version 2) | ecosystem: Environmental > Aquatic > Marine > Oil seeps ...
CCCCCCCCGCCAGTTCGCTAGAGTTTAAACAAGCCCGCTTCACCCTGTATAAGCTAGAGCAAGATTTAGTGGCCAAGTTAGTCCGTCAAGACAAGGTCGCTCAACTAGCTGGGGTTTGCCTCATTTTAGATATCCAAGCATTACAAGGCCGTGATGAGCAGGAGGTAGCTCGGCAAGCAATTCATGGGGGGGCAAAGGCAATTCAGTTGAGAGATAAGCAAAGTGATAAACGAAAGGTTTTGGATAGAGCTCAAAGGCTTAAAGCGGTATGTGCCGAGGAGGGAGCGTTATTCATTATCAATGACTGGCTAGATTTAGCTTTGGCGGTTGGAGCTGATGGGGTTCACCTCGGCCAACAAGACCTGCCACTAACCCAAGCCCGCCGCCTACTGCCTATAGATAAGCTCATCGGCTGTTCTACAGCCACTTTGGCTGAAGCTCGCCAAGCCCAGTCTGAGGGGGCTGATTATATTGCCGTGGGGTCGCTCTATCCTACTATGTCGAAAGAGAATATCAGGCCGGCTGGGTTGGCGATATTGACCCAGATTAGGCAGGCAGCATCTTGCCCCCTTATCGCCATCGGTGGCATCGATGAAACTAATGTAGTTGAAGTGATCCGGGGTGGAGCGGATGGTGTAGCGGTGATCCACGCCATCTTAGGGGCAGAGGATATAGAAAGTGCCACTCATAGGCTAGCAGCAAAAGTGGCGCAAGCCAAGGGTGGAAAGCCCAATGTCTAACCTTGAAGCAATGGTTCAACGCATCCGGTCGAACTTGGCTGCTAAAGATGCTGCCCGGGAAAAGGCATTAAGGCTTTGTCGGGAGGTGATTCGCTCCAGTGCTAATGCTATTCGGGCGGTGCATCGTGGGGAATTCGACCACTCTCGCTCCCTTCTAGATGCCGCTCACCACTTCCTCGATGAGGTAAATGAGACCCTCGCTCAGCATGATGACCTCCGCTATGCTGGCTTTGTTCATGATGCCCAGAAGGAATATGCCGAAGGTAGCATCACCTTAAAGCTGGTTTTGGGGGAGGCTCTACCTGAGCCTGAGACACTGGGTGTCAGGTATGCTGCCTATCTACACGGGATGGCTGAAGCAGCAGGTGAGCTGCGCCGTCATCTGCTTGATGCTATAAGGAAGGGGGATGCCTCAAGATGTGAAGAACTGTTATCTATTATGGATGAGATCTACAATGTGCTGGTGACTATGGACTTTCCCGATGCGTTAACCTTTGGCTTAAGGCGGACTACTGATATAGTTCGGGGTATCTTAGAAAAGACCCGTAGTGACCTCACCCTAGCCATTAAGCAACAAGATTTAACCGAAAGAATTGACGGGATGATTCACAAGTGGTAAACTTGCCAATTTGGTGGCTTGTCATCTCTAGTTTGGAAAGGGGTTAAGGTATGGATGTTATATATATAGCGGTGATAGCTGGCGTATTAGCCCTGGGTTTTGGCGGATTTTTGGCTGTTTATGTGTTGCAGCGTGAGCCGGGCTCGGAGAGGATGAGGGAGATATCCGCCGCCATCAAAGAGGGTGCCTTAGCCTTCCTGCACCGTGAGTATCAAATATTGGCCATATTTGTGGCCGTGGTGGCCATCATCCTGGCCTGCATTCCCGACCTTGGCTGGCGAGTAGCGGTATCATTTATCTTTGGCGCTTTGTGTTCTATGGGTGCCGGCTATGCTGGGATGAATATGGCCATCAGGACTAATGCCAGAACAGCTCACGCTGCCACCAAGAGCCTAAATGAAGGTTTAAGGGTTTCCTTCCGTGGTGGTGGGGTAATGGGAATGTGCGTCGTGGGCATTGGTATCCTGGGACTGAGCATCATTTACTTTGCCTTCCACAATCTAGGCACTGCAGAATTCATCAAAATTATTCCTGCTTACGGTTTTGGCGCCTCAGGAGTAGCCCTTTTTGCTCGGGTTGGTGGGGGGATCTACACCAAAGGGGCAGATGCTGGGGCCGATTTAGTGGGCAAGGTAGAGAAAGGGATTCCCGAAGATGACCCCCGCAACGCCGCGGTTATCGCCGATTTTGTGGGTGACAATGTTGGTGACGTGGCTGGGATGGGGGCCGACCTATTTGAGTCATATGTAGAGTCAATCATCGCTACCATGACGCTGTGTGCGGTGGCAATAACTGCCAATCTTGCTGCCGACGCCAAGACAGCATGGTATCTGCCGATGATGGTGGCGGTGGGAGGAATCGCTGCTTCGATCATTGGCACATTCCTGGTGAGGGTGGGTGAGAAACCGGAAATGGGGGCATTACTTGGTGCCCTACGCCGTGGTACCTTCTCCGCCTCGATCCTTACCGCAGCCTTTGCTGCCGCGGCGGTTTATTTCCTGGATGCAAGTTGGGGGGTGCTGTGGGCTATTCTCGCCGGGCTAATTGCCGGGGTAATAATCGGAGAGAGTACTAATTATTTTACCTCATATGCCTACTCGCCAACACGGCGTGTCTCAGAGGCCTCGGTAACCGGAACCGGCCCAACAATAATCACCGGATTTGCCAACGGTCTATTTAGTAGTATGATTCCGATTATCTTGGTGGCTGCTGCCATGCTTGTTGCCTATCAATTTGCCGATATCTATGGTGTGGCTATCGCTGGTATCGGTATGTTATCTACCTTGGGAATTACTCTAGCCACCGATGCCTACGGCCCGGTGGCTGATAACTCGGGGGGGATTGTAGAAATGTCCCATCTCCCCCCGGAAATCAGGGAGCGAACTGATGCCCTTGACTCCTTGGGGAACACCACAGCAGCAACGGGGAAAGGTTTCGCCATTGGCTCGGCAGCTCTCACCGCTCTGGCTCTGATGTTATCCTATACCCAGGCAGTGGGGATCGATGTCTCTAAGCTTACTCTACTGGATGCCCCGGTAGTAGCCGGGCTATTCATCGGGGTTATGCTCCCCGGCGTCTTCTGCTCGATGACTCTGGGCTCAGTGGGCAGGACCACCTCGCTGATAGTCAACGAGGTGCGACGCCAATTCCGGGAGATAAAAGGTTTATGGGAAGGCACGGCCAGGCCAGAGTATGGCAGGTGTGTTGATATATGCACCAAGGCGGCATTAAGGGAGATGATTACTCCAGCATTGATGGCAGTAGCTGCTCCGATACTTGTAGGTTTTGTGTTGGGGAAAGAAGGCTTAGCGGGCTTTCTGATTGGGGCAGTGGCTAGCGGATTCTTGCTGGCGATAACATTAGCTAATGCGGGGGGTTCTTGGGATAATGCTAAGAAGTGGATAGAGCGGGGTAATCTTGGGGGGAAAGGCTCGGAGGCACATAAATCGGCTGTGGTTGGTGATACCGTAGGTGACCCAATGAAGGATACCTCAGGGCCTTCCTTGAATATTATGATAAAGTTGATGGCGGTGATATCGCTGGTTCTTGCCCCGGTTCTAATGGGGGCGTCTGGGCTGATTTAATTTGAACGCGGCTGGACATCGGCCGGCAAATCCCCCTTGGCCCCCCTTTTATAAACGGGGATATAGGGGGATTACAAGACCGCGGGCTGCCAGGATGAGTCCAGGAAGTTACGGTATGAACTATAAGTGGGTGAACGCTTACCGCGCGATCATAGGTGTGGTGGCGGGAGTTGCGGTTGTTAGTCACGAAGGAAGGGATTCCATTTGCGCTCAAAGCCAATGGTAGTCTCTGGCCCATGTCCGGGGAATACTTTTGTCTCGTCGGGTAGGATCATGAGCTTAGTATGAATGCTATTCATCAACTGGCTGGAGCTGCAACCGGGGAAATCTGTCCTGCCGATGCTATAGTTAAACAAAGTGTCACCACAGAAAACTGCCCCATGGCCTAAGAGACAGATACCACCCGGGCTGTGACCGGGGGTATGAAGAACAAGGAAATGCAAATCTCCGAGATCGATGCTATCACCACCGCGGAGTAACCTATCTGGCTCAGGAAGGGATTCGAGAGAGGCCCCCATTACCCTGCCAAACACCTGGGCAAGTTTTTCCAGCACTTTGCTATGGGTTTCGGCCTCGTGTATGGCAAACTCGGCCTTTGTTGCCTGCTTAACAGATTGTAAAGCCCCGACGTGATCAATATGGGCATGGGTAGCCACAATCAAAGGGATGGTGAGACCGAGTTGATTTACATTATCCAGAATAACCTTGGCATCGGCACCAGGATCGATGATTATCCCCTGTTTGGTTGTCTGGGAACCTACAATGTAGCAGTTGGATAGGAAAGGACCTAGCTCCAGCCTTCTTACAATCATAACATCACCTCATGTTCATTGTTCGATATTCAGTCTAGTATGTCAAGCGAACCTGTTTTGACAGCGCCAAAGGAAATTGCTAAGTTTATGGTAAACGATCGAAGTGGGTGAGAACTGAGCAGATGTCAACCAGAGTAGATATGGACAAGATTGTCTCCTTGTGCAAGCGGCGTGGCTTTATTTTCCAGAGCAGCGAAATCTATGGTGGCTTAGGTAGTTGCTGGGATTATGGACCACTGGGGGTGGAGCTGAAGCGTAATATTAAAGAAGCCTGGTGGCGTTCGATGGTGCAGGAAAGAGATAACATTGTCGGACTGGATGCCGCCATCCTGATGCATCCACAAACTTGGCAGGCCAGCGGCCACCTTGAAGGATTCATCGACCCCTTAGTAGAGTGCAAATCATGCCATCTCAGATGGCGGGCTGACGAGGGGAGGGGCAAAAATTGCCCCCATTGCGGCGGCGAATTGACCGAGCCCCGCCTATTTAATTTGATGTTCAAGACCTTCATGGGACCAGTAGAGGAGGAGGCAAGTGTGGTTTACCTGCGCCCCGAGACAGCTCAAGGCATCTTTGTCAATTTCTCCAATGTGCTGGCTTGCACCAGGAAGAAGCTACCGTTTGGCATTGCCCAAATAGGCAAGGCTTTCCGCAATGAGATTACCCCAGGTAACTTCATCTTTAGAACTCGAGAATTCGAGCAGATGGAGATGGAATTCTTTGTCAAACCAGGGAGCGATGAGGAGTGGCTCAACTACTGGCTTGAGGAGAGATTCAATTGGTATCTAAGGCTGGGGATAAACCAAGACAATCTTCGCCTCCGCCGCCATAGCCAGGAGGAGTTAGCTCATTACGCCCGAGATTGCTATGACATTGAATATCTCTTCCCTATGGGTTGGGCGGAGCTTGAGGGGATTGCCAATCGAACTGACTTCGACCTGGTGCAGCATTCCCACTACAGTGGCAAAGAGCTGAGTTATTTTGAGGAGGAAAGTGAGCAGCGTATCCTCCCCTACATTATCGAGCCCTCAGCAGGTGTAGACCGCTCTGCTCTTGCCTTCCTCATCGACGCCTATGATGAAGAGTTAGCCGAGGGTGAGACCAGGGTGGTATTGCGGCTTTCCCCTTCTCTTGCCCCAGTTAAAGTTGCTGTTCTACCGCTAAGTCGGAATGAGCGGCTGGTGCCATTGGCTAAAGAAGTCTATACCCAGTTGCGGGGAAGCTTTATGACCCAATACAATGACTCACAGAGTATAGGACGGCGCTATCGGCGTCAAGATGAAATCGGCACTCCATTTTGTGTCACTGTGGACTTTTTATCCCTCGAAGATCACCAAGCCACCATTCGAGAGCGGGATACTATGAAACAAATCCGGGTTCCTATTGAAGTATTAAAGGCGACATTGGCAGCGAAGCTAAGTGGGGAATCCATTGAAGTACTGCCCCCTGGAGGCATGATTTGGAGGGGATAGGGTGAGAATCCTTCATTTTGCCGACCTCCATCTTGGAGTGGAAAACTACAGCCACCTCGATCCGGCTACTGGCCTGTCTAGTTGCTTTGGTGATTTCCTGGCCACCTTAGATGAGGTGGTAGACTTTGCCTTGGCCAATGATATCGATATGGTGTTATTTTGTGGCGATGCCTACAGGAGCCGTGAGCCAAACTGTACTCAGCAACGAGAGTTCGCCAAGCGGATTAAAAGGCTAGCCGCAAGCCACATCCCCACTTTACTCCTGGTCGGCAATCATGACTTGCCCAATGCCATAAGTCGGGCCACTGCAGTGGAAATTTTCGACACCCTGGCGATAGAGAATGTCATTGTGGCTAACCGCCCGGCTATTTATCGAGTTAACACCAAGCACGGTGCGGCTCAAATAGCAGCTCTACCTTGGCTAAGGCGCAGCACACTGCTCTCTCAAGAGGGAACCAAGAATCTTACTTTAGAGGAGATTCAACACAGGCAGGAGGATATGCTAACCCACTTCCTTGCTGCTGAGATAAAAGAACTTGACCCCAAGGAGCTGGCCATCTTGGTGGCTCATGTTTCCCTATCTTGTGCCCGAGCTGGCTCAGAAAAAGCCATGATGATTGGCAGTGATCCTATTCTCCCCTTATCTTGCCTGGCTAATCACCTGTTCAGCTATGTTGCTTTGGGACACATCCACCAAAGTCAAATCCTTTCCTATGACCCCCCGGTAGTCTACTCGGGAAGCTTACAGCGCATTGATTTCAGCGATGAACGAGAGCCTAAAGGCTTCTTCGTGGCCCAAGTAGATAGCGGGAGGGAGACTTGCTTTGACTTTCATCCGGTTAAGGCACGTCGCTTTGTTACCATCCCAGTCGATATTTCTCCTCAGGATGTCAACCCCACCAAGCTAGTGGTAGAGGCCATTGCCCAGCGAGGGGATGAAGTTAGGGATGCTATAGTGCGGGTGCGCATCGCCATCCCAGAGTCTAGTGAGCGGCTTGTTTCGGAGTCGGAGATATGCCAGGCGCTTCAGGAGGCGAAATACGTCACCATCGCTAAGGAGGTAGAGCGAGAGCAGTGCATTAGGCTTTCGAGTTGGCCGAGCAAGGAAATAACCCCTCTCGATGCCCTCAACATGTACCTGAAGACAAAAAAAGGCTCTGCTCAGCGAACCGAGGTGCTGCTAGAGTATGGGGAGAGGCTTATTCAACAACTCCGAGACAACAGCCAAAATGGGGCAAGCTAGATAAACCCCAAAAAGTCGCCAGACTTTTTGGGGACCCCCGATAAATCTAATCTTAAATCACCGGGGCCCCCACCGAAATCGCAAGATTTTCGTGGGGTGGTTTAGCAAGGGAGCAATGCCTCCGCAAAGCCCCTTTGCCCACGCAAGAATTCCTCGATATCCATTGCTCTCCTCCCCTCAAGCTGAAGTCGCAAAATCCCCAACACTCCCTCACCGGTTTGTACCCCCACAGAAACTCCTAGAGATGGTTTTATAGCCAATACCTTGCCTGGTTCATGCTCTGACTCTCGAGGCAAGGGGAGTGCAGCAATGATTTTAAGCTGCTTATTCTGCCACCTAGTGTAGCACCCTGGCCAGGGCTGGAAAGCTCGCACCTTCCGCCATAACTCGACAGCCTCAAGATGCCAGTCTATCTCCCCCTCTTCCCTGGTAATAGGCTTAGAATAGCTAGCCAGGTTGTCATCCTGAGGCTGGGGGGTCAATCCCCCGCTCATCCAAAGAGGCAGAGTTTGCCTTAGCAAATCAGCGCCAAGTTGAGCTAGCTTAGCTGAGAGTGTGCCGGTAGTATCTTCGGGGGAGATAGCGATTTGCTGCTGGGCCAGAACAGGGCCAGTATCGAATCCTTTATCCATAAGCATGATAGTCACCCCAGTAGTCTCATCTCCATTCAAGATGGCCGTCGCCACTGGAGAGGAACCGCGATGCTTGGGAAGCAGTGAAGGATGAACATTGAGGCAGCCGAGGGGGGGGATATCGAGAATGCTTTGAGGTAGGAGCTGCCCGAAAGCAGCTACTACGATCACTTCGGGCTTTAGATCGGCTAGTCTGTCTATCTCCCCAGTTTGCCTTAAGGTAGCGGGCTGCCATACAGGCAATCCATACGCCAGTGCCTCCTTCTTCACCGCTGATAAGCCAAGCCCTCGCCCTCGCCCTGCAGGCCTATCCGGTTGAGTATAGACGGCAACTACCTGGTGTTCACTCCCGACAAGAGCTACCAGAGTAGGCACAGCAAACTCAGGCGTGCCCATAAAAACAACTCGCATAACCGATTTAATACTAACAAATCCCCAGCGGGATTTGAAATCTGCTTTACTCCAAGTTATAATCAAAAGGTGTCGGTTGTAGTCGGGAAACAGCTAACCGGAAGGAGGGAAGATGAAAGGGAGTAAAATCATTCTCAGTATAGTTTTGGCTTTGGTGGCGGGCTTAGGTATGGGTAGCTTCCTAGGGCAGACCTCAGTCGCTCAGCCAGCGGGTCAAGATTCACTGCCCCTGGCCACCATAGCATCTGCCAAGACTAGCGAAAATCCTGCCGGCTGGACTACCTATACTAACCAGAAGTATGGCTTTGCCATCAATTATCCTAGCCACTGGAGCGTGACAGACCAAACTGGTCGATTCTGCCTGATGATTGCCTTTGCTGGCCCTAAGCAGGAACAAGGAGCAGTCATGATACAAGTAGCCGAGCTTATTGATCCTGAAGAACTTTATGTGCCTATTGTCACCAAGGATTATACTATGGAGAATCTCACCTCCAAGCAACTTATATATATAAAAAACAAAACCTGCTACTTGATTGCCTGCGTTGCCCCGAGTAATAACTTCAGGGCAATGGATCAGAACTACTTCAAGCCGATGATAGCCAGCTTCATGTTCACCACTTCATAGTAGTAAGTTGGTAGCTGGCTTGATTCTTAGCGGCAGGCCGGCGACCAATAGATAGACCTCGGTGGCATTTTTGGCCAGGAGCTGATTAGCTCTGCCTAAGAGATCGCGATAGATACGGCCCAATTTATTGGGGGGCACAAGTCCCAGACCTACTTCATTGGAGACAATAATGAAGTGAGCATCCAATTTGTTCGTACAATCAATGAGCTTTTTCACCTCAGCTAGCATTTTCTCTTCAGCAATACAATAATCTGTTACCCTATCCCCTTCATAGAGTAATAGATTGGAGATAAGCAGAGCTAGGCAATCAAGGATTATCACCTCAGCATCGCTAGCCTCCTGGGCTATTCTCTCAGCTACCCCTATAGGTGTTTCTAGAGTGCGCCAGGATGATGGCCGATTGCGGCGGTGTTGGGTTATGCGCTGCTCCATTTCTTCATCCTTGGCCTCGCCGGTGGCCACGAAGAGCACTTGGCCCCCCAACTCTCGAGCCAGGTTTTGAGCAAACTGGCTTTTCCCACTACGAGCACCACCAAGAACTAAGATATGCTTCCTAGTCAAGCTTATACCTTCTGGTCTCGACATATACATATGTCCCCAATTTTATCGCCTTGAAGCGACCACTTTCACTTAGCGCTTCTATTATAGCGAAGTTCAACTGAAAATAAACCTCGCCTGACCGTTACTCAGATAGAAGGCCAAGTATAGGCATTATGGCACTGTAATCAGGATATATCATGATTTTATAATTAGTTGCAGAATTCCTCACAATTCCCCCCTGGAGGGAGGGGGGTTCTTTAATTAGGTCTCTTACTTAGCGGATATCGAACTTGAAATAGAAGAACTTTTGACCTACTCTATAGACAGGACTAGCACCTAGGAGTGGCAATTATAGTATCTGGCAAAAATCTTGGCGCGAATCCCTCTCCCTTAAATGGGGAGGAATTCTATATATAGACTTGTAGGGCAAAGTTGGGGATGGCTCTTTAGCACCTGCCCACTACTGTGGGCGGGGTCCATTTGGGCTACAAGTTCAGGTGGGGAGGTATACTAGGGTGCGGACCATTTTGATGGAGAAGAGGGACGGAATAGCCATCATAACCTTTAACCGCCCCGAGAAATTGAATGCAGTTGACTCTGAGCTGAGGTCAGAGTTCCTCCATGCCCTTGATGAGCTGGAGGTAGATGATGAGGTCAAGGTAGTGATTGTTACCGGGGCTGGTAGTGCTTTTTGTGCTGGTGCAGACATCACGGCATTTCAGGCTGATGCCGGTAAGTTAAGGGGAGAGCTCAGCCGAACGCTGAAAAGGGAACCACAGCGAATCCTGGCCTTTGAAAAGCCTATCATCGGCGCTGTTAATGGTATTGCTGCCGGCGAGGGCTCCCAATGGTTGCTGCAGTTCGACCTTATGGTGGCCTCAGAGAGAGCAAAATTCGCTTGGCCGGCGACCAGCTTGGGGATAGTTTGCCCCTACGGGATCATTCGCCTTGCCTCCGAGGTGGGTCGCTTCCGGGCCAAAGAGGCTTTAATGACCTCCAAATATCTAAGCGCTGAAGAGGCCTATCAATGGGGCCTGGTAACCAAAGTCGTGCCCCATGAGCAGCTCATGGATGCTGCCATAGAACTGGCCAATCAGATCAAAAAAATGCCACCACTATCGATAAGGAGCATCAAGGAGGCAGTCAATAGAGGGTTAGAAGGCTACGAATATTCTTACCAGACAATGCTGAATCTATTCTTAAGCGAAGATTTCCGGGAAGGCGTTCAAGCTTTTGTGGAAAAGAGAGAGCCAGAATTTCGGGGAAGGTAATCGGCAAACCGGCACTACCATGTTTGACACACTCTGTTAGGTAACTAAGGGGGAGAAGGGAATGAAAGTCACTATTGTCTACGACAATGAAGTAAAGAAGAAGGAACTGAAGCCAGGTTGGGGGTTCTCGTGTCTTGTAGAAACTGAGAGTGCTTCGATTTTATTCGATACCGGCGCTGACAGCCCCACATTATTACACAATATGAGGGAATTAGATATTGATCCAAAGAATATAGGAACGATCGTGATCTCGCATGCTCATGGGGATCATACTGGAGGGCTTTCAGGAATACTTAAAATGAATGAGAATGTTGAGGTTTACATTCCAAATTCATTTGGAAAAGCGCCCTCGGCAAAGGTGACCAGGGTTAAACAGGCTGCTCAGATTAGTGAAAATGTCTTCTCCACTGGCGAGCTTGAAGGAATCGAGCAGTCTTTGGCCGTCAAAACAGACAAAGGGATACTGGTGATAGTAGGCTGTTCCCACCCCGGAGTGGGGAGTATTCTAAAGGCCGCCCTGGGATTTGGCAATCTCTATGGGATTGTCGGTGGTTTTCACGGATTTCGTGATTTTAACTCTTTGAGTGGCCTGGCCTTAATTTGCCCCTGCCATTGCACCCAATATAAGGAGCAGATAAGAGCCTTATTTCCGGAGCGAACTTTAGAGTGCGGAGCAGGGATGGTGATTGAGTTGTAAGGGGAAGATAAAGTTCTTATAGTATCTTGCAAAAGTCTCCGCACAAATCCCTCTCCCTCTAAGTCCCTCCCGCCAGGGGAGGGAGAAGTGTAAGGAGTTTTGCGATTAACTATAATCTTGGAAAGGATGATGAAGCCAAATGAGACTTTGCATTACTACACTAAGCGAGAACACTGTAGCCTGGGTGGGCCTGCTTGCTGAATGGGGTCTGAGTATCCTGGTGGAGGTGGAAGGCGTAAAAATCCTATTGGATACCGGAACAAGCATCTCAACAACTCACAATGCTGCTTCCTTGGGAATAGAGCTTTCCCAAGTTGACAAGATCGTCCTCAGTCATGGCCATGTTGATCATACTGGGGGGCTGCGAGAGGTGCTGGGCAGGATGAAGAAGGAAGTAGAGGTGATCGCTCATCCTGATATTTGGGCTGCCAAATATATGCGCCACCCTGTCGAGAAACGCCATATCTATATCGGGATTCCTTTCCAGCGGGAGGAGCTAGAAGGTCTGGGAGCATCCTTCACCTTGACCAAAGAGCCGCTATGGATCACCGAGAATGTAGTAACCACCGGAGAGATCCCCATGGTCACCGAGTATGAGAAAATCGATCCCAACCTCTATGTTAGAGAGAAAGATGATTTCCATCCTGACCCACTTTGGGATGATCGGGCACTTATCATCAAAACTGAACTGGGATTGGTGGTGATTCTGGGTTGTGCCCATCGGGGCATAATTAACACTTTGCTCTATGCCCAAGAGGTTACCGGAGAGGAACGCGTCCACACCGTAGTTGGTGGGACACATCTTATTTCAGCCTCTGAAGAGCGTTTGGCACTTACCATGGCTAAACTTAGAGAATTTGGTGTCCAGAAGCTAGGAGTTTCTCACTGTACTGGAATGCCAGCAGCCATGAGGTTGGCACAAGAGTTTGGTGACACATTTTTCTTCAATAACGCCGGGACCCGTGTTGCCATACCCTGATTGTTCCGCAAATGGATTATCCCTGTGTCATTGCGAGCGAAGTGAAGCAATCCCACCCCGCCACCGAGATTGCTTCGTCGCTTTCGCTCCTCGCAACGACATGGAAGAGGATTTTCATGATTCGTTGGTGGGCAGCCACCCATGAGGACTTGTTTAGAAGGAAGAGATAAGTGAGAAAAGCTACTTGGTTAATCCTGGGAATCATATCCCTGGTGTTGCTATTAGGGCATACACTACAGTGGGTTTCTTCGCAGGGGGCAGTTGTATCTGCCACTTCCCTAAGTATTGTTATTACCTATGACAACAACCCTTATGATGAGAGGCTCCAGACAGCTTGGGGATTCTCTTGCCTCATCAGGCTTCCCGAAAAGAGCATCCTGTTCGATACCGGTGGAGATAGCTCAATTTTACTCAATAACATGAGGAAGCTTCATATCGACCCTAAAGAGGTTGATATAGTAATGCTATCTCATATTCATGGTGACCACGTCGGCGGACTGCCAGGCTTCCTGAAGCAAAATAGCGATGTAACGGTCTACTTGCCGCAATCTTTCCCTCAAAAGTTTAAACATGAGGTGAAATCCTATGGGGCAAGAGTAGAAGAGGTGCATGAGGCAAGCGAACTTTTCCCAGGTGTGTATACTACTGGTGAGCTTGATGGAGGGATAAAGGAGCAGTCACTGGTAGTAAGAACCGACCATGGTTTGGTGGTGGTAACCGGCTGTGCCCACCCCGGTGTAGTAGAAATCGTTCAGAAAGCTAAGCAGATAGCCAACGACAGGGTGTATTTAGTGCTGGGTGGCTTCCATCTAACCAGGGCGCCCACATCACAGATAGAATCCATCATCGCTGACTTTGAACACCTAGGGGTAGAGAAGGTAGCCCCTTGCCATTGCAGTGGAGATAGGACTCGCCGGCTATTTCAACAGCACTATGGCGAGAACTATATTGAAAGCGGAGTGGGCAAGAGGATAACACTATAGGGGGAAACACGATTTGAAATTGGAAGGGGTTGCCTTTGAATACCTACCTTGATTGTATACCTTGCTTTCTAAGGCAGGCTCTGGAAGCTGCCAGAGCGGCAACCGATGATCAGGACATCCACCGCAGGGTGCTAAACTCGGTGGCGGAGATGATTCCTCAACTACCACTCGATGTCACCCCACCGGAGATCGCTCAGCGCATCTATAGGCTTACCTATCAAATTATCGGGAATAATGATCCATACCGAGAGGCAAAACACCTGGCCAACCAGAAGATGTTGGCCCTTTACCCTGAGCTCAAACAAGCCGTAGCTAATTCAGCTGACCCCTTGCTTACCGCATGCAAGCTGGCTATTGCCGGAAATTCCATTGACCTAGCCACTGGGTCAAGCTCCGACGACATCGATTCCATAGTAAGGTCAGCCCCAACCATGCCGTTGGCCACTAGCGACTATCCAGAGTTTAGAAGAAGTATCGAGAGGTCATCACATGTTCTGTACCTGGGAGATAATGCTGGCGAGATAGTATTTGACAGAATATTGATTGAGGAGCTTCATCGGGAAAGATGTCTTGAGATCAGCTTTGTGGTGAGAGAGCGGCCAATCATAAACGACGTCACCCGTCTTGATGCCATCTTTGTTGGCTTGGATAGGGTAGCATCCATCGTCTCCAGCGGGTCAGATGCCCCGGCCACCATTCTCTCCCAGTGCTCTCCTCAGATATTGAGGCTGTATCACTGGGCCGATACCATAATTGCCAAAGGGCAGGGGAACTACGAGTCGTTGAGCGGGGAGCAGAGTAATATTTTCTTCTTCCTAAAAGCCAAGTGTCCGGTGGTGGCAAGACTTTTGGGGGTAAATATCGGTGATGCTATCCTGAAGGGCATAGCGGGGCATCGGGATTAGCAAAGGGTTCATGTTATGACCATAAAGGAAAATGTTGAAAAAATATTAGCTGAATTGCCCGCTGGGGTTGAGTTGGTGGCAGCGGCAAAAACAAGGACAGGTGAGGAGGTGCTTGAGGCAGTTCAATCGGGGGTGAAAATCATCGGTGAAAATTATGTCCAAGAGGCGGAAAGTGTGTACCAGGTGGTAGGGGACAAAGCAAGATGGCACTTTATAGGCCACCTGCAAAAAAATAAAGTCAAAAAAGCGGTGGGAATATTCGATATGATAGAGACGGTTGATTCTGTTGAAATAGCCCAGGAGATCAGCAAGAGATGTGCTCAAATCGGCAAAGTAATGCCAATATTAATCGAGATAAATAGCGGCAGGGAAAAACAAAAATCAGGCGTATTCCCGGAGGATGCTGAACAATTAATAAAACAGATTTCACCTCTTCAAAATGTAAAAGTAATGGGCTTAATGACTATGGGTCCTCGTTTTGGAAACCCTGAAGATTCAAGACCCTATTTTGTGGAAACAAGAAAAATATTTGAGAGGATTAAAAAGCTCGATTTACCTAATATAGAAATGAGATACCTTTCCATGGGAATGACAAATTCTTATAAGATTGCCCTAGAGGAAGGTACAAATATAGCGAGAATAGGAACCAAGATATTTGGAGAAAGGAATTACCCAGAAGGTGAAAGAAATAGTGGATCAAGCTACCCCATGTACTGAGTGTGTCGTGAGTATGGAAGGCTACCCTTGGTGCACTTTTAATCTGAACCTGGCCTCCACAGAATAAACCATCATGGGCGGTTGCCCACCAGCGAATCATGAAAATAGGTTGTCGTTGCGAGGGGCGAAGCCCCGAAGCAAGCTCGGGGTAATGAGAGTGAGATTGCTTCCCCTTCGCTTTGCTCAGGGTCGCAATGACAATGGGTAACCTATTTTCGGAATAAAGGGTTGGCAAAGAGTGCCACCTATTTTGCCAATGTAGTGCTCGATCCTCTAAAATGAAGGTTGGGATAATGAAAACTTTGGTTCAATGTGATTTCGATGGTACCATCACTGAGGAAGATGTGAGTTTCGAATTGTTGGATCTCTTTGCCGATGGAGACTGGAGGCAGCTACTGGGAGAGTATCGAGAAGGCAAGATATCTGTGGGGTGTTTCAATACCAAAGCCTTTGCCATGGTCGAAGCTTCAAAACAGACTTTACTGGGGGCAGTGAAGGGCAGGGTAAAGATACGAGAGGGGTTTGGCGAGATGCTTGCCTGCTGTCAAAGATTAGGCTTCCGCTTTGTCATTGTAAGCAATGGTCTGGATTTCTATATAGAAGCGATTTTAAGAGATATTGGCCTGGAAAGCATTGAGATATTCGCCGCAAAAACATGGTTTTACCCTGGGGGTATCCAAGTCCGATATACAGGGCCAGGTGGAAGAGGGGTAGAGGATGGTTTCAAAGAGATGTATGTGAGCTCATTCCTGGAAAGTGGCTATCGGGTAATATATGTAGGAAATGGTTTATCCGATATCCTTCCAGCAAGAAAGTCACATCACATTTTCGCTACAGGGGAACTCTTGGCCCGCTGTCAGCAGATGGATGTTGATTGCGTCCCCTTCGCTAGTTTCAATGATATAGTTAGAGAGTTGGAGCTTTTGTAGTATGGTTAGCCGCGTAAATCACTGCGCAACCTTTTTCTGTCATTGTGAGCCCCTCGCCTTGTGTCATTCTGAGCGAAGCGAAGAATCTCCACATATAGCTCAGGATAAACTCCGCGAAGCAATTTATCCCATCATCCTACATCGAGATTGCTTCGGGGTTTTGCCCCTCGCAATGACATAAGTGCAGCTATTTTTGCGGGATACTACAAAAGCTAATGGCTCTATGCTGCTATATAATCCCTTTGAAAGAAGCTTATCCATTGAAGATAGTTTTACACATATGTTGTGGGGTTTGTGCTGCCGGGGTGGTGGAAAGATTAGCCCATGATGGCAATCGGATTGTTGGCTTTTTCTACAATCCCAATATCCACCCTGAAGAGGAATATAAAAGAAGGCTAGAGGCTACTTATAAAGTAGCTCGGGAACTGGATTTTCCTTTGGAGGTGGCTCCTTACATACCAGAAGAATGGTTCAGGGAAGCTAGCTCGTTGAAGGATGAGCCTGAATGTGGAAGAAGGTGTGAAGTCTGCTTCAGGATCAGGCTCAAAAAGACTTACCTCTATATGCTGGATTGTGGAGGGGATGCCTTTGCTACCACTTTAACCATAAGCCCTCACAAGTCGGCACAAGTGATTAATCAAGTGGGCCAGGAGATTGGTGGGGATAGGTTTATGGTGGGGGATTTCAAGAAGGGGGAAGGTTTCAAACGGGCTTGTGAGCTTGCCAAGCAGTGGCATCTTTATCGGCAGAACTACTGCGGATGCATATATAGCCTGAGATAAGGGCATCATCCGGTGTCCTCGATGCGGCGGGAACCCCAGCTTTCGGCGTTTATCGCCTCATTGCTGAGCTGGAGAAGGCATGGCTCCGCTGCCACCTATCTGAGGAACGCCGCAGACGGGCTCTTTACCGTGACCAAGCTAAAGGAGCAAGGGATAGCCCAGAGCTGGTGATGGTGGCCACCAGTGCCGTGGGGAGGGGGGTTAGAGGGATAAAGAAAAGTACATAGCAGGAGCAAAATCCCATGCCGCGGGGCTTATGCCCCGCTCTGGCTTTGGCTGGGGCTAAACCTCGGCGCTATGAGGGTCACAGCCAAAGCTTGGCGGGGTCAACCCCACTGTACGAAACTTAATGCAAAATGCCAACTACCAAAAGATGCGCCGGCTGATCTAGAGAATAATCACCCCTTTTTCTCAGCGGTGAGCTTAAAGCATACATTTCCTAGGCCTCCATGCTCCAGCCCAGGGTCAAAACAGGAGACAGTCCTGAAGATTGAACCATTAGGATCAACCCCTTCAGCGATCCTGTCCCACATTATGTGGATAGACTCCATTAACGGGCCTAATGCACCTATGCAGGCTGGGGCTGTAGACTCCTCCTTGTTCAATACGGCAAAATCAAAGACCAGCTTGTCACCCACTTTGATCCCGGCAGTGCAATACTTGGAAGAAATAGCTTCAGCAACAAACCTATAGTTCATCAATTCAAGTGCCTTGGGGAGTATCTTGGCTCTGTCGGGTCCAATCTTGGCGAAATCT
>Ga0209345_10003163_pt1 | contig 17196 bp, 20 predicted proteins | sample Cruoilmetagenom7_FD_187294 | JGI IMG/M metagenome (GOLD analysis project Ga0209345, IMG submission 187294) | Oil polluted marine microbial communities from Coal Oil Point, Santa Barbara, California, USA - Sample 7 (SPAdes) (version 2) | ecosystem: Environmental > Aquatic > Marine > Oil seeps ...
CCTCAGATTTGCATAAAAAGATACAGTGAATAGCCCGGTCTTTTAATCCCTTAAAAGACTTGCACTAATAAACCTTTAAAAAATAGAATTCATTATCGTCTTGATGCCTTTGTAGAAAAGAAAAATAGCACATCCACCAACAATAATTCCTATGATAAAAAAAATGTAAAACGTAAAATTGTCTTTATTTAAAAATGATAGTGTTATTAGGTAAGGACATAAAAATAGTAATGGTATTGTAATTGCCATAAATTTTAAGCCTTTTGCTAATAGTTTTTGATCAATGTGTTTTTGACTCATTACGATAATTTAAAATTGATACTCGAACACTATTATGTTTTTTAAGTAAGTTTTCAGCTTCTATTTGGCCAATATTTAGTTCGGTCATGATCATTTTAGTGCCACGATCTACTAATTTATCATTGCTAAGTTGCATATCGACCATTCTATTTCCTTTTACTTTTCCTAATTGAATCATCGTTGCCGTCGATATCATATTTAGTACTAATTTTTGAGCAGTACCAGCTTTCATACGTGAACTTCCAGTAACAAATTCAGGCCCTACTATAACTTCTATAGGAAAATTTGCTGTATTCGATAAAGGACTATTATGATTACAAGTGATACAGGCTGTAGGTATATTATGTTTATTACATTCTTCTAAAGCAGAAATTACATAAGGTGTAGTTCCAGATGCAGCAATACCAATAACAATATCATTTTGAGAAATATCATGTTTTTTAAGATCTTCCCAACCTTGAGTCTTGGAATCTTCAGCAAACTCTATTGCTTTACGAATAGCTGGATCTCCTCCAGCAATAAGTCCAATCACTAAATCATGTGAAACTCCAAACGTAGGAGGGCATTCACTAGCATCTACAACACCTAAGCGTCCACTAGTTCCTGAGCCAATGTAGAAAAGGCGGCCTTTATTTGATAGTTGTTTTACAACCTTTTCGGTTACTTTTTCTATTTGAGGAATGGCTTTTTCAACAGCAATTGGAACCGATTTATCTTCAAAATTCATATTCCTCATTAATTGAGAAATCGACATTTTTTCTAAATCTTGGTGATTTGATTCTTTCTCGGTTGTTTTTATAAAATCCATAATGCAAAAATACAATTCTTTAGGGATTTAGATTTAATAAACGTGTTGTAAATAAAAAGCCTTCTGTTCTGAAGGCTTTTTATTTAATTCTTAAAATTGAATTTAATTTTTAATGATTTTTTTTGTAAATGTGTTCCCATCAACTGTATTAAATGACAGTAAGTAAACCCCACTGTTCATTAAGCTTACATCTATAGAGTTATCAAGTCCTTTTAAATGGTTTGATAAAATAACTCGCCCTTGAAGATCTATAATATTATAATCATTAATAGTTCCTAATGTTCTATCGTATGAAATAGTTACAGAAGCATTTGCAGGGTTAGGAAAAACTTTTACTTTAGATGAAAATGCTTCAATATCTTCAATAGACAAAACATTAAAAATATCTTCTATTTAAACAAAAGATAATGCACGATCATACACTAGAATATTATCTAATTTTCCAGGAAATAAAATGTTTTGTAGATCTGCTTGAGTCGCTACTGTAAAAGGTAAAGGACTTGCAACTATTGGAGTATTATTAGTAGCGGAACCAACAGAGATTCCATTAATATATAAATGTGAATCTATTCCATTATAAGTGGCAGCTACATGTGTCCATTTTCCTGTTGGAATAACTCCAGAATCTATTGGTGTAGGTCCATTAACGTTCCAACGAATTCCTTGATCAGGATTTAAACCTAAATAATATCCTCCTGTTCCAGCACCATTCCAATTATTTAGAAGCCCTGTCCAATCAACTGTTGATTCACCAATTTCCAACCAAGCACATAAAGAAAAATTACTGTCAGCATCAAAATTAAAGGCGATCGGATTTGAAGCAAGATTCATGTATTCATTAATAAAAAGTAATGCTTGGTTTGATTCTCCAAATCGATCATTAACAGGTAATAATATTCCTACTCCTGCAACCTCAAGATCTAGAGCAGATGGACTTGAGTCTTCATAATTACCGTCATTTAATTTATAATGCCCAACCAATCCATCAGTAGGTATTTGTGAATAAGCTGAGAATAATAATAAGCTACAAATTATTGTAAAAAAAAGTTGATTTTTCATAATATGGTGTGTTAGTTTCTTTAAAAGTACATTTTTTTTTAATACTTCCTTTTAGACACACCAAAATATAATTATGAAACACATTCTATTTAACGAAAATAAAAGCCCTCAGGTTACTGAAGGCTTTTTTAGATTTATTTGAACATCTATTCACTTTAGCAATATGTTTTACTATAGCAAGTATTTTAGCTATGTACGATATTAGTTTTTATTATTTATGAGGATATTTTAATAAACCATTTGCCATCTATTTTAATCAACTTTGCTTTTTCATTTTTTGAATCACCATTTTTAAAGTTAGTGATAAATTTTACTTTAGCTGAATTTCCGTCTTCTTCTATAACTTCTTCTATAATTTCAATGTTTTTTAGACCATCTTTTTTATTCCATTCTTCAACAGCCATTGCTACTAAGCCCTCAATTTTTTTGGTTTCAGCTTCAGAGAATTTTTCTCCTTTGTCAGAAACATACAGAGCAGCAACCTTTTCAGTTTGGTTTGCTTTCATAAAATCGTAGAGTTTTACAACCGTATCTCCTGGAGAAGAACTACTTGAGCAAGAATTGAAGCTAAAAGCTATTGTTAGTGCTAAAAAGATTCCATAAAATTTTAAATTTCTCATAATTACACTTTTAAATTATTATTTATTCATATTAAATTATTCTATTAAAAATTGGGGCTTTTGTAAATTCTGAAGGAAATATGATATTGTGTTTACCAATGCCATAGTTTAGAACCTTTGCTTTAATTTTTAAGGAAATACCAACATTATTAAATGCTTTTAAAACAAGTTCTGTACAATATAGTTTTGAATCGGTTTCGAGATCGTATTTATTATCAAACTCATATTTTTTTAAGTAAAATGAATTAGCTTCTTGCACAACTTTATCTAAAAAGACCTTTTTATAATGACTCCTGTAAATAGCAAATTCTGATGTGTTTTTTGGTTTTAAAAATTCTGCTAAAGATTCTTTTTTTACCAATTTATTTTTATCAGGAACAACATGAATTACGAAAGGTATTTTATTCTCTATAGAAATGATACCTAAATGTGTAAACTCAGCATTTTTATCTGCTAAATAAACAGCATAACTTTCCGTTGATCGGCCACAACGGAAAATTAAATCACCATTATTTAGATTGGAAAGAGGAATATCATTTATGTTAGTTGTTTTGTTTAGAAAAGAAAAATAGGTAAAAAATAAAATGACCCAACTAAGAATTACAATGCTTAAAATAGATATAAGTACTTTTTTCATTTTCATAATAACACAGTTTAGTTATTACTTTGTACGTATTATAAGTGGAGAAACATAATGTTATAATGGAAATTTTTCCATTGTTTTATAAATAGATAGTTTTTATTTCGGGCAAGCGATCAAGTAAAATTCCATTCTTAAAAACTTTAATTTAAATTTAATATAACTTATTATTTCATCAACTTTACTAACGTTTACCTACCATTATTGGGTAGTAACGTCTGTTTTAATTGTTTTTTATTTCTAAACTAGGAGTAATCTAAAGATACAAAAAATTAAAATCAGAAACATTATAAATAGACATAAGGGAGGGCTAATATTTAGTCAAACGTTAAGTTATAATAGACACATATCAAATTGTATTTAGTGTTTATCTAATAATTCAAAAAAAAGCCTTCAGATTTTCTGAAGGCTTTTTAAATTTATAAGGTTAAGATCTACTAATAGTAAGTAAATCTTCTCACTTTAGCAATGTGTTTTGCTAATCTAATTACTTGGTGACTGTATCCATATTCGTTATCATACCAAACGTATAATACACAACTTTTACCATCTTCAGTGACGATGGTAGCATTACTATCGAAAATAGATGGGGCAGAAGAACCTACGATATCACTTGATACTAATTCATTGTTTAGTGAATATTTAATTTGTTCAACTAAATCACCTTCCATCGCATATCCTTTCATCATTGCGTTTAATTCTTCTACTGTCGTACTCTTTTCAAGTTTTAGACTAAGAATTGCCAATGATCCATTAGGAACAGGAACACGAATTGCATTAGATGTTAATTTTCCTTCAAAAGAAGGCAATGCTTTAGTTACTGCTTTACCGGCACCTGTTTCAGTAATTACCATGTTTAGAGCTGCAGCACGACCTCTTCTATATTTTTTATGCATATTATCAACCAAATTTTGATCGTTTGTATATGCATGAATTGTTTCTAAGTGACCGTTTACAACACCTAATTCATCCTCCATTGCTTTAAGTACGGGCGTAATAGCATTTGTTGTACAAGAAGCTGCAGAGAAAATATCTACAGTATTAGGATCATGCTCTTCATGATTTACACCATGAACAATATTAGGAATACCTTTACCAGGAGCTGTTAATAATACTTTTGAAGCTCCTTTAGGTACTAAGTGCCTTGCTAAAGCTACATCATCTCGAAAAGCACCTGTATTGTCAATAATTAAAGCATCATGGATGCCATAAGCTGTATAATCGATATCTTCAGGAGCATTAGCTGAAATGATATGAACTGTTGTTCCATTAATGATTAATGCTTTGTTTTCAAGATCAACAGAAACAGTTCCGTTAAAATCATTATGTACAGAATCATATTGTAACAATGAAGCTCTTTTTTCTAATACTGTTTGATCAATTGCACCTCTAGTTACAATGGCTCTTAAACGCATTTGTGAACCTTTACCAGCTTGAGACATTAATTCTCTAGCTAATAATCTACCAATACGACCAAAACCATATAAAATAACATCTTTCGGTGTAATTGTATGTCCGTTTTTGGCACCCTTTAATTTGTCTTTAACAAAAGCTAAAGCATCTTCGTATTTATCATCTTGTAAATGATACTCGTATGTTAATTTACCAATGTCAAGTTTTGAAGGAGGTAAATCTAATGTGCTTATCGCTTGTGCTATTTCAACAGAATCAAAAATAGAAATCGATTTTTCAACAAAATCTTTCGCGTATTTATGAAGGTTTAAAATATCACTTACATTACGGTCTATCAATTGGTTTCTAAAAATCACCAATTCAATTGACTTATCGTACCAAAGGTCACTTACAATTTTTATAAATTCTACCGTTGCTTTACGGCGGTCAGTTTGAAAAGAAAGTTCTTTTTCGTAAACATCAACAAAACTCATAGGTATGTGTTTTTTAAAGGGTTATAATTTTGTGCAAAAATACTTATTTATATATGATGGAGAAAGTTATTTGATAAAATAAATACCCTTCAAAATAAATAATAATTTTGAAGGGTATTTTTATCAGATTAAATAGGGGATTATCTGAAAATAAAACTGTTCATGTCTCCTTGTTGGTCCATAAAAGTGATTTTTATAGGATTACTCTTATGACGCGAATCCATTATTCTTTGAGCATCATTTATAGAGGAAACTTTTTTGTCATTAATTTTTAGGATGATAATTCCTGCTAAATTATATTGTTCGATATCTCTTGTAAGCGCTCTATTCACTTTTACACCATAACTTAGGCCTTTGTTTTTTAATTCACTTTTAGTTGCGTTTTTAATTTCCAAACCTAAATCTTCTAACTCATAGGTTTCCAACTTTATTAGGGTAACAGGTACATTTCTTTTCTTTCCATCTCTTAGCAACGTAACTTGTACTTCATCATTAGGTCTTTTAGAACCTAAATAACCAACTAAGTCTGAAAACTTTCCAATTTTAATTCCGTCAACTTCTTTGATAATATCTCCTTGTTCAATTCCACTTTTATCAGCGCCACTTCCTTTTTCAATTCCATTAACGAATACACCTTCTGTTTCATCAATTCCCATGTTGTTTGCGAAATCTGAATTTAAGTTTCTTCCTGTAATTCCTAAAATACCACGTTGAACATTTCCAAATTCCATGATGTCTTCAATTACTTTTCGAGCATTATTTGAAGGTACTGCAAATGAATACCCAACATAATTGCCTGTTTCAGAAGTGATCGCAGTATTGATTCCTATTAATTCTCCACGTGTATTTACCAAAGCTCCTCCGCTATTTCCTCTGTTAACAGCAGCATCAGTTTGTATGAAAGATTGAGGGTTTCCATCAAATTCATTTAAATCACGAGCTTTAGCACTTACAATTCCAGCGGTAACCGTAGAAGTAAGGTTAAAAGGATTACCAACGGCTAATACCCATTCTCCAATTTTTAGTTCATTTGAATCTCCAAAAGGAATGTAGGGTAATTTACCATCGGGTTCTACTTTAATTAAAGCAATATCAGTTTTTGGATCGGTACCAACCAATGTTGCAGTATATGTTTTATTGTTGTTTAGCGTAATTTCTAATTGTGATGAATTATCGATTACATGATTATTGGTGATGATATAACCATCAGGTGAAATAATAACTCCACTTCCAGAACCTATCATTGCTCTTGCTGTTCCTCCACCTGAAAAATATTCTCTTAATGAAGAAGGCTGTGTACTTATGGTTGTGTTTTTTACATGTACTACTGCGTGTACTGTTTTTTCAGCAGCATTAGTAAAATCGATATTAGTACCGTTTGTTACAGAACCAGTATAATTTGTTGGAATAAAAGTTGAAGCTTCATTCTGAATTTTATTATTTGTTACAATTTCAGGTTCTAAAAATAATTTATAACCACCTAATGTAAATGCGCCTGCTATAACTGCTACAAATGCTAAACGAAATATTTGTTTCATTGTTTTTTCTTTTTATTAATTACTCTGATAACTTAAAATTGCAAAATATTAGTATGCAGTCAATTCACTTTAACTCGTATTTAACATGACAAAAACATTTCTTTAACTCTTTGCTTTTAGTACATTTGCGATACATGGAATTCACTTTTTATAAATACCAAGGCACCGGAAATGATTTTATTATTATTGATAATAGAAGTCAATTGTTTCCAAAGGATAATTTTAAATTGGTCTCACAAATGTGTGATCGTAGGTTTGGAATTGGAGCAGATGGATTGTTGTTATTAGAAGAACATGACACCTTTGATTTCACGATGGTTTATTATAATGCAGATGGTTATTTAGGTTCTATGTGTGGAAACGGAGGAAGATGTATTGTACATTTTGCTAACTTTTTAAATGTGATTGAAAAGCAAGCCACTTTTGAGGCTTCAGATGGAATTCATAAAGCAACTATTAAAGATGATTTGATTTCACTAAAAATGAATGATGTTTCAGAATTTAAAAAAAGTGAAAACTTTACATTTTTAAATACAGGATCTCCACATCATGTTGAATTAGTTGATGATATTGTTAGTTTTCCTGTAAAAGAAAAAGGGGAAATAATTCGTTATAATACATATGGCGATGAGGGTTCTAATGTTAACTTTGTTTCTCAGTTAAATGATCAAGAGTTCAAAGTAAGAACCTATGAACGTGGAGTTGAAGATGAAACTTTATCTTGTGGGACTGGTGTTACAGCGGTTGCAATAGCCATGTATGAAACCAATAATACCGTTGCAAATAATATAACAATGCATACAGAAGGAGGAATTCTTGAAGTTCGTTTTATAAAAGAGAATGAAACATATACTTCTATTTATCTTACAGGACCAGCAGAACAAGTTTTTAAAGGAGTTTGGAAATGAAGACATTAATTGGAACAGATATATATTTAAGAGCTTTAGAGCCAACCGATTTAGATTTTCTTTATCATATGGAAAATGATGAATCATTATGGGAAGTTAGTAATACATCTACACCATTTTCAAAATTTGTATTATCACAATACTTGGAGAATTCACACCGAGATATATTCGATATTAAGCAATTACGACTTGTAATCTGCAAGAAAGATTCAGATCTTCCTATTGGTTGTATCGATTTATTCGATTTTGAACCTAAGCATCATAGAGTAGGAATAGGAATTGTAATTTTTTCAGAAGAAGAAAAACAAAAAGGTTTTGCATTACAATCTATTCAATTATTGGCACGTTATGTGTTTCAGCATTTAAATATAAGAACGGTTTTTGCTAATATAACCGAAAGTAATTCAGCAAGTATTCAGCTTTTTGAAAAGGCAGGATTTACTAAAGTAGGAGTAAAAAAAGATTGGCTCTTGATAGAAGGAGTATATAAAAACGAACTATTATATCAATTAATAAATAATGTACATTAAAAAAATACTTATTATCATATCACTTCTAGGGTTAGTTGGTATGGCAGCTTTTTCATATTATGTTTATAATGCTGTATTTACTTCAAATACTGCTTTTAATAATGAGGAAGCGCATATTTATATTCCAACAGGAGCAAAGTTTAAAAATGTTTTAGAGGAATTAAGACCATTGTTAACAGATGATATTTCATTTGAAGCTGTTGCAAACAGAAAAAAATACCCCGCTAATATAAAACCGGGTCATTATATCATTAAAAAGGGAATGAATAATAATGATATTGTAAATACAATACGAAGTAAAAATATTCCGATTAAAATAAAATTCAATAATCAAGAACGATTAGAAAACTTAGCTGGGCACTTATCTAGACAAATTGAACAAGACAGTTTAACTATATTAAACGCTATGAAAGAGCGTGAGTTTTTAGCAAAGAATGATTTGAATATTCAAAATGTACTTTCACTATTTATTCCGAATACCTATGAAGTATATTGGAATACTACTGCAAATGATTTCTGTGATAAAATGCAAAATGAATACAATCGATTTTGGAATGATTCAAGAAAGAAAAAGGCAGATGTGTTAGGAATGACTCCTAAGGAAGTTATTTCACTAGCAGCAATTGTTCAGAAAGAGACTGCAAAAGTTGATGAACGCAGTAGAGTGGCAGGGGTTTATTTAAATAGAATTAAAGTGGGTATGTTGTTGCAAGCAGATCCAACAGTGATTTACGCTAAAAAATTGGCGGAAAATAATTTCGACCAAGAAATTAAACGTGTTTTATATAAAGACCTTGAAATTGATTCTCCTTATAATACTTATAAATATGCAGGAGTTCCCCCTGGTCCAATTTCAATGCCAGATATAACTTCAATTGATGCTGTTTTAAATCCTGAAAAGCATGGATATTACTATTTTGTGGCCAATGTTAAGGATTTTGGCTATCATAAATTTGCTAAATCATTAGCACAACATAATAGAAATAGACAGGAATATGTACGTTGGATCAATAGCCAAGGAGTTAACAGGTAGTCTTCCTTTAACACGCTGTTTTTTATATGATTAATATCATTTCTCTCCCTTTTTTCATGTAGTAATTTTGTGCCATGAATATATGGTTTTTGATGCTATAATTTCATTAAGAAATATTTAACAGCTTCATAATCATATAATTAAAAAAGGTTGTATATTTGCACTCCGAAAAACAAAGAGTAGGAATTCTCTTTAATTTTTGAACAAATGAAACGTAACATACTACAAATTAGCTTTTTACTTGTTGTCATGCTAGGCATAACAACTGGTTTTTCTACGAAGGTAGAAGCAGATTTATCACAGTACCAAATGAATGGTTTGGAGCTTTGCTATGATGTACCTAATGAAAATGAAGTAGATACTTTTGTTTTTGACTTCCCTGATTACCATCTTTTTCTAGGAAAATCTTATATAGGTTTTAAAGAAGCAGTTGGTTTTAAGGAATCTAGAGGTGATTATTCAGTGATAAATCAATATGGTTATATGGGAAAATACCAATTTGGTAAAGGAACCCTAAAAATGATTGGAATTCACGATGCTAGTTTTTTCTTGGAAGACACTAAATTACAAGAACAAGCTTTTACAGCTTATGCAGCTAGAAACAAATGGATTCTAAGACGTGATATAAAACGCTATGTTGGAACCTATATTCGAGGAGTTAAAATTACTGAATCAGGAATATTAGCTGCAGCTCACTTAGGAGGAGCAGGTAATGTGAAAATATATTTAAGAAGTGGTGGAATGAACGGATTCAGTGATGCATTCGGAACTTCAATACGTTACTATCTTAAAAAATTCTCAGGATACGATACTTCATTTGTAATTGCAAATAAGCAAGCAACCGTATTATAATATAAATTATTTTTGAATAATAAATATGGTGGGTCTTTTATGAAGGTCCACCTTTATTTTTTTCCAATCTTCTATAGTGTAAGTTCTAATATATTCTGAAGGTAATGTTATATCGCAAGCAACACATAGTTTTGTTTGATTATGTAAAGCAACTTTTAAACTCTCTAGCATTTGGTTGTTTCGATACGGAGTTTCAATAAAAGATTGCGATTGATCATATTCTATCGATAATTTCTCTAATCGTTTGAGTTCAGCTTTTCGTTCCCTTTTATCAATCGGTAAATACCCATTGAAGGCAAAGTTTTGACCATTAAATCCACTTGCCATCATAGCTAATAAAATTGAAGAAGGGCCAACTAATGGAACAACTTTTATTCCTTTTATATGTGCTTGTTCAACTATTAAAGCTCCAGGGTCAGCAATTCCTGGACATCCAGCATCTGAAATTATCCCAACATCTTTTCCTTCAAAACAAGGAGAAAGCATATCAGGAATTTCATTTATATCGGTGAATTTATTTATCTGATTAATATGTAAATCTGGTTGCGATTTTTTAGGCGCAATACTTTTTATAAACCTACGAGCATTTTTCTCGTGTTCAACAATATAAAAATCGATGTTTTCAATTGCTTTCTTTACCAACAAAGGCAATACCTCCAAAGGGGGAGTATCGCCTAATGTACATGGTATTAAATATACTTTTCCTAGTTCAGGTTGCATTCAATATTATTTAACAACTAATTTTTTAATAATTGATTGTCCGTTTTCAGTTTCAATTTTAACTAAATAAACACCTTTACTTAAGTTGCTTATAGGAATTAACTTTTCAGAAAGAGAAATGTTTTTTTCAGTATAAATTATACTTCCTTTTAAATCAATAATTGAAATAGAGCTAATTAATTTGTTGTTAGAAATGCTAACTTCTAAATTTTCTGAAGCAGGATTCGGAGATAGTGTTAATTGATTTGTGGTATTAAAATTTGGATTTGATAATACTCCTCCTTTTACTTTTTGAATATTTCCTGCGATATCTACAATATATAATTCTTTATGAATGTCTTCTCCAAAAGAAACCCAGGTTCCACCATAATCACCAAAATTGACAATATTGTCACTGCCATCTAAATATTGAATATCACCATTTCCTGTAGTTGCAAAAATATAAACACCTGCAATATCAGTATACATTGTCCCTCTATACACATATCCACCTACAACACTACAAAAACAAGGAGGGATAGGGTAATCTGCTACTGGAAAAGTCATTTCAGACATTGGAGCACATCCTGCTGTATTAAAAGGAGCATTTCCTTCATAACAACGCCATCCGTAATTTAGCCCAGCTTCTGAAGAGTGAACACGGTTTATTTCTTCAAATGAATTTTGACCTACATCTCCAATCCATAAATCACCTGTTGTTTCATCAAAAGTAAATCTCCAAGGGTTTCGTAGACCAATAGCCCAAATTTCATCAAGACCATCAGGATTTCCAACATAAGGATTATCAGCTGGGATTCCATAATTTTCTGGACTACTTGGGTTATCAATATCTATACGAAGCATTTTACCTAATAAGTTTAATTTATTTTGAGCACGATTTCCAGGGTCTCCACCAGATCCACCGTCACCCATACCTATATATAAATAACCATCAGGTCCAAATGTAATGTTACCTCCATTATGGTTACCAAAAGGTTGTGGAATAGTCATCAAATTTAATTCTGAATTAGGATCTGCTATATCAGGATCTGTTCCATCTACATTAAATCTTGAAATAACTGTATCTCCAGAATTGTTTGTGTAGTTTACATAAAAATAACCATTGTTAGCATAATCTGGATGAAAAGCAAGACCTAAAAGACCTCTCTCACCACCACTCGAAATTAGTGCGTCAATATCTAAAAAAGGTGTAGGGTTTTCTGAACCATCTGCATTTAATATTATGATTTTCCCATCTTGTTCATTAACAAATAGACGATCATCACCAGCATTTTCAATACCTAATGGACTTGAAAGACCATCGGCAAATAATTCTAATTCAATAGTTTGTGCGTTTAAAATACTAGAAAATAGAAATAAAGCAAATAGGGTAAGATTTTTCATAGTTTAATATTTTTCTACTAAAATAGTAAAAACATTAATAAATAAACTATAGTCTTGATGCTATTTGGTCACAGGCTTTATCTAACATTTGATAGACATCTTCAAAGCCTTGCCCTCCACCATAATAAGGGTCTGGCACATCAACATTTTCATTTGGGAATATTTCATCTAAAATTAGCTGAACTTTTGCTTTTTCTTCTTCAGATTGAGCCAAATGGATAACATTTTCATAATTTGAATTATCCATGACAAATATAAAATCGAAGTTAGAAAAATCTGCATGACTAAATTGCCTACCTCTTTGGGTTGAGATATTTAATCCATGCTTTTTTGCAATATCAATACTTCTAGGGTCTGGAGAATTTCCTACATGCCAAGGACCTGTACCTGCTGAATCAACATATACGTTTGATGTATCAACTTTAGATTTTAAAATACCTTCAGCTAAAGGAGAGCGGCAAATATTACCTAAACAAACCATGAGAACTTTAGTTTTCATAATGTTTATTTGTAAAATTAATTATAAGGTAAGTTTCTTATTTAAGTCTTCTACGTATTTTCTGAACTGCTTATCGGTACTTGATAAGTTGTTAACAGTTTTACATGCATGAAGAACAGTAGCGTGATCTCTTTGTCCAATTTGTGAACCAATAGAAGCTAAAGATGCTTTTGTAAATTTCTTTGCAAAAAACATAGCTAATTGTCTTGCTTGTACAATATGACGCTTTCTTGTTTTAGATTGAAGTGTATCAATATCCATCTGGAAATATTCACTTACCACTTTTTGGATGTATTCAATAGAAACTTCTCTCTTTGTGTGCTTCACATAATTTTCAACAATTTTGCGAGCAAGATCGATTGTGATTTCTTTTTTATTGAATGAAGAATGAGCAATTAAAGAGATAATTGCACCTTCCAACTCTCTAATATTCGTTTTAATGTTGTTTGCTAAAAACTCAATGATGTCTTCAGGCATTTCAACACCGTCACGGTATAATTTATTCTTAATAATAGCAACACGAGTATCGTAATCTGGATGATTTAACTCGGCAGATAATCCCCATTTAAAACGAGATAATAAGCGCTGTTCTATGTCAATCATGTCAACTGGAGCTTTGTCACTTGTTAAAATAACTTGCTTTCCGTTTTGATGTAAATGATTGAATATGTGGAAGAAAACATCTTGTGTTCCTGCTTTACCAGAAAGCAATTGAATGTCATCAACTATTAAGATATCTATAATTTGATAGAAGTGAATAAAATCGTTTCTATTATTCTTTTTAACAGATTCAATATATTGTTGCGTGAATTTTTCAGCAGAAATATATAACACTGTTTTCTCTGGGTATTTATCTTTTATTTCAACTCCAATAGCGTGTGCTAAATGAGTTTTTCCTAGACCAACTCCTCCAAAAACCAATAATGGATTAAATGAAGTTCCTCCAGGTTTATTTGCAACTGCCATTCCAGCAGAACGCGCTAATCTATTTGAATCACCTTCTAAGAAACTGTCGAAATTGTAATTCGGATTTAATTGCGATTCAATTTTCACATTTCTAATTCCAGGAATTACAAATGGATTTTTTAATTCAGGGCTTTTATTTTTTAAAGGGACATCAACATCTTGAGATTTTAAATGACCTCTATTTGCACTTGGGATTTTTTCAGTAAAAGGTTTCTTATTGCCATAGGTGTTCTCCATTTTAATAATGTAGACCAACTTTGCTTTTTCACCTAATTCTTTGGTAAGTGCAACTTTTAAAATTTTTACATAATGCTCTTCTAACCATTCATAGAAAAATTTACTAGGGACTTGAATGCTCAATGCATCATCAGTCAATTTAACTGCTTTTATTGGTTCAAACCAAGTTTTGTAAGCTTGAGCGGTAATGTTGTCTTCGATAAAGTCAAGACAGTTTTTCCACACCGAGTTAGCAGTTTTGCTCATAGTTAATTTTGAAGAATTGTTAGTTATTATGTGATTAAGAAACGTGAAATGTTGTTGTTGGTTAATGATTTCTTAACAATGCAAATATGTGAACAAAAAAGTTAAAAAAAAAATACTTTTGCTATTGAATTATTAGTTTTTTTTCATCATATTCCCGTAACGTTAAAACTACAAAAAAACTTCTTCATTCTAGTAAATTATTTTGAAAAAAACTTATACAAATCTTAGAGTCCGATATGGAGAGACAGACCAAATGGGAATTGTCTATTACGGAAATTATGCAGAATACCTAGAACAGGGGCGAACCGAATGGCTTAGAGAGCTTGGATTTTCTTATAAATTCTTGGAAGAAAACAATGTGCATTTGCCTGTTGTTAATTTAAATATCGATTATAAAAAACCTGCTTTATATGATGATGTGATCACTATAACAACTACGCTGAAAAAAATGCCTTCTGTTAAAATTGAATTTTATTATGAAATTCATAATCAAGAAGGGCAATTATTAATTCAAGCAACAACAACTTTAGTATTTGTTAATAGTATAACTAATAAGTTAATGAAAGCTCCAGATTATTTAATTGAAAAGTTAGAAGATTAATATCTATTTTATTTTTTTGATTGTTACTTTATAGGTGTTGTCAAATAAATTAAAAATTCGTTCTGCATCTTTTTTGCGTACTGAAATAATGTATTCACAATTCAATTCTAATTTTTGACCAGTAATATTTAAGTTTTGATCTTTAATAATTCGCATAACGGTATTCATTTCTGGATATTCAAACTGTAATTTAAAATCTATATCTATAGTTTTTTCTACAATGTTTGAATTTTCAAGCGCCCATTGAGCTCCAGTTTTGTAGGCTTGTATTAATCCGCCAACTCCTAATTTTGTTCCGCCGAAATAGCGAACCACAACCACTAATATGTTTGTTACATCGAAAGATTGTAATTGTCCATAAATAGGCATTCCTGCACTATTTGAAGGTTCACCATCATCATTAGCTCTGTATTTACTATAATCTTTGCCTAATTGCCAAGCATAACACCAATGCCTAGCGTTGAAATGCGTCTTTTTTAACCCTTCAATATGTTCTTTTATTTCTTCTTCCGAAGTAACTGGAAAAGCATAACCATAGAATTTACTTCCACGATCTTTAAAGAGAGATTCTTCAGAAGGTTTAATAATTGTTTTATATGTGTCTTTAATTGAATCCATTCATTTTGAAAAGAATATGAGAAGAATACTAGTGATTGCTAACAATATTCCGAACCAATTCTTCGGAATTAATTTCTCTTTAAAAAGTAATATTCCTAGAATGGTTGATAACATGACTACGGCCACATTATTTAAAGTAAAAACTTCTGAACTTTCTAGCCCTTCACTCCGCAAGGCTTGTACTAAAAAGTAAACCGAAAAGTAATTTGGAATCCCTAAGAATATTCCGGCAAACCAATTTTTCAATTCAATCTTTACTGTTCCATTAATAGCTTTATATACTATGATTAAAGCTCCTACAATTGCTGCGGAAAAAAATATTGTGGCTGAGAATAAAGGAACGTCATCTTTTGCTACAAAACTATCTTCAAGAAATTTAATACTAGTATCTACAATTCCACTTCCTATAAAAACCAAAATAGGATAAATGATATATTTCTTATCAATTGAAATATTCGATTTTGCTTTTAAAGATGAAAAGTAAACAGCGATAAGCGCTAAAAGAATTCCTATAATTTTTAAAACACTGGCATCTTCTTTATAATAAAAAAGACCAAAAAGAATAGGAATGACCATGCTCATTTTGGTAGCAATAGAAACTACCGATAAACCACCTTTTTGAGTGGTGATAGCCATTAATACAAAGACGACTATAAAAAGTATTCCTAAAAGAACAGAATAATAAAACCATTCATATCGAACCATTTGCGAAATTGAAGCTACTTGTCCATAGGCAATAATCCCTGTGAAAAAAGCAACAATGTAGTTAGCAGTAATTGCTTGAAGAATGTTGATGTTGAAGCGTTCAAACAATTTAAAAACTACAAATATTAAAGTAGCCGCTAATACGCTAAACAGTAAATATATCAAGGTTGAATTGGGTTTAAGTTAGGTCAAATATATCTTTTTTCTTTTGAAATAGATGAACAATATTGTCATCAATTGGATTGTTGTTCCAAACATGAATGCCTAACTTCTTAGCAGCTTCAGTATTTTCAAAAGTGTCGTCTATAAAAATACATTCTTCCGCTTTTAAGGAATGTGTTTCTAAAACAAATTGATAGATTTCTTCTTCAGGTTTTCTAAAATGAATTTCATGCGAAAGATAGAAATAATGGAATGAGTTTTTAAAACGATTGTAACGTTCAATACCCATGTTTTCTATTACTTTTTCTATGTGAAGCTCATTGGTGTTGCTTAAAAGAATTAGTTGATATTGATCTACCTTAGCTAAGTCTTCAATAAATTTAAGGCGATGTTCTGGAAAGTCAAGAATAATTGCATTCCAAGCAGCTTCTAATTGTTTTCTTTCTGAATTGGGAAATACTTTATGATAGAATGAAACAAACTCAGCACTTGAAATGTTACCTGTTTCATATAATTTATTTATTTCCATCATTTCTTCAGAAAAAGAAGTAATTCCAAGCTTTTTTAATTCACGATAGGTTGCTTGTTTGTCTAAATTAATAAACACATCGCCAAAGTCGAATATGATGGTTTTAATCATTAAAATAAAAGTATAATTTATCCTGAAGAACTGTTTCTTCTGAAGTAGCTTTCTTATTAAGTAGTGGAGCTTTTACACCTTCATTAAAAGCAGGTGTACCAACAAATATTCTAGCTTCATCCCAAAGATTATTATCGATAAATGTTTGAAGTGTTTTTGCACCTCCTTCTATGATAACTGAAACTACTTGATGCGTATGTAAAACTGAACATATTTGTTCAACGATTGGCTTTGAAAAGTCAATC
>Ga0209345_10003164_pt1 | contig 17191 bp, 14 predicted proteins | sample Cruoilmetagenom7_FD_187294 | JGI IMG/M metagenome (GOLD analysis project Ga0209345, IMG submission 187294) | Oil polluted marine microbial communities from Coal Oil Point, Santa Barbara, California, USA - Sample 7 (SPAdes) (version 2) | ecosystem: Environmental > Aquatic > Marine > Oil seeps ...
TTGAACCAGCATTTTCAAAATTAGCAATAGGAGAAGGACCAATTGCAGTAACTACAGAACCATCTGCAGGATCAAAAGTTCCAAATTCACCAGTTGCATTCATAGCACACCAAGCAGCACCACCACCTGAAGCAGCTTCTTCACCAACAACATTCATTACTAACCCTTGAGTAAGACCTAAATCACCAAAACGAGTTGGTACTAAAGCTCCACATTCAGGAGCCATAATCCAAGAAGGACCAGTTTCTCCATCATTATTACATCCAAAACGCATGTAATTAGAATCAGTTAAGTCATCAATGATAACAACTTCTAATACCATAATCTCTCCAGCAGGTACTGTTGCAGCAACTGGGATAGATACGATAGTTTCAGAATCAGCAGCTACAATTGTTCCAGCTCCAGTTCCTAATAAAGTAAGAGTTGCTGTATCTACATCTTGAGAATCAGAAGAATAAATGTTAACTGTCATTGGGAAACCAGCAGGAGTAATAACTCCAACACCGATAGCAATTTCAGCATCTGTAACATTAAAATCTCCAGCAATACCAAAGTCATTCGCTAAATCGAAAGCTCTGTGCATTGTGTTATCAGTAAATCTTGTAGCATTTGCACAAGCAATCTCAGCACCAGCTTCGATATTTTGAGTAGCACTATGAGTAATTACTACAGGAGGCATTCTATTTAAATCTTGATCTCCTTTAGCTTCTCTAGTTGCAGTTCCAGCAGGACCATTGTAAACAATAGTTCCTGTAATATTAGAACTTCTAAAAGTAGTGTTAGGATCTAAATTTCTTGCATCTACATTTTGTGAAAATGTTTTTGTTGTAACACCTTTTTTAGACAAGTGACTTCTTAATTGAAGTTGTTCCTCTTGAGTAAAATAATCTGAAATACTACCATGATTGTTACCTATTTGTTCCAATCTGTTTAATAGTTCATCAATCGGTGTTGATTGAGCTCTTTGAGCATTAGTTGTACCTACGATACAAATAACAGCAAAAAGCAATAATGTAATTGTTTTTTTCATAATTTAATAAATATTTTTAGTTAATATTTTATAAATGTACCGAAAAAAAGACTTAAGAACAAATGTTTTTCGACAAGAGGCTTTTTTTAACGTTCAAAAAAAAATGACGCAATTTCTATATAAAACAAAAAAGCCTGATTATAAACATTTTACAACCAGACTTGCTTCGTATTTAGATTAATTATTTATTCGTTTTCTACAAATGCTTCCATTACTTCATTACTTACTCCCATGTTAGAAAATCCTCCATCATTAAATAAGTTTTGTAATGTTACTCTTTTGGTTAAATCACTAAACATTGCAACGGTATAATTTGCACAATCCATAGCAGTAGCATTTCCTAAAGGAGACATTTTTTCAGCATATGCTATAAAACCATCAAAACCTTTAACTCCTTGACCAGCTGTGGTAGGTGTTGGAGATTGTGAAATAGTATTTACACGTACTTTTTTATCCTTTCCGAAGAAATAACCAAAACTACGTGCAATAGATTCTAAATATGCTTTATTATCTGCCATATCATTATAATCTGGAAACACACGTTGAGCTGCCATATATGTAAGGGCTACAATACTTCCCCACTCGTTCATCGCATCTTTTTTGTACAATACTTGCATTGTTTTATGAAAAGACCCAGCTGATACATCCCATCCTTTTTGAGTCCAACTATAATTTTGGTCTGTATAATGTTTGCCTTTTCTAACATTGACAGACATTCCAATAGAATGCAATACAAAATCAATTTTGCCTCCTAATATCTCCATAGATTTTTCTACAAGATTTTCTAAATCTTCAAGGCTTGTAGCATCCGCAGGAATAATTTCAGAATTAGTTTTTTTTGCTAATTCATTTATTTGCCCCATTCTCATCGCGATTGGTGCATTTGTTAAAACAAACTCTCCTCCTTCTTCATGAATGCGTTCTGCTGTTTTCCAAGCAATTGAATTTTCATCTAAAGCTCCAAATATAATTCCTCGTTTTCCTTTTAATAAATTATAAGACATTGATTCTTCTTTGTTAGTTATTAATTATAATTTTATAATCTCTTTAAATTTCTATTCAAAGATACATTTTAATTCAGTAATTCTTTGGCGTGTAATATTGCTGTTTCAGACTTCTCTTTACCTCCTATCATTTCGGCAATTTCTTCTATTCTTTCAGATGAACTTAATTTTCTCAATCTAGTTACAGTTACATTATTATAGTCTTCCTTATAAATTTTTAAATGACTTTTACCTCTACCAGCTAATTGTGGTAAATGCGTAATACAAATCATTTGTAAATTTTCACTCATAGCTTCTAAGATCAACGCCATTTTTGTAGCTACTTCTCCTGAAACTCCTGTATCTATTTCGTCAAAAATTAAAGTAGGTAATTTTTTATAATTGGCTAGAACCGATTTTATAGCAAGCATGATTCTACTCAATTCTCCTCCTGATGCTACCTTTTTTAAAGGCGCATAACTTAATCCTTTATTCGCAGTAAACAACAGAGACAAATTATCTGTACCATTCTTTTTAAAGGTTGGGGATTTTGAAAATTCAAATTTAAAGCTCGCATTTGGTAAACCTAATTGGAAAAGAATGGATTCCATTTTTTCTTTTAATAAAGGAATTGCTTTACTTCTACTTTTTGATATTTTGTTTCCTATTAAAGTAAGTTTATTAAATATTTTTTGTTGTTTATTTTCTAATTCAGAAATATTTTCATCAAGGTTTAATGTAGAATCTATTTGAATTTTTAAAGTATTCTGAATTTCCAATAATTCTTCAACTGTCGCAACAGAATGCTTTTGTTGTAATTTATATATGCTCTGTAATGTATTGTTTATTTCAAATAACAAGTTTGGATTTGCTTCTACATTTGAAGCTTTATCTTGTATTGACTCTTGTAAATCTTCTAACTCAATCACACAACTATTGATTCTTTCCCAAAAGTTATCATATTCAGAAGCATAAGATTTGATGCTAGAAAGTGCATTTCTAATTTCCTTTGCAGTTTCAATAGTTCCTATTTGTTCTTCAGACAATAACTGTAATGCTTTTGAAAAAACTTCCTGAATTGATTCTGTATTATTTAAACTTTCAAATGACTCTTCAAGCGATTCAAGATGTACTCCTTCTAATTTTGCTTGTTCTAATTCATTAAACAAAAATGTATTATAATCTAATTCTTTATTCGCAGATTCCTTTTTATATTTTAATTCTGAAATAGATTCAGATAAATCAAAATAAGTTTTTAATTCTTCTGAATAAGTTAATAATAAACTTTCATTTTTTGCTAACACATCAATAACTTCCATCTGAAAATTTTCAGAAAATAGTGCTAGTGTTTCGTGTTGATTATGAATATCAATTAAATAGGTCGCTAAGGCTTGAAGTTGTTGTAAAGTTACAGGAGAATCATTTACAAAAGCTCTACTTTTTCCATTAGGAAGTAATTCTCTCCTTACAATTGTTTCTGTATCATAATCCATTGTGTTTGTAGTAAACACATTTTGAATGTTTAATCTTTCAATGGAGAAATGAGCTTCTATTATGCATTTTTTTGAAGTATCTTTTATACTACTCAACTCTGCTCTTTTCCCTAATATAAGTGATAAGGCACCAAGTAAAATAGATTTACCTGCTCCAGTCTCACCCGTAATTATGGTAAGTCCTGAAGTTAAATCAACATTAATATCATCTATTAATGCATAATTTTTTATAGATAGTTGGGTAATCACAATGCTTCAATTAAATTACCTTATAAATGTAATTGGCTTTTATTATTCCTGCAAGAAAAATAAATGATTAAAATTTAATCTTAGACCAATTATTACGTTTTGTAGGCGCCATTCGATTAAGATTATCAATTAATGTAGTAATATCTACACTTGGTCCGCCGCTAAATAATTTTTGAATTTCATCACTTTTCGCATCAAAAAATGTTCTAAGTAAATAAGAATTCGGTCTGCGATCATTGATCTTTTTTAAAGTTGAAAGTGCAGATATCACACTCTCCTTACCTGCCTTTTGGTTAGCTGACATTGCATCTAAACCTGATCGATGATATTCGTACATTGCTGTGTGAAACTCTTTATAAACACTAGAAATTAAAGCATCATTAAATCGAAAACGAGATTGTGTTCCATCCGTAGATTTCCAACCTTGATAATTACTAGAAGCTGCAGTATTTACAATTTGTTTTGCTGTTTCAAAGTATTCGAATCCTGAATTTTCTTCAAAAGTATCAGCATCTAAACCTATGATTGTATACACATGAAATGCAATTACAGAAACTAAATTTGAATCGAAGTTATTAATATTAAACACCAAAGGTTCAAACTCCGTATAATCAAAACTGAATTGTCTGTCATTGTAGTTATAAATAGGGCTATCATACACCGAACCATAAACAGGTCTTGAAGCCTGTACTTGTAAATTACAAGAAAAGCTATTAGAGTCAAACTCATTAACTATAATAGACATATTACAATCTATTCTTTCCTGGTTTTTAAACTCTTTATTTGTCCATGTTGTATTGTTTAAAAACTCGGTAAGTTGTTGTTCTAAAGTTCTAAACACTTGTTGGTTTTGTTGCCCAGTTTTAGTTGCATCAATTGAAACTGTACAATTTAACTCTTGTGCTTGAATTGTAATTACTGAAAATATAAGCGATAATATTAATATAACTTTACGCATGGATTTGTTTTATAATATGTTGTAAGATATCGAATGCTACTTCTTTTTTAGATTTAACAGGATAAGGCTCTACTTTATTGTCTTTGGATATAATAGTCACCTTATTCGTGTCTGTTTTAAAACCAGCACCTTTATCATTAAGCGAATTTAAGACAATTAAATCTAAATTCTTTCTTAGAAGTTTTGTTTTTGCATTTTCAATTTCATTTTCTGTTTCTAAAGCAAAACCTACTAAAATTTGTTTGTTTTTTATTTTTCCTAAGGAAGCTAATATGTCTTTCGTTTTTTTAAGCTCTAAAACTAAGCTATCATCTTTCTTTTTTATTTTTTGTTCAGCAACATTAATTGGTGTAAAGTCAGCAACTGCAGCTGTTAATATTCCAATTTGACAATCATTAAAATGTGTATGCACCGCTTGATACATTTCTTCTGCAGAAGTCACTTTAATTACTTTTACTAAACTATGTTCTAGTTGTAAAGAAACAGGACCTGAAACTAACAAAACCTCAGCTCCTAATGATGCAGCTGCTTCAGCTATAGCATATCCCATTTTACCGCTAGAGTGATTTCCAATAAAACGAACTGGATCTATTGCTTCAAAAGTTGGGCCTGCTGTAATAAGAATTTTTTTTCCTTTTAAAGGTAAGTTCTTTAAAATGTCATTTTCCAAGAAATTAACAATCTCTTCTGGCTCAGCCATTCTACCTTTTCCAATTAAACCACTTGCTAATTCTCCGCTAGTTGCTTCAATTTGAATATTCCCAAATTCATTTAATTTTGAAAAAGAACTCAATGTTGTAGGATGCTTGTACATGTCTAAATCCATTGCTGGAGCGTAATATACTGGGCATTTAGCTGAAAGATATACAGCTAATAATAAATTATCACAGACGCCATTCGCCATTTTAGATAATGTATTTGCTGTAGCTGGAGCTATTACAAATAAATCAGCCCAAAGGGCTAACTCAACATGGTTATTCCATTGGGCATTATCATCATCTTCATTTGTAAAGGAAGAGTGTACTTCGTTTTTAGATAAGGTTGAAAGTGTTAATGGAGTGACAAATTCTTTAGCTGAAGGAGTCATAACTACCTTCACATTTGCGCCATTTTTCACTAATAAACGTACTAAAAAAGCAGATTTATAAGCGGCAATACCGGCTGTAATACCTAGTAATATATTTTTTCCGCTTAGAATAGACATTTTTATTTATCTAATGCTTCGTCTTTTGTGTTTCTATGGTAGATTTTATTTTCTAACCATTCTTGAACTGCCAAAGCATGAGGCTTTGGTAATCTTTCATAAAACTTAGAAACTTCAATCTGTTCTTTGTTTTCAAAGATTTCTTCTAAAGAATCATTATATGTAGCAAATTCATCTAATTTTTCGATAAGCTCTTTTTTAATATCAGCATTTATCTGAATAGATCTTTTAGAAATAATCGAGATTGCTTCATAAATATTATTCGTTGGAGCATCAACTAAATTCTTATCAATAGTTTCAGTATTGATGTTTGCATCGCTATTTTTAATATCTAACATAACTTTATTTTAAACTTGATGTTTCGGTTTTGTATTCGTTTAATCGCTTATTAACGTCTTCAATTAATTTATCAGAATCTTCTTTTACATCACTGTCACCATAATATTTTGCAAAATTATTATAATATCCTTTTGCTGTAATTAAACGGTCTTTTACTAATGAAGGAAAACTATTAATTGCTAATCTATAGGCTGCTTCGAACTTACCAAAGTAAGCATTTTTTCGATATACAGAACCAGGATTATCCAATATAAAATTATCAAATGACTCTATTGCAGCTTTATAATCTGAAATTCGCAGGTATTGCTTAGCAGTTTCAATGCTTTTCTTTTCTAGCTTATTATTCAATTCAGCGACCTTAGCATTTGCATCTGTTCTTAATTCAGAATCAGGATACTTATCAATGAAACTTTGAAGCTTTTCTAAGCCTTTATAAGTTTCTTCTTGATCTAAAGAAAATCTTGAAGATAATTCATAATAACTTTGTGCTCCTTTAAAAGATGCAATTTCAACACTATCGCTTTTTGGATATGAAGTTGCGAATCTTTCAAATTGATATCCTGCCAAATAAAAATCTTCTAAGTTGTAAAATGTATTTGCATACATAAACATTAGCTTTTCAGCTTGAGGTTTTCCACGATATGCAGGAACAATTTGTTCCATTAACTTTAAAGCTTTTTTATACTTTCCATTTTCATACATTGTATTCATCATAGAATACTTTTTTGCTGTATCATCATTTTTAAGTACTCTTTGGTACTCACTACATGAAGTAAATAGAAGTATTGATAATATAAGTAAAAGGGTTGTTCTCATAGTTTTAAAAAACATCGTGCAAAAGTAATAAATTAAACGTGATAATAAAAACTTATTATCAGGCTAAAATATTACGCTTAGCACTAATAAACATTACTTTTCTGAAATAATTAACGTAAGTAATTCATTATAGTATTAATATGAATCGATAAAATCATCAATCTTTGAAGCTAACGTATTGCTAATACCTACCAATGGCAGCCTCACATAATCGCTACAAATTCCTAATTTCTTAAATACATATTTTATTCCTGCAGGGTTTCCTTCAGCAAAAATATAATCAATTGCTGGAGCTATTTTATAATGAAGGTTATAAGCTTCCTCAACATTCTTTTCTAAACCAAATTTTACCATACTAGAAAAATCTTTCGGAAAACCTTCTCCAATCACAGAAATTACTCCTGCTCCACCAGCTAAAACCATTGGTAGCGTAATCATATCATCTCCAGAAATTACAAGAAAATCTTTAGGGCAATTCGCAATTAATTTCATTGCCTGAACAATATCTCCTGCAGCTTCTTTAACTGCTATAATATTATCAAAGTTAGTTGCTAATCTAGCTACCGTTTCAGGGTTCATATTAGAAGCTGTTCTCCCTGGAACATTATATAAAATAATTGGCAATGGTGACACCTCAGCTAAGAAAGCAAAGTGTTGGTAAATTCCTTCTTGAGTCGGTTTGTTATAATAAGGCGATACAGACAGAATTGCTGAAAACCCTGTTAGATCTTGTGTTTGCATCTCTTCAGCAACTGCAGCAGTATTATTACCTCCAATACCTAAAGCTAAAGGCAATCTATCTTTATTAGCCTCTACTATGGTTTGTATAACTAGTTGTTTTTCTTCCTTAGATAAAGTAGCGCTTTCTGCTGTGGTTCCTAATACAACTAAATAATCGATACCGTTAACTATATTGAAGTCTACTACCCTTTTCAATCCTTCTACATCGATAGACAAATCTTCTAAAAAAGGAGTTACTAATGCTACTCCTGTTCCTACAAATTCTTTCATTCCTAATCTATTTTATTTAAAATCTTTAAATATTTAATTAACTCTATTTTAAATGCTTCAAAATCGTTTAGTTTCACATCTAAAATAAGATCATACAAACGTTCGTCACATCCTGAAAACCCAACTTTAAACTTCGCCTTGCTCTTAGATATCATAACATCTAAAAAATTGTTTTCATTTCCATAATATCCCACTAATACATCAAAAGGAATATCTAAAAACGCATTAGCATTTTGATTAATAATATCTCCTCGCCATGAAAAATCTTTATTGTTAATCTGGTTTTGAACTAAGGTTGGAAGTTTCTTTTTTACCTCTCTAAAGGAATACATTTTGACATCCTTTCGCTTTACTTTTAAATCTTTTGAAAAATCATAAAATTTATCAAAATCTGTAGAGGTACTTTCTTCAATTAAAAACCCAATTCTTTTTAAGGGTGCATTTCGCAATGATATATCTCTTTTTTTCAGATGTTCATCTGTTTGTTTTTTAAGATATTTACGTTTTAATTTTTCGAACATTACAGTTTATTCAACAATAACAAAAATACAATTTAAATACGATTTGAAAGTGCAATTAAGAAATCATTAATAAAAAATCATCTTCTGTGATGATAGGTATTTCAAAGCTTTCAGCCTTTGCAAGTTTACTTGGCCCCATATTATCTCCTGCTACCACATAACCTGTTTTTTTTGAAATAGAACTAGAAACCTTCCCTCCATTATCTTCAATTAATTTCTTTAATTCATTCCGGGAAACTTTTGTAAATACTCCAGACACTACAAATGTTTTTCCTTGAAGTTTATCTGTTTGATTTTCTAATACCTCGGAAGAGATTTCTAATTGAACGCCAGAATCTTTTAAGCGATTAACCATCTCTACATTTTCTTCAGAAGAAAAGAATTCAATTACACTTTTTGCGATTACATCACCTATTTCATCAACACTTATCAATTCTTCTTCGGAAGCATTTGCTAAAGCATCTATACTTTTATAATGCTTGGCTAGTTTTTTGGCTACTGTTTCACCAACATATCGAATTCCTAAAGCAAACAATACACGTTCAAAAGGAATTGTTTTTGAAGCTTCGATTCCCATTATTAAATTATCGGCGCTTTTTTCAGCCATACGTTCTAATGGCATCACTCGGTCTTTCGTTAAATGGTATAAATCTGCATAATTTGTAATCAAATGATTATTCACTAATAAAGCCACTGTCTCGCCTCCCAAACCATCAATATCCATTGCTTTTCTAGAAATAAAGTGCTGAATTCTTCCAATGATCTGAGGTGGACATCCCATAGCATTCGGACAAAAATGTTTAGCTTCACCTTCTAAACGGATTAATGCTGTTTGACATTCAGGACATGCTGAAATATATTCTGTCACCTCAGAATCAATAGGCCGCTTAGACAAATCAATTCCCATGATTTTAGGAATAATCTCCCCACCCTTTTCAACATAAACAGTATCCTTTTCACGAATATCTAATTTCTCAATCTGATCAGCATTATGTAAAGAAGCTCTTTTTACAATCGTTCCTGCTAATTCGACAGGCTCTAAATTGGCTACTGGAGTAATAGCACCAGTTCTTCCAACTTGATAGGTGATTTCGTTTAAAACAGTAGAAACCTGCTCAGCTTTAAATTTATAAGCTATTGCCCAACGAGGAGCTTTCGCCGTATAACCCATTTCATCTTGTTGATGTAAATTATTAACTTTAATTACAACTCCATCAGTTTCGTAAGGCAAATCATGTCGGTGAACATCCCAATATTCCACAAATTTTAACACCTCATCAATACTAGAAACAACTTTAGCATCAGAAGGAACATTAAACCCCCATTCTCTGGCTTTTTCTAAATTTTGAATTTGTGTTTCTATAGGTAGTTTCTCTCCCACCACACTATATAGTAAGCATTCTAAAGGGCGTTTTGCCACTTCACTACTATCTTGTAGCTTTAGACTACCTGAAGCTGTATTTCTTGGATTGCGATAAGGTTCTTCTCCTGCTTCAACTCGCTCTTCATTCATTTTATTGAACCCTTCAAAAGGAAGCACTATTTCTCCACGTATATCAAATCTATTTGGGAAATCTCCTTGTAATACTAGTGGAATCGTCTTAATCGTTTTTATATTCGCCGTAACCTCATCTCCTTGATAACCATCTCCTCTTGTTACAGCTCTTAATAATTTTCCATTTTCATAAGTTAAACTAATGGATGCTCCATCATACTTTAATTCACAAGTATAATTAATATCCCCATCAACTAATTTTTTAATACGGGTTTCCCAATCTAATAAATCTTCTTTTGAATACGAATTATCCAACGAATGCATTCTATAATCATGAACAATCGTATTAAAATTTTTAGTGATAGCTCCTCCTACTCTTAGTGTTGGAGAATTTTCATCATAATATTCTGGATGCCCTGCTTCTAACTTTTGAAGTTCTTTTAGTTTTTGATCAAATTCAAAATCGGATATAGTTGGAGTATCTAACACATAATAACTATGGTTATGCTTTCTTAATTCATCAATAAGTTGGGAAATACGTTCTTTTGCATTCATACAACAAATATAAAATTCATTCTTAAATGAACATTATTTTTGAAAATAGAATATCAACAAAAAAGGCCGTCTTATTAAGACGACCCTTTCTTCATTAACTAATACTAAACTTAATCTTTTATAAATCGTTTAGTTACTGCTTTTCCATCTACTACAAAGCGTACAAAATAAGTACCTAAAGCAAAGTGAGAAACATTAATGCTAAACTTATCAACTCCTGTTTCACCAATAGCGACAAGCTTACCTAATGCTGAGTATACCATTATTTCATCAAAACTACCTTCAGAAATTTCAATATTTAATATTGAATTTACAGGATTAGGATATAACACGATATCTTTATCTACAGTCCTCTTAAAGGTTTGTATCGCTGAAATACTTTCAGTTACAACTAAAGGCGCTGCTGAAGTTATATTATCACCAGTAATAATTACTTGATCAAACCAAATATTATCATTGTTAGCACTAGCATCACAACGAATTCTAAATCTATTATTAGAATTAAAATTATAACCACCTGAATTTAAAATAATAGTATCTGTAAAGAACGAATTATTATTAAAATCTGTTCCACTTACATATTGACCTATTACTTGATATGATGATCCATTATAAAATTCAACATAAAAGTCTTCACCGTTTTCCATACTTTTTGCATTGGTATGAAATTCGATAGATACCTGTGAATTTCCTGATAAATCCAAAACAGGAGATACAGCATTTGATGTAGATGAATTATCACGTAACATGATAGAATATGAACCTTCGTACGACCTTGAAGTTGCTTGTCTTGCACAATCATTTCCACCATCAGTCCATCCTTGTAATCCAGTTTCAAAATAATAAGCTGCAATTTCACCTCCATTATTCCCTCCTCCATCTATTGTTGTAAATGAAGTAGTTGCAGATCCAGAAGTGTTTCCTGCTGCATCCTCTGCATTTACAGAAGCATTATAAGACGTTAAAGCTGAAAGACCTGAAACATTAAATGAAGTTGTTGTTGATGTTCCAACAACATTTCCATCAATAGAAACATTATAATGATCTACTTCAACATTATCTGTAGAAGCATTCCATGTTAATATAGCTCCATTTGAGGTAATATTACTTGCAGTTAAATTTGAAGGATTTGTTGGTGCCTCAGTATCAGCAGGTCCTGCTTGAATTTGAAATGCTCCAACGACACCTTTTCTTCCGCTTTTATAATATTCATCAATAAACCAGAATGTAGAATCATCTGAGGGATCTACATCGATTTTACTATAATCTCCATAACGAGTTCCTGGGATTTTTCCTGTACCACTTGCAATAGTTCCTTCTATCATTGTCATAGTACCTAATGGGTCTGTACTAAGTCTTCCTGTATAATAAGAACCAATATACACTGTACTAGAACTTGCAGAAGTAGACATAGAAGTATATCCTAAACCAATATTACCTTGACCGTCCATTGCTAAACTTGCATTCCAAGCATGTTTATTATCTGGCGAAGTATATGTTCCTTCTTGGTATAACGACCAAGGTTGATTATCTCCGCTTTGGCGAAATTCATACCAACGCACACCTGCACGTTTATTTGAAGAAGCATCTGTATCCACTACAAAATTAAAAACAGCTGAATTATGAGAACCAAATTTTCTAAATTGAGCTTGATTCATTATAGTTGCTTGTAAAGCATCAACTTTAATTTTTCTACCATTTCCAGGCTGCGTTAAATTTGAAAAGCTTCCATTATCAAATACACTAATAAATGGAGTTGTAGATATTTGTTGTGCTGAAGATATGGTTGAATTTGAAGTATTAGTCCAATTAACATCTATCGTCCATAATTTTATATGGTCAGAAGAAACACCGCTCCATGCATCATCTTGCATATAAACCACAGTAGCTCCACCAGTTGCTGGTAAATTATCATCAGTAACATTTAATACTTGAGGGCTAAAAAATCCACTAGTTGCAATTCCTGGAAGATTAAATCCAACAATTTGTGCATTAGAATCTCCATTTAGCATTGCTGATCTTTCTAAAGCCCATACTTTATTTGAACCACTTGTGTTTTCTGTAATATAATATCCATCACTCCATACTGAAAGTTTTTGGTAATCTTGAATGGCTGCTATAGTATAAACATACCAACCAGCTGTTAAAGGATTTGGTCCATCTGAAACTGCAATTTGAGCGCCACTTCCTAAAAAGGAAAGAACCCACCTGTCTGCAGCATTATCGTAAGAAGCTGTTAGATCACAACATCCTCCTGATGGAAAAATAGCAGGATTAGGTGATGTTTGCCCTTGTAATGTGTTTCCTGCTTTATCGTAAATTGCAAATCCTGTATTGTACACTACCATTACATGATTAGGTCCAACTGCTAAAGAAGGATCTGTAGGTTGTGAACCAGATGAATATGCATCGAAAACAACACTAGGAGCTTTTATACTTCTACTTTGTGCCATTTCATTTCTGTTTTTTACAAAATAATCATCCTGATCATTGGTATTCTTTTTTGATTTTATTTGATTAGCTATTGACCTTTTATCTTTTATTTCCCGAATTGATTCATCAGGAGAAATTAAATCGTTTGGTCTAGATGACATAGGTGAAACATACTCAACATTAGTAATATTACCAGTAAACATTGCCTTGCTTTTATCATTTTTTTGAGAATATCCTGTAAAAATAAAAAGAGTAAGCATCAGCGTTAATAATACATGTGTTTTCTTCATTATAATTAGTGTTTGATTAATAATATTTCAACAAAATACATTAATTATTGCACTAATGTGAATTCTCTTACATTTTTTCGATAAAAAACAAAAAGAGCTTCAGCATGAAGCTCTTTTTTTAAATTAATTTATAAATATTATTTAATCATTAACAAATAACTTTCTCACCAATGCAGCAAATAACCCTCCTGCAATAGGTGTAACAATGAATAGCCATAATTGATTTAATGCCATTCCTCCTGCAAATAATGCTGGACCTAAACTTCGCGCCGGATTTACTGATGTTCCAGTAATTGGAATTACTACAAAGTGTATTAGAGCCAATGCAACACCTATCGCTAACCCTGCCATTTGTGGCGATGCATTTGAAGCTGTCGTTCCAAAAATCACCATTAAGAACAAAAAGGTAAAAACAAATTCTGCTAATAATGCAGCTTGCATAGAATAGTTCCCTAAATATCCTTCTCCCCATCCATTACTTCCAAGTCCCCATTCTGGCATTATAAATCCGCTTCCGTTTGTGAGAATTAAATACAAGACACCTGCTGCTATAATAGCGCCAATACATTGAGCTATCACATATCCTATTGTATCTTTCATTGATAATTTTCCTGCGGCTAACATAGCAATAGAAATTGCCGGATTAATATGACATCCTGAGATAGGTCCAATGGTATACGCCATAGCCACAACGGCTAAACCAAATGCTAAAGAAATTCCTAATAGACCTAATCCTGCAGGTCCTGCAGTTGAAATGCCTGCTACTGTTGCAGCACCACATCCAAACAAAACTAAAGCAAATGTTCCTAATGCTTCAGCAAAATACTTTTTTGAAGAATTCATATAAATTATTTAATGGTTAATAAGTCTAAATATATAAATTATTCAAATTTACTTTCAAAAAAGTTTAAAAAAATAAAATGGTATTAGCTTAAATGCGTGATTTTTACGTTCTATCGCTATTTAACCACGTTGGAGATTTCGGATCTTTAAACTCAGACATTTTTTTTAATAAGGAATCTATAGAAGAATCTACAATTAGAAGATTGTAATTTTCCATTGACAAAAAGCCTTTACGAACCATATTCTCAAGAAGCTTAAGTAGATCATCATAAAAGTGATTAATATTTAATAATCCAATAGGTTTTTTATGTAAGCCAAGTTGCAACCAAGTTAGAATTTCAAATAGTTCTTCTAGGGTTCCTAAGCCTCCTGGTAAAGCAATAAAACCATCGCTAACTTCTTGCATTTGAAGCTTACGATCATGCATGTTTTGAGTGGTAATCAGTTCGGTTAAACCTAAATGCACTACTTCTTTTAATTTTAAAAACTCAGGTATAATTCCTATAACTTTTCCATGATTATCTAATGTAGATTGTGCAATAATTCCCATAACACCAATTTTAGCAGCACCGTACACTAAGGTGATATTGTTTTTAGCTAAAGTTTTGCCCAATTCTTTTGAAACATCAAGGATTGTTGTATCGTTTCCTTCACTACTTCCACAAAACACACATATTTTATTTAATTCAGCCATCTTTTCTACATTTTATCATTCGGTCTTTTCCAAACATATCTTTTTTAACTATAATATCTACAAAGCCTTTTTCTTTAAGCAGTAGATTCATATCATCACCAAGGTATTCATTTATTTCGAAATAAAGAAAACCGTTGTATTTTAAATACAATTGTGCTAGTGATGCAATTTTTTCATAAAACAATAATGGATTATTATTTTCAACAAACAAAGCAATATCAGGTTCATGCAATAAAACGTTGTTTTGCATTGCTTCCTTTTCTGAAATTCTTACATAGGGCGGATTTGATACTATAATATCATATGTTTCAGATAGTTGTTCACAGCTTAAAATATCCTTATGTAGAAAATTAACAATCACATTATTCTGAATTGCATTTTCTTTTGCAACCAATAAAGCATCTTCAGAAACATCGATTGCTGAAACAGATGCATTTATAAGAAAATGTGCTAATGAAATTGGGATACAGCCACTACCCGTTCCTATATCAATAATATTTATTGCATCCTTATCTTTAAAATCTTGAATGATCCAATCTACTAACTCTTCAGTTTCAGGGCGTGGAATCAACACATACTTATTTACTTTAAATACTAAGCCATAAAATTCTGTATTTCCTACTATATATTGAATAGGTAAATGATTCTGAAGTAGTTTTATTGCTTCCGAAAATTTAGTGCTGTTTTCTTCGGAAAGCAATGCATCTGCTTTTAACACAGTTTCTATTCTTGTAAGCTTTAAATATTCTTCAGAAAGAATAGAAAAAAAAGATTGTACCTCTTCTGAAGGATACACATCTCTTAAAGCGTTTTGAAATTCAATTTTAAGTTCGCGTAATGTCAAAACTAAATATTTTTAATCATATGTACCGTACAAGAAAAATGCCCAGTATCTCCCATTGGTCCTTCTAAATCGTTAAAACCATTACCCTTATATAATTTTTGAGCTGCTTCCATATAAGGCATGGTTTCTAAATAGCATTGATTAAATCTATGTTTTTTAGCTATTTCTAAACATGCTTCGATCATTTGTTTGCCTAGCCCTTTTCCTCTTGCTTCTGGTAAAAAATACATTTTTTGAAGTTCGCAAACATTTCCTTCAAAATTATCTAATTGAGAAAAACCTCCGCCACCAATTATTTTACCTTCAGATTCTACTACAAAATAAGCTGCTCTAGGTTTTTGATAGACTTCATATAAAGTATCTAGCGTTTTATCTGCATATGCTGTTCCAACCTTTGGCACGTCAAAGTCAATTAACACTTTACGTATCACCTTGGCAATCTTAGGATTATCTTTTTTTAAAATAGGACGGATAAATGCTGTGCTCATATAAATGATTCCTTGTATTTTTACCCTGTGAATATACATGAAAAATATATGTCTCGTTGCATAGAACTTGCAAAAAAAGGACTTGGAAATACGTATCCGAATCCTTCAGTTGGATGTGTAATTGTATATGATTACAAAATTATAGCTGAAGGGTTTACAAGCCCATATGGAGGAAATCACGCTGAAGTTAATGCAATCAATTCTGTAGAAAACAAGAAGCTTCTTGCTAAGGCAACCATTTATGTTACCTTAGAACCTTGTTCACATTTTGGAAAAACACCTCCGTGTAGCGATCTAATAATTAAACATAACATTCCTGAAGTATATATTGGCTGTAAAGATGATAACGAATTAGTTGCAGGAAAAGGAATTGAAAAATTACAACAAGCTGGTTGTACTGTAGAAGTTGGAGTTTTAGAACAACAATGTAAAAATCAGCACAGGAGGTTTTTCACCTTTCAGAATAAAAAACGCCCTTACATTATTTTAAAATGGGCCGAAACCAAAGATGGGTTTATAGCGCCTTCAGAAAAATACAGAAAAGAAAAAAAGCCCGTTTGGATTACCAATGAAAAATCTAGGCAATTAGTTCATAAATGGCGAACACAAGAACAAGCAATCTTAGTTGGAACCAACACAGTATTAGCTGACAATCCGAGCCTTACAGCAAGAGATTGGGAAGGAAACTCTCCTGTTAGAATAGTTATTGATAAAATTTTAAAAATCTCTGAAGACTATTCTATATATAGTAACCAGACGAAAACCATTATTTTTACTGAGTTAGAAGCTTCAAATAGAGATACTATTTTCTTTGAAATGATTGACTTTTCAAAGCCAATCGTTGAACAAATATGTTCAGTTTTACATACGCATCAAGTAGTTTCAGTTATCATAGAAGGAGGTGCAAAAACACTTCAAACATTTATCGATAATAATCTTTGGGAT
>Ga0209345_10003165_pt1 | contig 17190 bp, 16 predicted proteins | sample Cruoilmetagenom7_FD_187294 | JGI IMG/M metagenome (GOLD analysis project Ga0209345, IMG submission 187294) | Oil polluted marine microbial communities from Coal Oil Point, Santa Barbara, California, USA - Sample 7 (SPAdes) (version 2) | ecosystem: Environmental > Aquatic > Marine > Oil seeps ...
TAAACCACGGGTACCATTGTTTATAACGCGCTGGTTTTACTGGCGGAGCATTCATACCCCAGTTGATATTTTCCATGGTCCATAAGAGTAGCTTTAAACCGATAAGCGCACCCGCTAGTAAACCAAGCCACATTCCCCAACCAGCATATGAAGAAAAAGTTAAGGGAACAAAAAACCCCCCCGTTGTACAGCCACCTGCCAGGGTGGCTCCAATTCCCATTAGCGTGCCACCGAACATTGCCCAGATATATTCAAGTTTAGGCGGGCGATTGATGCGAAATTGTCGAGAAAATAATGCTGCACAGAGTGAACCTGCAACCAGAGTTATATCCATTAGAGAAATTCGATGCATGAAGACATTTTCAAGCTGTTGCTCGATACCTAATAATGCACCCAGGCCAATAGCATTATTTAAATAGTCACCCCAGAGTTTAATACCACCAAACACTCCCCAAAATAACCCGGACCCCATAAGCACAGCCATAACGATAACTAACAGCAGCGCACCAAGATACGGCGACCATGCATCAATAAATACTGCCCGGTAATCTTCTTTTAAACCACTAATCCAGGTTGTCCCTGATGAATCACTCATAATACTCTCTCATGATCGACATGATATTTATAACAGGCATGTCATTTACATCGTGCCGGGTTATCCGCATCTTTTGCACCATAAATTACAAAAGCTCTTACATCCGACATTAAAGCAGATGCAGGTACTTTTAAGAATTTAGCTGCTGCCCTGTTAGTTTTTTTTATGCTTTCACGAAATTCTTTACTCACATAGTAGCTAACTTTATCTTTACCCTTGGCGTGGCTGTCTGCATCGAGATAGAGTGCCCATTCTGCCTTGGTTTTGGTTGAAGGCGCAATGGCACCGCATGACTCACCTTTATGACAGTCTGTACAAACCTTACGATAATAAATTCTGCCTTTTTTCCAGTTTCCATCAGCACTTAGCGCCATAAGAGGACTGATAAGCACACCCAGCATGCAGATGAGAAAAACTTTTTTATAGAACTTCATAACTCAACTCCTTATAACGTACTCACGGAAAACTTATTAATTACGTTTAACCTCAAACAAAACAACCCACTGTATTATTACTAAAGAATCAATAATTAATATTCACCCAACACACTTAATATATAAATACTTTAGTCTTTTTCTAAATCCGAAACTTCAACACCATCAAGGTTTCTCAAACGACCATTTTTACTATGGCAGTCCTCACAAGCCAGTGAATCTTCAGCCGGCGCTACCATGTGTGTAATGGGCCAGCTCATCTGGGTATTAATAAAATCAACCTTACCAGAAAATGGGCGACCCGCTACTTTCATACCCTCAGTTACAGATTTACCCCAGTCAAAGTTTGCCCAGTAGGATGTTTTGTCTTTACCTGTAGTATGGGGTACTACCAGTGTTTTATTGACCGGATCATAAGGCTGTTTGCCACGAAAAACTTTAACTGGCCAGATACGAGATACACCATCATCCGCACTGCCCTGAAAACGATTTATGTATGCTACATCTTCTTTGTTATCAATCTTATCTTTAAGTAAAGTGTAATCTACATTTCCATTAAACCAGATATATTCCGGTATAACATTTTCGCCAAAAGTAAAACTACCTTTTTTACCGTAATACACCACATTTCCAGTTTCATCTTTTTTAACCACAGGCTTACCTTGCGCTGTAAGCTTACCGGCAGTTGACCAGTCCCATGTCATCATCGTAGCGACACCACCACGAGCAATAGTCGGGATATGACAGGTTTGACACGCAATTTTTATCGCATGTTTATTTAGCTCTTCATACTTTTCACGTTCTTCAAGTTTCCCACGTTTTTCCGGATGCGGTTTGTCAAGGTGACAGGAACGGCAGGTGGCCGTGTTATCAGTGCTGCTATCTGCAACAGTTGGACTGTAACGGCTACCGACTACATCATGCCCAGAACTTTTATGACACGTTGAACAGCTAAAATCGGCACCCAGAGAATCCATATGTACATCAAGCTCACGATCGGGTGCTGCCAGAGAACTATCTAAATCACCATGTTTCACACCATCACCACCACCGCCAAAGAAATGACAGGCCCCACAAGTATCACGACTGGTTTTACCCACATTCTGTGCTACATTTTTAAGATTAACATAATCAGCCGGATATCCTGCCTTACCTGGCGGTTTACTATAACCGCCAGTTGTATCGTGACAGACAAGACAATCAACCCGCTCTTCTGCGGTGAAATCAAAACTATCATCCTTCCAGCCATAGCCAATATGACAGGCCGCACAAAACGAAAAGTTAGATTGAGGTGTAATACAAAAATTATTCAAAATATTCTTTTTACCCAGGCGTTGTTTATTTTTCGGATTTAAAAACTCCCATTTCCAGTGTTTGGTTTTATGTATTTGCCTGGCCGCTTCTTTATGACATTCAAGACAGGCTATAGTAACCTCAGGCGCCGAATTAAATATTCTATCTAACTCACTATATTGACTGTGGTCTGTTGGAGATTCAGCCCATACAGAAACAGACATGAACAACCACGCTATTATTGATTTTCGAATACAATATATAATCATATTATTATCCCTCACATTTCACTGCTCAAACTGCTTCAGAATGTGTATATGTATCCAGCATAAAAAAGTTTATCTTTATCATTAGTCGTAACACTACCAGGTCTTTTAATTTTTTTGTCTTCGTAGGTTAAATCCATTTCAAACAGCCAGGATTTATTCAGCTTATGCTTGAGCCTGATAGAGGGCATAATAGCTATTGATGAATGACCATCATCATAATCTCGCGCATCATATCTTAATCGTGGATTAATTTGCCATGCTCTATTTTTACGAAACTTTGAGCTTAAACTTAATATATAAATATCTGAAGTTGATAGCTGACTATATCTAAGATTGATGATATTTATATCGTTTTTTCTAAACAAGCTGTTTCGAATAAATCCAATCGAATAACTATATTCATTTCCAGTATCCTGAATCGCCTCAACACCTGCTGACGCGACTGTTCCAGACATATTCGATAAAGTAACGTCAGACGTGATTTGTAAATCACTATCTAAATATCGAGTGTAATATGCCGATAAAGACTTATATAAAGCCGTTCTGTCCAGCGACAATTGTTCTACTTCATCTTTAGTTAAAGTGCTTAAAAGATCTTCAAGAGAAGATACACCAACCTGCCCCTGCAGTGCATTAGTCGCGGTTAAAAAAGGACTCTTTCTATAATTTGCAATAACATTCAGTGATGAGTCATCTTGATACCGCTGGTTTAAAGTCGCCAGAAAGAAATTGAGTGTTTCGAATTGCAGCGAGTAATCCAGCACTGAATAAAAGGAGGTATAGTTATTCTGGTATTTTGTGTCGATGGCTACTTCCTGTCGATCGAGAACATTATCGGACTTTTGTTCGAGGTAATATATATAGGTATTCCAGCTATTATTATCAGGCAGCAACCCTAATCCCATACTATAAAACTTATTATCTTCACTATTATCAATTTCATTAAATTCAACAGGGTAACCATATACCAGTTTAAGTTTATAATTTTCTGAAATAACATATCCCACATCTATACCATCGTAACGATTAAAAATACTGGTTGTTTTATTTTTCTGTCGTCCCAGCTTTATATCAAATAACCGATTATCACTGGTCATATCAAAATACATTGATGTAATACGTTCAATATTAGAATCATAATCATCCGTATTATAAACATGCGTGGCCGCAAAATTAAATTCCATTGACAATGGTTTACCTGTTGTTTTTACTGTGTAATTTATATTTGTTGATAGTAATGATTCATCATTAATGGGGCCTGCCGTGCCAACATCAATCATATTTCTATAATAAAATTGATATAAGTTTCCATACTGTTTCCATTTGCCTTCCGATGTTTGTGTTTTTTTTGACCACAACCCTATACCCCCTTGTTGTTCTATTAGTTTTTTTAGTCGTCGTTTGACCCTGATTGAGTCCTCACCTGTGGGATATAACTCAAGGTATAATTGATATTCTGCTTTTGCATGTGCAGGTTGATTATTTCTTTCCCGGACAAGGCCTAAATTTTCTAGTGCAGATTGTTTGTACGGATTGGAAGCCAGATTAACTATTTTTGTATACAGGCCAATGGCTTTTAGATATTTCAAATCTAACATCGCCTGATTAGCTAATTGCAATAATGCTTCGGCGTGATCAGGTTTTAATTTATTTACTTCAACCAACTTACTAGATGCAACACTACTACTTACTGTTATAAATACAGTTATTAAAGTGAAAAATATTGCGTTAGATACTTTCATTTTATCTCAACATCTACTTTCAAAAAGTAGCGTCATGAACACTATGCCGTGGTGGTTTTCCCTGCCCCTGTGAATGACATCCGCTAGTACAATCCAGAAATAAATTAATATCATCGTTCATATGATTAGTGGATGATAAAAAATCATTCACATGACATGCTGCACATTCAGGAATATAAGATGCATTAACCCATTTAACACTTGATGAATTAAAATGACAGTCGTTACATTGCGGGTTACTACCCGTATGATCCCCGGGATAATTAATACCTTGATGCGTATAAAAAATGGGTAGCCATGAGTTACTGTTATGACACTCATCACATTGTAAATTTGTAATGAAGTGCCCTGCCGGTTGAGCTGATGCAAACATGCCATTGTGACATGTCGTACAAACATCTGTTGTCTGACTATGGTCAAATGATGATGGTGTCCATACAACTGTGTTATGGCATTCATCGCATGTGTTTACGCTGGGTATGTGGTTGGGCTGCTTTCCTGTAGCCGTTATATTGTCGTGACAGATATAACATTCTGATGTGATATTTGAATGATCAAATCTATTAATTATCCAGCTATACGTGTTATGACATTCATTACACGTATTTATGCTCGGAATATGGTTGGCAGGCTTACCAGTAGCAATGGTATTGTCGTGACATGTACGACATTCCGCGGTAATTTCTGAGTGATCAAATCGCGTTATTATCCATTGATACGTGTTATGACATTCATTGCAACGCTGAGTCGACTGAATGTGATCAACTGACTTACCAGTAGCACTATGGTTATTATGACAAACAAAACATTGCTCTGTTATATCAGCATGATCAAACCTTACAGGTGTCCAGCTTGATATCATATGACAGTCATCGCAAGCACTCTCAGTACGCATATGCTTTACCGATTTTCCTGGCGTTTTTATTCCATCATGACATGTAGCACAGGCTTCCACTGTATCCTGATGTCGCATATGTGCAGGCAGCCATGATATTGAGCTATGGCAATCAGAGCACGCGCTATCCGTTTGGCTATGTTCGTCTGGTAGGCCGCGCGCTGTACGACCATTATGACAGCTAAGACAATCAGTTTTTATATGCCTGTGATCGAATCTTGCCTCTGCCCAGGATGAAGTGATATGACAGTTTTCGCATTGATCATTACTTACTATATGGTTTAGGGATTTGGAGTTCGTTTTTGAGCTATCATGACAAAAAGTACATGCTTGTGTGAACTCGCTATGATCGACCTCTTCAGATCTATATGAGTTTTCTGCATGGCATACATCGCATGCTAAATCGGTCTGTGCGTGGGTATCAGATTTAAATCCTTCATCAAGATCTCTATTTCTTGCATGGCATTTTGAACAGGATACAGGTGTGTTTTTAAATGTTCCGCCGATATGGCATGTGGTACAGGGGATGTTCTTATGCCTGTCTATTAATTTAAAGCCAGTCAAATCATGATTGAATGTATCGGCAGAAATATTTACGGCCAAAAATAAAGTCAGCAGCATTAGTGTCAGGCTTAGCATCATAAACAACCTGATTGTTAGCTTGGCTTTCAACATTTTTAACTTTCTCTAACGCATTAACAGCTTATACCTAGCAGTATGAGTTAACATAAAAAAACATTATTGCTTCATGTCAATTCATCGCAAGAACAGGTTATTGAGGCCAAAACTCGATAGTCAGCACCTTAGTTATTTTTGTTTTTTTGAAAATTAATAAAGAAAAACTCTTCAAGGACATGCAATAAACGCGCAACCCTGGTTTAATTGTATAGATCAAATGATAATTAGAGCGACTTTAGCAAGTGGAGCACTAGCATACGACGACTCAGCGCGTTAGGCTGGTTAATTTACACTATATAAGGTTTAAAAATACAGGGAGTTTTTTTAGATAATGCTACAGGTTAGATCTAACCTGTAGCAATTGAGAATTACTTTTTCAGAGTGTGCAAGATTTCTTCAAGCTCGTTTCTGATTTGCTTTATTAGCTGATTACTTTGCGAGGTATCTTCTTTTGCGGTTTCACCCGTTAGCTGCTGACGTGCACCACCAATGGTGAAGCCCTGATCATATAGCAGGCTACGGATTTGACGAATCAAAATCACATCATGACGCTGGTAATAACGACGATTTCCACGTCGTTTTACAGGCTTTAACTGCGTGAATTCCTGCTCCCAATAACGGAGTACATGAGGTTTTACACCACATAACTCACTTACTTCACCAATAGTGAAATAGCGTTTGCTAGGTATTACGGGTAATTCGTTATTATTGCTGGCTTCCAGCATATGCCTCAACTCTTTGTTTTAGTTTTTGTCCAGGGCGAAACGTTACAACTCTGCGCGCGCAAATAGGAATTTCCTGCCCTGTTTTAGGGTTGCGACCCGGGCGTTGAGTTTTATCTCTCAATGTGAAATTACCGAAACCTGAAAGCTTAACATTGTAAGTATCTTCCAGCGCTTCTCGCACTTCTTCAAAAAACAGTTCAACCAACTCTTTGGCTTCTCGCTTGTTGAGCCCTAGCTCATCAAACAATCGCTCTGCCATATCGGCTTTGGTTAACGCCATTTCTACTCCCGTAGTGTAGCACCATATCTATCATTTAAGACGGTGATAATCTTGTTAATTTCTTTTTCCACGTCCTCATCCGTAAGAGTGCTGGAAAATCCCTGTAAAATCAAGCCCAAAGCGACACTTTTTAGACCATCTTCTATTCCAGTACCAGTATAGACGTCAAATAACAAAATTTCTTGGAATATTTCAGAAGTTACTGATTTAATTGATTTAACTAGTTCTTCAGCTGCAATTTCCTGCTTAACCAATACCGCTAAATCCCTACGCACTTCAGGGAATTTCGAAAGCGGCTTAAACGCCGGTACAGCGCCCTCTAAGATAGATACCTGATCAACCTCAAAAACATATACAGATGGGTCAATATCGAGTGTTTTTCGGGTATTTGGATGCAATGCACCGACCCAGCCAATAGCCTGATTATTTTTAAATATTTGTGCCGTTTGGCCTGGATGAAGCGCTGAATGTTCGGATTTTTCGAAATAAATATTTTTTAGGCCTGCCAACGATAAAATAGCTTCCAGGTCAGATTTCACATCAAAAAAGTCAACTTTACGATCATCTGCTGACCATTGCTCCGAAACCAGGGCTCCTGTAATTGCACCCGATATCTTGGCATTTTGCACCAACTCACCATCTTGCTTAACAAATGTTAAACCCGTTTCGAACAAACGTACTCTAGGTTGTTGACGGTTAAGATTATGTTGCACGGCTTTTAATAAACCAGGCCATATACTGGTTCGCATAACAGAGAGATCCGACGAAATCGGGTTTGCCAGTTTTACAGGCGGCAATTCTGGATCTATGGCAGCCTGCCATTTAGGGTCGACAAAACTGTAACTGATCGCTTCATGGTAGCCTCGTTCAACCAGTACGTCCTTAACGCGCTGTAAGCTTACTTCGGCTTCTATTAACGGCTTCATAGCCGGTTGATAGGTTGGAAGCTTTCTAGGGATGTTGTTGTAGCCATGGATGCGAATGATCTCTTCTATCAAATCGGCTTCAATGGCAATATCAAAACGGAAGCTAGGCGCGGTAACCATCCAGCCTCCTTCCTGATTTTCTAACTGCATACCCAGGCGAGTTAAGATTGACTCAACTTCCTTTGCATCAAACTCTATACCCAGCATGCGATTAACACGCTCTAAGCGTAATTCAACCGGCTCACGCGCCGGTAAGTCAGTTTCAGATGTCTGGTCTGTCACAGGGCCAGCATTACCGCCACAGATATCAATTAACAGCTGAGTTGCACGCTCAAGGGCCTTTATTGGTAGCTCAGGGTCTACACCACGCTCAAAACGGTGTGATGAGTCGGTATGCAAACCGTATTCACGGGCTTTACCAGCAATGGCTAACGGGTTGAAGTGAGCTGACTCTAAAAAGATGTTTTTAGTATTATCTGCAACACCACTGCCTTCCCCACCCATAATTCCCGCAAGGGCCAGCGCTTTTTCTTCATCAGCGATTACCAGGGTGTTTTCTGTGGCTTCAATTTCTTTACCATCAAGCAGAGTAATTTTTTCACCAATGGTTGCCATACGTACCAGCATGCTGCCTTTCAGCACATCCAGATCAAATGCATGCATTGGTTGCCCCAACTCAAGCATTACGAAATTAGTCACATCGACACAGGGGCCAAGACTACGAATGCCAGCCCGGCGTAATTTCTCTACCATCCACAAAGGCGTCACCGCCTGGGTGTCTACATCTCGAATAATACGCCCCGTGTAGCGCGGGCAAGCCTGTGTAGCCGCTACTGATACTGCAAACGTATCATCTATGCTCACAGAGGCCTCGGTTGCCTCTATTGCGTTTAATTCAAGGCTGTATAAGGTAGCCACTTCACGGGCAACACCTGCAACACTTAGGCAATCTGCACGGTTAGGCGTTAAGTCAACTTCTATAATGGTATCGTTTAGTTGCAGGTACTCGCGAATATCGGTACCAATTGGCGCATCATCCGGTAGCTCCATTAAACCATCCGCCTGTTCAGCCAAGCCCATTTCTTTTTCTGAACACAACATGCCAAATGATTCAACACCGCGTAATTTTGATTTTTTAATTTTAAAATCACCGGGCAAAACTGCACCGATAGTTGCGCAGGCAACGACCAAACCTTCACGTACATTTGATGCACCACAAACTATTTGTAGCTCTTCACCACCCGCATCAACTTTACAAACATTTAACTTATCAGCATCGGGATGTTTTTCCACCGAAGTTACACGTGCCACTACAATTTTAGTGAACTCACCCGCAGCAGGTTCAATAGAATCCACTTCCAGACCAGCCATCGTTATTGTTGCACAAAATTCGTCTAAATCTGTTTGCGGATTAACCCACTCGTGTAACCAGTTTTGTGAGATTTTCATCTATTGAACCTTTTCCCGATATCTCTCGGTTTTATAAATTTCTTAGGGGTGATTAAACGCCGTTAATCCACCTTTGCCTATTATGTTTGGTGAATCGGCTTTGCTTGATCCACCCTACGCACTTCGTCATTCCAGCATGCTTGTAGCTGGAATCCAGTGATTTTTTTAATGATTACGAAAACTGTTTTAAAAACTTAACATCGTTTTCAAAAAACAGTCGTAAATCGTTCACACCGTAACGCAACATGGCCAGGCGCTCTACGCCCATACCAAATGCATAACCGGTGAACTTCTCGTTATCTATGCCTGCGTGCTTAAACACCTCAGGGTGTACCATGCCGCAACCTAATACTTCCAGCCACCCTGTATGGCTGCACACACGGCAACCCTCGCCTTCACACATTACACACTGAATATCAACTTCTGATGAAGGCTCGGTAAAAGGAAAGTAAGAAGGACGAAAACGGGTTTCGAGTTTTTCATTTTCGAAAAACAAGCGTAAAAAACGATCTAGCGTGCCCATTAAATCGGCAAAACTAACATCAGTATCAACCATTAAACCTTCTACCTGATGAAACATTGGCGTATGGGTTAAATCAGAGTCACAGCGGTAAACCCTGCCCGGCGCAATTAAACGCAATGGTGGCTCAGACTTTTCCATGGTGCGAACTTGTACAGGCGATGTATGCGTACGAAGCAAGGTATTTGCATCAAAATAAAATGTATCATGCATAGCACGTGCTGGGTGATGCGATGGAATATTTAGTGCTTCAAAGTTATGAAAGTCATCTTCAATTTCCGGGCCTTCTGCAATATCAAAACCTAAACCGCTAAACAGCTCTTTAATACGGTTCATAGTACGAGTAACTGGATGTAGTCCACCGGGTTGTTGGCCACGCCCAGGTAAACTTACATCAACTGTTTCACTACTCAACTGTGCATTTAGTTTTTCGGCTTCAAGCTGCTGCTTTTTCTCTTCTAGCGTTTGTTGAAATGCGCGCTTGGCATCATTAATAGTTTGACCTGCAGCTTTACGTTCTTCTGCAGGAAGTTTACCCAGCTGTTTTAGCTGTGCGGTAAACTCGCCTTTTTTCCCCATATACTGAACGCGTATCTCGTCCAGTGATTGCAGGTCAGTTGTATCATTTACTGATTGTTGTGCCTGTTTTAAAACGTCTTGTAAGTCTGCCACGATTTTATTTACCGTTTTGGTTTTTAGGTTTGCCATCTCCGATGCATCTGTCAGAGACCCGGCTTTCTTAAGTTTTCAAAGCCACTGGATTCCTGTCTTCGCAGGAATGACGGAATTATAATTTTTAAAAATAAAAAAGGGAAAGACCGTAGCCTTTCCCTTTTTAAACAATTGCTCTGTAACTTCTCAGGCTGCCCCTGGTTATTTTCAGATCAAGGCGAAAAATGTGAGCTTACAAATGTAAGTATCCATTTTTCAACCAGGATATGAAGCTAACCAGAGGTGAGCTGAGTAGTTATAAAGTTTATGCTGCTTTAGCTAGGCTCGCTTTTGCTGCTTCTACTAATTGACCAAATGCTTCAATGTCGTGAACAGCCATGTCTGCCAGTACTTTACGATCAAGTTCGATTTCAGCTTTGCTCAAACCATTGATAAAGCGACTGTATGACATATCAAACATACGCGCTGCAGCATTAATACGTGTGATCCATAATTTACGGAATTCACGCTTCTTAACACGACGGTCACGATATGCGTATTGACCAGCTTTGATTACGGCCTGGTGGGCTACACGATAAACACGACTACGTGCTCCGTAATAACCTTTAGCCTTCTTCATTACTTTCTTGTGAGCGGCTCTTGCCTGAACTCCACGTTTAACTCTTGCCATTATTCAGACTCCTATACGTAAGGTAACATGCGGCTAACCATGCGAGAATCGCACTTAGCAACTTGTGAAGGTTCACGTAGATGACGCTTACGCTTAGTCGATTTTTTGGTCAAGATATGACGACGGAATGACTTGCCACGTTTGTAGCCGCCAGAGGCATTTTTGCGGAAACGCTTTGCAGCACCGCGATTGGTTTTCATCTTAGGCATTATTAGCTCCAAAATAATTCTTAAAAAGACCCGGTTCCAACCTGGTATAAAACCTGGCGGATAAGGGGTGATTATTTCCGGTTATAACTATTTACATAGTCGTGAAACCTGGTAAACACATAATTGCCACGAAGACATAGAGAATATAGTCTCTACGCTCTCTACATCTGCGCAGCGATTTTTTTAAATCTTTGCTTTCTTAGGTGACATCATCATCACCATCTGTCGACCTTCCATTTTTGGCATCTGATCAACAACACCAAATTCTTCCAGGTCAGCAGCAACGCGCTTTAATAAATTTAAACCAAGCTCCTGATGGGCAAACTCACGACCACGATAACGTAGTGTTACCTTGATCTTGTCGGCATTTTCCAGGAACTCACGCAATTTTCTGACCTTAGTCTGATAATCGCCTTCTTCAGTACGGGGACGGAACTTAATTTCCTTTACCTGTACCTGCTTGGTTTTCTTCTTGTTCGCATTTTTCTGCTTCTTCGCTTCAAACTTAAACTTGCCGTAGTCCATGATACGACAAACGGGAGGTTTCGCATTTGGTGAAACTTCAACCAAATCCAGGCCAGAAGCGCTTGCTTTTGCTATTGCATCAGCAGGCGTCATGATGCCGAGCTGCTCTCCTTCATCATCAATTACTCGAACTTCAGGGTAATCAATCTTGTCATTTATGAGAGTTTTTTTCTTATCAGCTGCGATGTTTTATTCCTCCGAAATAGCGAGATCGTGATTTTCGATAGCTTTTGCAAGGCGGTCAGCAAAAGCATCAATGCTCATACTGCCCAGATCCTCACCACTTCGAGAACGCACGGCCACACTTTCTGTTTCTAATTCACGGTCCCCAATAACTAACATATAGGGAACACGCGCTAAAGTATGCTCGCGGATTTTAAAGCCTACCTTCTCATTTCTCAAGTCCGACTTGACCTTAAATCCACGTTTATGCAATATTTCTTCAACTTTTTGAGCAAATTCGGCCTGTTTGTCCGTAATGTTCATAATTACAGCATGTTGAGGACTCAACCAGAGCGGAAACTTACCTTCATAGTGTTCGATCAAAATACCAATAAATCGTTCAACTGAACCCAGAATTGCCCGGTGTAACATCACTGGAACTTCACGATTTCCGTCTTCCGCCACATATTGAGCATCTAATCGACCCGGCATTGAGAAATCAACCTGCAAAGTTCCACATTGCCAGCCACGTTCCAAACAATCTTTCAGGGTAAATTCAATTTTTGGCCCATAAAAGGCACCCTCACCCGGCTGCAATACATACTCAATGTTTTTTGCTTCTAAAGCATCTCGCAATGCCTTTTCTGCCTGATCCCACACCTCATCAGAACCCACTCGCTCTTCGGGGCGTGTAGACAGGGCAATTTCAATATTATCAAAGCCAAAATCTTTATATACGTCATATGTCAGGTCGATGAAATCAGATACTTCACTCTGAACCTGGTCTACCGTACAAAAAATATGCGCATCGTCCTGAACAAAGTTCCTTACCCGCATCAAACCATGCAAAGTACCGGAAGGCTCATTTCGATGACATGAGCCAAACTCGGCCAAACGTAATGGAAGATCTCGGTATGATTTTAAGCCCTGATTAAACACCTGAATATGACATGGGCAATTCATCGGCTTAACCGCGTAGTCTCTGCTTTCCGAATGGGTAGTAAACATCATGTCACTGAATTTATCCCAGTGCCCTGATTTTTCCCAAAGTGAACGATCAACTACCTGGGGTGTGTTAATTTCCTGGTAATCATGATCACGTAAACGATCACGAATATAATTCTGAATTGTCAGATTTAAATCCCAGCCATCTTGATGCCAGAACACCATACCCGGTGCCTCTTCCTGCGAATGGAATAACCCCAGTGCTTTACCTATTTTACGGTGATCACGTTTCTCTGCTTCTTCAATACGTTTTAAATAAGCTTTTAATTGTTTCTTATCTGGCCAGGCTGTGCCGTAAATACGTTGCAGCATTTTATTATTCGAGTCACCACGCCAGTAGGCACCCGCCAGCTTGGTTAATTTAAAGGCCTTAATTTTGCCGGTACTAGGTACGTGAGGTCCACGACATAAGTCAGTAAACTCACCCTGAGTATATAGAGATAAGTCATCATCGCCTGGAAGATCCTGAACAATTTCTGCTTTATACTCTTCACCTAACCCACGAAAATATTTAACAGCCTCATCTCGTCCCATTGTTGAACGAGTGATCGGAAAATTTTCTTTGGCGAGCTCGGCCATTTTCTTTTCGATTTTTACCAGATCATCCGGGCCGAAGTTTTCTTCATAATCTATATCATAAAAGAAACCATCATCAATGACCGGGCCAATAGTAATTTGTGCGCCAGGGTAAAGAACTTTAACTGCCTGAGACAATAAATGCGCGGTAGAGTGACGAATAACTTCCAGACCCTCTTCATTTTTATCTGTGATAATGGAGAGACTAGAATCATCCTGCATCACATATGATGCATCAACCAGCTCATCATTAACCTTGCCAGCTAAAGTAGCTTTAGCTAAACCGGGGCCAATTTCTGCGGCTACATCATAAACTGATACGGGGGATGAGAAAGTACGCTGACTACCGTCAGGCAAAGTAATAACAGGCATTGTGTGCTCCTGGTTTCAGAGGTGACCCATACGTAAGGCCACATGTTTTATTTAATCGACCATACTATGAAGTTGATTAAACAGGGTTAAATAGAATTTGAGCGCAGAGTCTAGCCAGACTGGCTATGGATTACAATGGATTTTTAATACGAAAGCATAATGCCCAGCACTTGCCATGAAGAGCCAGAGCATACAGGGAAAAGTTTACTAGTTACAGGTGAGTTGAAAGAACTTAAAACAACCCTATGAAAGCTCTTCGTGCTTCCGAGACCGTTGCTTTAATGTCACTCGTTAGTAACCACCACCCCAACTCTCTTTTTTCTTCCAGCGAATACGGGTAAGTACTATACCGAATATCAGGCTTCCAATAGAAACAGCTGCACCAATCATAAACCATTGTTTGATATTATGATCACCTAGAATAATATTCTCCTGCGTCAGGTCTTCAGCTTGTTGATTTGCAATAGCCAACTGCTCTTTTAACTGCTCGTTTTCTTCCGCAATACGAATGGGGTCAGATGCATTTTTACGCAATCTGGTTAAGGTACTCTGAAGGCTTTTGATTTTGCCTTCTAACTGACTCTGAATATTTTCTAATTTGCTATTTTCACTCTGGCTTTCGGTTAACTTCTTTTTAATTTCAGCCTGCTTTTCTTTTAAGGTCTGAATTTTTTTATTAGCCAACTCAAGTCGAACGCGAGCACTTTTCGTTGCCATCAATAAATTCGTTTCAACCCAACCTGTTTTAGAGCCATCAGCTACAGGCGTTACCAAAGCATGTTTTTCATCATCACTAACTTCAATAACCTCAAGCGCCTCACCACTATTTAAAAACTTTAAAATTTTATGCGCAGTAGTGGTTCCCGAACGCATTGGTATAGTGAGCTCATCACTAACATACTGGATATTTTTAGCTGAAAGTGCAGTAACTGAAAATAATATGCTGACAAATAAGGTAATTATGGATAGCTGTTTTTTCATTTTATACAGGGTTCAATGTTAAATATTATCGCCAATTTACAACAAAGTGATGAAAAATGAAAATATGAAGTTTGGTAATGGGGAATAAATCACAAACGATATCGGAGCAGCAGCAGATATTGCCCTTAATTAAATAATATCATTAAGTGAAAAATTGGTGCACCCTGTTGGACTTGAACCAACGACTTCTTCCATGTCATGGAAGCACTCTACCAACTGAGTTAAGGGTGCGTATAATTTATTATGTGGTTCAGCTCCGGCCTCCACCACATACAAAAGACCCAACTGAACTACGCTACGTACAGGTCTTCTTAAAGTGGCGAGAATAATACTGATTGTTACGCAGAATGCAAGTTAAAGCCCTATCAGTTAAACAGTAAGTGCAGCCGATTAAAAGATGCAGCTACAGTTTAATACCTGTATACCAGCCATGCCTGAGTACTCTTGTCTAACAACTTCGAGCCTACGACGGGTTACTGCTCGCTAACACTTTCAAATGCAGTGACTTTACCCTGGTGGCCAGCTCATCTGCCGCTTACCCAACACATGCAGGTGAATATGGTGCACCGTTTGCCCACCATCATCATTACAGTTCATCACACATCGGTAACCCGATTCCTGCATGCCTTCCTGCTCCGCTACGGTTTTGGCTGCCAGATATAGCTTGCCTATTAAAGCGGCATCATCAGGTTGAACATCATTAATTGTTGAAATATGCTTCTTGGGAATCACCAGAAAATGTACAGGTGCCTGTGGGTTTAAATCTCTAAAAGCCAGCACATCATCATCCTGATAAATTATATCTGCGGGTATATCGCCACTGACGATTTTGCAAAATATGCAGTCGCTCATTGTATCTTCCCATTATTTTGGTTTTTGAAGGTTTAACTAATTATATAGGAAGGGAATGCAAGGAATCTATAATTTGAAGGCTAATGAAACTCACACAAACACATCAATAATACCTGATACCTGTCTTTGTTGATTATTAACAGGCACTATCTCTTCATTTTCCTGAAATGTTTGAATAGCTTGCTGTGAAGAAATTCTACGATTGTCGGGCTCTCCCGATGGTTGCTGATTGGCTGCTGAACGAGACAAAAGACTCTGGTTAGCCTCTCTGGTATCTACCCGCTGGGTTTCCGATGATAATACTTCGCCATTTATAACTCTTGAATTTTCAGCTGTAGGGGGTGTTCTTTGATTACTCTGCGCACGCGCCTGATCAGGTTGATTTTGCTGTGTCTGATTTTCTTGTGCACGACCATTTCTGGCAGACGTCTGTCGCTGCGCATCTTGCTGCTGACGCTGCCTGGATGAATCTACAGATACTGACGAGTCAAACTGTTGAGTAAAACTGGAGAGAGCTATTTCCATTTAATGATCTTCATTTAGTGATCAAGGAATTGTAGCAAGCAAATATGGCAAATGTTTACCACATGTCGGAAATTTTCTGCCGCTCTATGAATTTAGAGCAATTTTTGCCGACCACTAAAGGCATGGGCTAATGTACCACCATCTATATACTCTAACTCACCCCCCAGAGGTATGCCGTGAGCCAGACGCGTTGACTCTATCTGGTATTCTGAGGCCATTTCAGAGATATAGTGCGCCGTGGTCTCGCCTTCCACTGTAGGATTAGTCGCGAGTATAATCTCTTTAATACCGCCTTCTTTCATGCGCTCTTCGAGCAAATTCAACCCTAACTCAGCAGGCCCTATTCCATCTAACGGCGATAGGTGCCCCATCAAAACGAAGTATTTCCCATTAAAATCAGCTGCCTGGTTTATGGCTAAAACATCCGCCGGAGTCTCCACAATACACAGCAATTCATCGTTGCGCCGGGTATCTGCACAATACCCACATATTTCGGTTTCAGATAAAGTACGGCATTGTGAACAGTGGCCAATATGATCTACGGCCTGTTGTAGTGAACCGGAAAGGACGGAAGCCCCTTTACGGTCTCGCTCCAACAAATGAAATGCCATTCGTTGAGCCGACTTTGGACCTACGCCAGGCAGACAGCGAAGCGCTTCAATAAGTTGCAAAAGTAAGGGGGATTGGCTCATTATGATATTTGTTTAAATTGACAATAACCTGAACGCTAATCGCCAGCTCACACCAGTTAGCATGAGCGCGCTATCAGGGTTCGATAAAAACAATTTAGAATGGAAGCTTCATTCCAGCTGGAAGGCTCATACCCGCCGTTACA
>Ga0209345_10003167_pt1 | contig 17182 bp, 14 predicted proteins | sample Cruoilmetagenom7_FD_187294 | JGI IMG/M metagenome (GOLD analysis project Ga0209345, IMG submission 187294) | Oil polluted marine microbial communities from Coal Oil Point, Santa Barbara, California, USA - Sample 7 (SPAdes) (version 2) | ecosystem: Environmental > Aquatic > Marine > Oil seeps ...
TTACTGTTTTTTTTATAAAATCCTGCACCTCTTTTTCTTGTCTCATTATAAAACCTGCTGCAACCTGGGCAAGACTATTAACACTCCAGGGAAGCGCATGGGGCAGAATTTTTTTTATTATTTTGTGAGATGAAATCAGAAAACCGACTCTTAGGCCAGGTATTTTAAATATTTTTGACATGGAATTTAATACAATCACATTTGCCAAATCGCAGGTTATCATGCTTTCTTGTTCACCACATCTTACAAAAGACAAATATGACTCATCAATAATAAAAACAGTTTCAGGGTTTGATCTGCAAATATTTTGCATTTGCTTTTCAGGTATTAAGACACCTGTTGGATTATTCGGATTGCAGATAAAAACAGTATCAAATCTTCTAATATAGTTGTTTAAATATTCAAAATTATGTCTGAAATTTTCTGACTCTTTGGCATTTATATATTCATGCTCTGCCTTATGCATATTACAGGCATCTGAATAATCAGAATATGTTGGGCCAAGAATCAAAACTTTTTTTGATCCAAGGGCATAAGGTATGAGATAAATGAACTGTGTTGTGCCATTTCCCGCAATTACAGATTCCGGCTCGATTTTGTAGTGATTTGCAAAAGCAGATACAATTTCTGCCCCATCTACCTCAGGTAGTGCACAAATAGAGTCAATGTTGTTTTTAAGAAATGTTCTTATGCCAGGCATAGGACCCAAAGGATTTACATTACTGCTCATGTCAATAATTTTATCAATATCACATTTAAGTCTTTGTGCAAGATCGTAAATATTTCCGCCATGACCTTTTATCATCACATGCCACCTACAGAAAAAAATAAAAAAAGTAAAGCTTCCTCGATTTCAGTAATAGCGCCTAGCATGTCACCTGTTATACATCCCATACGCTTATGGTAATACAGTAAAATAATAAAGGTTAAAAAGAAAAATATAATTATTAGTCTTATTCCTCTTAAACCTAAAAAAAGCGAAAGTATGATCGGAACAAGTAAGCCCCAAAAATCACTAATTTTCAATCTAGTACCAAAAAGTGCGTGAGCTGTACCACCTTGAGATCGTCCATACTTTAAAAATTTGATTCCAAAAAGCGTACCTGCTCTTGCATAAGCAGGTATTATAACAAGCAGCAGGCTTTTTTGTACATTAATCTCTAAAATGCCGCAGGTCTTCATTGCCAGAACGCATAAAATAGCAACAAGCCCCATAACACCAATTCTGCTGTCTTTCATTATTGCAAGAGCACTTTCTTTTGATCTGTGGCCTAAAAGGCCGTCAGCTGCGTCTCCTAAACCATCGATATGAAAAGCGCCAGTAATAATCACAAGAAAAATAACATCCAGTACAGCTACAACAGGGGGTGTCCATATTAATAAAGCAATTTGATCGAAAACTGCCAACATTAATCCGGCAATAATTCCCACAATTGGAAAAAATGGAATCATTTTATCAGGTTTGAATAGACCTGGCTTTCCCACAGGTAGAATTGTTAAAAACTGTATTGCAGACAACAGATTATACATAAAAAAAATTCCTTAGAGCTTTGCTGCTGGCTAACCTTAACTTTTTTTGATTGGCACTGGAATTCCAGCTACCATCCAGAAAACATCATCAACATGTGCTGCAATCTGCTGATTGACATACCCTGCCACATCTCTAAAAAGCCTTGCAAGACTGTTCTCAGGTACAATACCTGTTCCAACCTCATTTGACACCATTATTACAGGACATTTTGACTTTTCAATGCAATGGACAAATCTTTTAACATTACCTGTTATTGCATCCCACTGCTTTGTTGTTGCAAGAATATTATTTATCCAAAGGGTAATACAATCAATCAAAATAACATTACAGCTATTATGGTTATTCTGTATAGCCTCAGATATTTTTATGGGTATTTCCAATGTAGACCAGGTTTTATCCCTTTCTTTTTTATGACGTGCAACCTTTTGCTCCATTTCATTATCACAAGGAACACAGGTTGCTATAAAAAGCCTTTTCTCTTTTGTAATTTTTTCTGCCAGTTCAAGTGCATGTCGGCTTTTTCCGCTTTTGCATCCACCTATTACAAATATATTTTTTTTTAACACAACTGCTCCATTGCTTTTAATAAACTTTGTTTTTGGTCTAAGCTATCAGCAACCTTGAAAATATCATAAAAAGTTACTCGTAAATTTTTTCTGCAATACTGTCAACATCAACATGTTTTTTAAAATGATCAGCTAAAAGATTATATTGATCTGATCTTGCTGCAGGGCCATAAGCCATGGCAACATGAATGTCACCTATGCCTATGCTTTTAAGCCACATGTCTGTTATTTCAGGTGTATCAAAAAAACCATGCATGTAAGTGCCCATATTTTTCATGTTATCTGTTACACAACCGTCATAATCAGTACAAGTAAGATTATTGCGTTTACTAACTTTTAACATGGGACTTGCTTTATCTCTAATTGTATATCCCATATGAATTTCATATCCTGATGCATGCATGTTGTTCCATGAAAATTCGGTTAATGTGGTAGTTTTAGGGGCTTTCAAATAAGTTTCAACAGGTAAAAGGCATAAACCATCTGTTTTTCCTGGTTTACCTTCCAACCCGTCTGGGTCATGAACAAAACGACCCATCATCTGATATCCTCCGCATATACCAAGTATATGGCCGTTTTTATCTGAATATTCATGGAGCTTTTGTGACCATTTTGTAGTATGGAGCCAGTTAAGATCAAAACGGGTATTTTTTGAACCTGGAATAATAACTGCTTTAAAAAAAGAAAGATCCTGCACCTTTTCAACGAAATAAATATTTAAGCCCTGCAAGTTGAAAAGGGGATCAAAATCAGTGAAATTAGAAATATGAGGAATTCGCAAAATGGCTATTAAAGGCTCATGACATTTTTTATTGGGTACTTTCCTTACATTTTCAATCACAACAGAATCTTCAGCTTCAATGGTTATATGATTGTACCAGGGTAGAACACCAAAAATTTTTTTGCCTGTTTTTTTTTCAATCCACTTAACTCCGTCTGCAAACAGAGAAATATCACCTCGAAATCTGTTTATTATAAAACCTGCAATCATATTTCGATGTTTGTCTGAAAGGCACTCCATTGTTCCAACAATTTGTGCAAATACCCCTCCTTTATGAATATCTGCAACCACAATAACTGGCGCATCAGAATACATTGCCATCCGAAAGTTGACTATATCATTAGGCATCAGATTCACCTCAGCACAGGACCCTGCTCCCTCAAGTATGACAAGATCATATTTTGTCCGCAGATTGTCAAGGGCAGCATATGCTGTTTTTAACAGTTTGTTTTTTTTGCTGTGGTATTGCTTTGCTGTACTGTTTCCAATAGCCATACCACAAAGCACAATCTGCGCGCCTTTTTCGCTTGTGGGTTTTAAAAGAACAGGATTCATGTCCACATTCGGTGGGATCATTGCTGCTTCTGCCTGAACGATTTGAGCCCGTCCCATTTCAAGGCCTTCAGGGGTAATCCCTGAATTGTTTGACATGTTTTGAGCCTTAAACGGAGCAACCTTCATATCCTTGTTTGCAAAAATTCTGCAAAGAGCTGTGGCTACAATGCTTTTACCTACATCTGAACCTGTGCCAAAAACAGCAAGACATTTAGCTTTTCTATCTTTCAATTCCAACTCTGGCATGAATTCCTTTTTTGAAATAGTGTTTAACTTCTATCATCTCTGTCACCAGATCAGCTTTATCAATTATTTCTTTACTTGCAAAGCGGCCAGTTATTACAATCTCAACATTTTCTGGTTTCATTTCAATTAAATCAAGAAATTCTTTTAAGGGCAAAAGTCCATATTTTACAGCAATATTTCCTTCTTCTATTATAACAACATCATATTCCCCTGAAATAACAGCAGCCTTTGTATCTTCAAATCCCTTCATGCAAATATTTATATCAGCAGTTGTGGGCTTTCCTTTAACAAAACAGCCACTACCATACTGTTTAATAGTAATAAGGTCAGAAAACCTTTCCAATGCCTTTATTTCACTATAATTTCCTTTTTTCATAAACTGTGCTATAAAAACTTTCAAGCCAGCGCCAGCAGCTCTTAAAGACAATCCAAGTGATGCTGTTGTTTTTCCTTTGCCATTACCAGTATAAACCTGTACGTATCCTTTCATATCTTTTTTTTCTCACAAATAGTGTTAGATGCATATTTTTTATGTCTGACTACAAACCTGTGAATATTTTTTTTATATTCAATAACACCAAGGAATAAAAATAACAATATTATAGGAAATTAAATAAATTGATTTGATTTGTTATAATAAGATAGGGTTATAGCATAGTATGCTATATTATCATTTTGGCAGGATTATTTATTAAAGGTTTAAAAAATTTTTATTTTATCCAGTTTACCTTGATCCTTTAACTAATTCCAATAAACTTGTTACAACTTTTTTATCCAGTTTTTCTTTATTCGCATCATTGACAAGGATTTTAAGAGCTTTGTTGATATCCATGCCTTTGCGGTAAGGCCTATCTGTTATTAGAGCATCATAGATATCAGCTACAGCCATTATACGTGCTACTAAAGATATTTTATCTCCTTTTAAGCCGTCAGGATAACCTGAGCCATCCAGTTTTTCATGGTGCCAGCGAATAGCATCTAAAGCAGGGCCAAGATTTTTTTTTAAAGGCAAGCATATATTATATCCAACTTTAGGATGTGATTTCATAACTTCAAATTCCTCAGGCGCAAGAGGACCTGGCTTATTAATAATTTTAGTGGGTACACCAATTTTACCTATATCGTGTAAAACGCCCCCATATTTTAATGCTTCCATATCATTGTCTGAAAGTCCCATTCGTTTACCCAGACTCACAGCCACACCAGCTACTCTTTCAATATGACCCTGGGTATAGGTATCTTTTGCTTCAACAGCCTTTGCCAGAGAAAAAAGAACATTTTCAATATTTGTGAAGCTATCTGTGGTTTTTTTAAGTTTAATTAATGAGTTTGTTCTTGCAAGCAGTTCTACTTTATTGGGCGGTTTTGTTAAAAAATCATCAGCGCCTGCTTTAATACCTTTTATTTTTGAAGCAATATCATCTAAAGCTGTAATTAAAACCACAGGGATCATTCTGGTGCGTTTAGCTGTTTTTATGATTCTGCATACCTCAAACCCATCCATTTCAGGCATCATAATATCAAGCAAAACTAAATCAATCTCGTTTTTTGATAAAATAGAAAGAGCCTGTTTACCATTGTCTGCCTTAAATATTTTATATTTTAAAGGAAGCAGCAAAGCTTCCAATAATTTTAAATTACGCAGATCATCATCAACTATAAGAATCTTTGGCAAATGTGAATCGATTTTATTTTTTTCTTTTTTAAAATAATATATTTTATCGCTTTTTCCATCCTTTGCCTCTTGCAATGCTTCATTTACATTACGCAACAGGCCTTCTTTTGTTAAAGCTTTTTCAGGGTATGATGCAAGGCCAATACTTGCTGATAATTCACCTTCTGATAACTGCCCTATTGCCATTTTAATCCGTTTTGCAATATGCAGCGATGAATCTATATCAGACTCTGTCAGAATAACAGCAAATCTGTCACCTGAATATCTGGCTAAAAGATCAGTATTTCGAATATTTTTTTTTATCAAACCAGCAATATTTATTAATATTTTATCACCTTGCAAATATCCCTGTTTCTGGTTGTATTGATTAAATGAATCAATATCAATAAAAGCTATTGTAAAAGATATACCATATCTGTTGCACCTTTCTATTTCATATTCTACAGCAATCTGGAAAAAACCATGGTTAAATAATCCTGTTAAACTGTCTTTAAAGTGAGCTCCTACAACCTGCTTATATTTATGTTCAAAGTTTTCGTTCATATCCATTTTACCTGATTTTTGAATTAAGTAATAAGTTATTGTTTAATATATTTAGATATGGTTTTAAGAAAAGTGCGTGTGTTAATTGGTTTAGTGATATATCCGTTACAACCATTTTTTATAGCTTTTTCTTTATCACCTTGCATGGCGCATGAAGTAAGAGCTATAATGGGTATATTTTGCAAATCAGAATCAGACTTGATTATTCTAGTAGCATGTAAACCATCTATTCCTGGAAGCTGGATATCCATTAAAACAAGATCCGGTTTATGATTTTTTAAAAGTTTTATGCCGATTTCAGCATTAATAGCTTCAATCACCTGATATTTTTTTAACTTTAAAAGACTTGTGATAAGCTTCATATTCATTTTATTATCTTCAATGATCAATATTTTTACATTATCCATAGTAACCTTATTCAGGATCGGTTTTCATCCTTAAAATATTATGAAAAGGCAAATATTATGCAGGGACAAACACAGCAAAAGTACTACCCATGTTTTCGCCTTCACTTACAACGCCAATGCTGCCGCCATGCAGTTCAACAAGTTTTTTTGTTAATGACAGGCCAAGGCCTGTGCCTTCAAACTGTCGACTATTTGAGCTGTCTGCCTGTTCAAATGGTCTGAAAATTCGCTCTTGATCTTCTTTTTTTAAACCAATTCCAGTATCTTTTACAGATATTTTAATAAATTTTTTTGCTTTTGCGTTTATATCAACAAGAGCATCAGCATTTTGTCTGGTAAAGATATTGCCCTTTTTTACCTTTGCCATAGCTGTTTTGTCATCATCATCATCATCAACAACAGTTGCTGTCAGAAAGACCTTCCCATTTTCCTTGGTAAACTTCACGGCATTTGAAAGCAGGTTATACAAGATCTGTTTTAACTTGCGTTCATCTGCATTAATGTATTCAGGTATATCAGAGATCTTAGAAGATAATAAAATATTATGTTTAAGAGCTTTTTCTTTAACCATAGTTATACTGTTTTCCAGAAGAGAAATTATGTGAACATCACCTAACTCAAGCTCCATCTTGCCGGATTCAACCTTTGAAAGATCCAGGATATCGTTGATAAGAGACAGAAGGTGACGACTGCTGCTAAGTGAATCATTCAGATATTCTTCCTGTGTCTCATTTAAATCTCCGAAAAGTTTATCCACAACAAGTTCTGTAAAACCAATGATATGATTTAATGGGGTGCGAAGTTCATGGCTCATGTTGGCTAGAAAATCAGATTTGGCAAGACTTGCAGCTTCTGCAATTGCCCTTGCCTTTTCCGACTCAACCACTAGTTTTTCCAGCTTTTTATCTCTTTGTTGTATCTGCTTTAGCATTTCGTTAAAACCATTAATTAATATCCCTATCTCATCATTTGCGCCTTTTTGGGCACGTACAGAATAGTTTTTATTGATTGCTACTTTTTTTATTGTATGAGCCAGATCAGCTATTGGTTTGGATATGACTTTGTGAAGCTTTGAAGACATAAAATAAGCAAGGGAAAAAGTCCCTATTAAAATAGCTGCAGCAATGTACCCAAACAGTTTTAACTTAAAGTATAATCCTTTCAAATCAGCTCTGATGTATACCATACCAATTTGCCTGCCTTTTAATTTTATGGGTCTTATAAGATCCAGATATTTGTTTGAAAAAAAATGTTGTTTTTTAAGCAGTTTTGAAAATTGATCTGTTTTGGTAAAGTCTGTAAGATTTGCAGCAATGCTTTTTGTTGATCTGTTTTCCTGCGTTTTATGATTTATGTAGCTTGCAAAAATTGAATTGTCCATTGTATATATACATGCGTATAAAATATGTTGTTCTGCATTTAAAGCTGTAAGAATTTCTTCTGCTGTTTCAGTATCCTGATATATAACAGCAGCTGTACTATTGCTCCCAACAACTTTGGCTAACGTTAAAATATTATGGATCATATCCCTGCGAAATGAGGCCAGTTCGCTTGAAAGGTATACAGCAGAAGTTAACAATAGTGTCAGACCGCACATAAATAAAATAATTATATTTAGTTTTTTTTTTATAGGAAAATCCCTGAATTTTAACATTATTTGTTCTCCGCAGGATCATTGGCTTTAACAATTGCTGCTATTTTTAAAAGTTTCGAGCTTATTACAAATCCTGCTTTGCTCACTAAATCTGCATTAATCTCAATTTTAACACGTCCTTTTTTATTTATAAGATTTACCATTCCTCCATCCATGGCAAAATCCTCATAATTACTGACTGTCAATATTTTATAAAGTTTGCCAGGCCCTAATAAATGTTTTACCTTTTTAACATATGAATGGTTTATAAATAAAATATTGCACTCAGATAAACTATTTGTAGCTTTAATTTTTTTAATTTTAATGCTTTTGTTATCAACTTTTTCTCCTTTAACGATTTTATCTAAAAAACCGTTAAAAGGATCATTTCCCAAAATACATATCCTAAAATAAGGATCTGCCGATTTGAAAACACCAGGCGGCCAGGAAATAAAGTTGGTCAGGTTATATAGAAATACAGCTTTTATCTGACTTTCCTCAAAAGATTTTGGCTGGGCATAAAGAGCTGATGATGTAAAAAATATAACAAATGGCAAAAAAATGATAATTAATCTATGTGTTTTGTTAATAATCAATTGCAAACCTGTTAGAAGCAGTTTTAAGTTATTTATGCTAAGCCTGTATTTTTTTGGTTTTCAGCTAAAAAAAACAGGTTATTTTTCCATATACACTGCGTTTAACTTCTGTAGTTGAAGTGTTTATAAGCTCTGGTATATATTCCGGATGTTGCTTGTCAGCAAGATTTTGTCCTGCAACTGCTATTTCAAGATGTTTGTTAACTTTCCAACCCAGGCGGATATCAAATGTAATATAACTGTCAATATCCCCATACGAAATTCTATCCACATAGCGAACCCATGTATCTATTTCCCAATTTTTTATGAAATCAAATGAGGATCTAAATGAAATCTGATGAGACGGCGTATTCGTATCTGCTTTACTTAGCAGTTCATCATTAATATTTTTTTTGTTTATTTCAATATCAATATATGAATAGGCAATTCGACAAAACAACTTGTCTAAAGGCTTGTAATCAACTGATATCTCAGCTCCATAAGTTTTGCCGTATGCACTATTTGCAACAATAAGTGGAACAACAATATGATTCGGAGCAGCAGATGTTTTAAAAAAAGGTGTTTGATAGATGCCGGAGCGAAAATTGTCATATTTATTGTAAAACATTGCAGCATCAAATGAAAGACGTGAAACAGGATGGAATCTGTATCCTATCTCATAGGAAAGAAGTTTTTCTGAATCATAACTCTTGTTTCCGTAAAGAGAAATTACTTTAGGTAAATTGTCAGAATTATCATAGCTGTTTGGTGGAAGTATGTTTAAATAAATTATTCCGTTATTTTCAGCTCTTGACGGAATTCTGACTGCTCTTGCAACACTTGCCCATGTAAAATGTTTATCATTTGATTTCCATGAAATACGGATGTTGGGCTGATATTCAAAACCTGTGTAATCATTATCTTCAAATTTTGATCCTATTGTAAGGCGTAAACTGTCATCTGTCAGCTTGATACTATCTTGGACAAAAACGCTTAAAAGATTAAAATCCATTTTCTCAGGAATAAAAGAAACACTTGAAGAACTATTTCTCAAATTATCACTTATACGACGGATACCAGCGCCCCATACTATTTCATGCCGTTTAAATATTAAAAATTTGTGCTGAAAATCCAAATCAAATATATTTTGATGCTGATCAATTATACTTTCTTTATGCCTTATCTGATCATAATAAAGCTGAAACGCGAAATCAGAAGAATCGCTGATAATATGATTCCATTTGAAAAGCACATTATTGCCAGTTTTTTTAGCATCTTCTATAACCTTATCTGAGTAAGGAAAAGAAAATTTTGGCAAAGAAATTGTCTGCCCTGACTTGCCATTATATGCATCTGCTTGAAAAGTCAGAAGATTTCTTTTATCATTTCCTTTAAGGTCAATGCGAAATCCTCCTTGCAAAAAATGCCAGTCATCAGACTGATGATTTCCGGAATGGTCATAAGAATTATCTCTGTCAAAATATTTTGCATAAATTCTGTATGAGGATTCATCTCCAAGCTTATCTCCGTAACGTATACAACCAAATCCCTTTTCCATTGTACCTGCTCCGCCTGAAAACAACCACCCCTTTGTTTTTTTTGAATGCCTGGTTATGATATTTATCACACCGTTGACAGCATTGGCTCCCCATAGGGTTGCTCCAGGCCCTCTTATAATTTCAATACGATCAATATCTTCCATTACAGTGTCTTGAACATCCCAGAAAACTCCAGAAAAAAGAGGGGTATATACACTTCGTCCATCAATTAGCACAAGCAGCTTATTTGCAAATCTGCCGCTAAAGCCTCTTGATGTTATTGCCCATTTATTTGAATCAATTTTTGCCACTTCAATTCCAGGCACCATGCGCAGTGCTTCAGGAATGTTTGTTGCACCTGATCGCTTTATATCTTCATTTGTTATCACAAATATAGCTGCATGGGTTTCAAAAAGCTTTTCTGACTTTTTTGAAACCGACATAACTTCAACATTTATAAGATCCTCAAGGTTAAGTTTTTTTAAATATTGTACCGCATCATTACCAGATGTTTTTTCTGCTGATAAAGTGGAGACAAAAATGAAAAAAAAGATTAAACCAAGACACGTATAACATGATAAATAGATGCAGGTTTTGTAGTTTTTAAACAGAGAAGACCTTTGACTACCTTTCACAGACAGCTCTCCTTTTGTGATACAAAATTAAAAAACATAAAAAAGTATATCTTCATGGAATTTGATAATACCAGTACCAGTTAATAAGCCTTTCTCCCCAGAAAATATATGTCATTGCACCCAAAGATAAAAAAGGACCAAAGGGAATGGGGCGATTCATCTTTAGATTGCGAGTGTATAAAATGATAATAATCCCGCTCAAAGTTCCCAGAAAAGATCCGACAAATATTGTGACAAAAACTCCTTTATATCCAACAAGTGCCCCAATCATTCCTAATAGTTTAATGTCACCGCCTCCCATACCGATTTTATTCTTTACCATGTAATATATCCAGCCGATTAAATATAGACTGCCTGCACCAGAAAGTATGCCAATAAGTGAATCTTTGTATGACATTGTCGGTAAAAAAAGCGCGCAAAAAAAACATATGGGAATACCAGGAAGAGTTAAAATATCCGGAATTATCTGGTAATCAATATCAATAAAAGTTATTATAATAAGAGTTGTTATAAATATATAATAGACAATTCCTTGATAAGTTAGCCCGAACTTTAACAATACACAAACAGCAAAAAGCCCACTTATGATTTCAATCATTGGATATCGTAAGGAAATCAGCTGATTGCAATTACGGCAACGACCCATAAGAAACAAATATCCAAATATTGGTATATTATCGTAAAATTTTATTGTTTTGTTGCAATTAGGGCATACAGAATAAAGAGGATTTATTAATGATTTAGAGATAGGAAGCCTGTAAATACAAACATTTAGAAAGCTTCCAATACAAATGCCAAAAATAAATATAATAACTTCAATGAGATGAGTATACACCAAAGTGTTAATATATAAATATTCCATTTTTTTTATTATTTTTTATCATAAATAATGTTGATAAACAAAATGCTGCATATAAACTTAACTAAGTGTGGAATGCGAGCTAAAGGCAATAATAATAGTTAATTTTGGGTTTATTTTACTCTGGAATCAATACAAACAATTATTTACTTGATATATTAATGTAGACTATATTATAAAATAGTGATGTGTTATTACTTATTATAGAAATATTAATTTATAAAATCAAGACTGTTAGTATTAATTTTATAAATTAATACTAACAGTGAAGTATTTTTTAATGCAGTTTTAATTTTACTAAAAAAATGGGGTATGGCAAAAGCAACAAAATAATTAAAAAAGGTGAAAATATGGTAGAAGATAACAAAAACGATATAATAAGCTTAATTGCTGAAGATGAAAAAAAAATGGCTATACCCTTGATTCAACCCTTGATGCCAGTACGGGATGTTGTATTATTTACAGATATGCTTCTTCCACTTTTTATTGGACGTGAAAAATCAGTGCGTGCCATAGAAGAGGCTTTATTAAAAGATAAATTTGTATTGTTAGCCACTCAAAAAAATCCAAATTTTGATGATCCAAAACCCGATGAAATTCACACTACAGGAACTGTAGCTAGAATCATTCGCATATTAAAGCTTCCAGATGGTCGTATGAAAGCTTTGGTTCATGGCGTTATGAAGGCTAAAATTGTTGAATATATCAGAAAAAAATCTTTTTATCGCGTAAAGCTTAAGTTGATTAAAGAAAAAGATATTAAAAAAATCAGTTTGGAAACTGAAGCATTTATGCGCAATATCAGGGAAAATTCAGAAAAGGTGCTTTCATTTCGTGGAGAAATGACAAGTGATGTTTGTGCAATTTTAGAATCAATTGATAATCCAGGCAAACTTGCTGATCTTGTGGCATCCAATTTGAAGCTTCATCTTGATGAGTCTCAGAACTTGCTCGAAATTATTGATCCTATCAAACGCCTTAAAAAAGTTAATGATTTGCTTATAAGGGAAGCAAACCTTTCTGCAATGCAGGCAAAAATTCAGACAGATGTTAGAAACGAAATATCAAAAAATCAAAAAGATTTTTTTTTAAAAGAACAGATAAAGGCAATGACCAAGGAGTTAGATGAAGGTGATGAAAAAAGCCAGGAGATAGAAAAATACAGAAAAAAAATACAACGTGCCCAAATGCCTTGGGATGCTAAACAAGAGAGCCAAAAACAGTTGGCACGTTTGGAAAAAATGCATCTTGATTCAGCTGAGGCAACCATTGTAAGGACATATCTTGACCGGATTATTGAGCTTCCATGGAACAAGTCAACCAAAGACGAACTGGATATTATAAACGCAAAGAAAAAATTAGACCGGGATCATTTTGCTCTTGGAAAAGTCAAAGATCGTATCCTGGAGTTTTTAAGTGTTCGGAAGCTTAATTCAAAAATAAAAGGACCTATTCTTTGCTTTGTAGGTCCTCCTGGAGTTGGAAAAACCTCTTTGGGACAATCAATAGCAAAAGCCATGAAACGAAAATTTGTCCGTATTTCTCTTGGCGGGATCAAAGATGAAGCGGAAATCAGAGGCCATCGCCGTACTTATGTTGGTGCATTACCCGGACGTATATTACAAGGCATAAAACGGTGCGGTAAAAATAATCCGGTTTTCATGATGGATGAAGTTGATAAGATATTTGCTGATTTTCGTGGCGATCCTTCATCAGCGCTTCTTGAAGTATTGGATCCTGAACAAAATAATAGTTTTAGTGACCATTATCTAAACCTGCCTTTTGATCTTTCCAATGTAATGTTTATACTTACAGCAAATATAGTTGATACGATTCCATCAGCTCTTCTTGACAGATTAGAAATTATAAAATTTTCCGGATATACTGAAGAAGAAAAAAAAATAATTGCTAAAAAATATCTAATTCCCAGACAGATTAAAGAAAACGGTTTAACATCAAAATTATTATCTATCAGCCCAGGTTCATTGTCAAAAATTATAAAAGAGTACACTTCAGAAGCAGGGTTAAGAAATCTTGAAAGGGAGATTGCTGCGATTTGTCGCAAGGCCGCTCGTAATATTGCAGAAGGTAATAAAGAAGTTTTCCAAATTACACAAAAAAATATACACAAATTATTAGGTCCTCCAAAATATCTTGCTGAAACGATACAGGAAAAAAGCCAGATTGGATTATCAACGGGTCTTGCATGGACACAAGCAGGAGGAGAGGTTTTGCATATTGAAGCTTCATTTATAAAAGGTAAAGGCAATTTAATTGTAACCGGACAATTAGGAAATATAATGCAGGAATCTGCAAAAACCGCATTAAGTTATGCTAAAACAAATTACAGCCTGTTTGGTTATGACAAAAGTAATTTTGAAAATCTGGACATACATATTCATGTGCCTGCAGGCGCAATACCCAAAGATGGGCCTTCTGCAGGAATAGCCATGGCAACAGCATTAATTTCTGTTATGGCGAATATGGCAGTAAGTAATAATATTGCTATGACAGGCGAAATAACCCTTAGGGGAAGAGTTCTTCCAATAGGAGGTTTAAGGGAAAAGGCTCTGGGTGCCTTAAGATCTGGAATTAACACAATTATCTTTCCTGAAAAAAACCAAAATGATTTGATAGAAATTCCAGATAGCGTTAAACAAAAAATACGATTTATTCCAGTACAACAAATGAGCGAAGTTATATCAATTGCCTTGGGCAATAGCAATAATTTTTCTTCTACGCAACCATCTGATGAAAACATATGAAAATACTTGCTGTTGACACCTCCGCAAAAAGTTGTAGCGCAGCAATTATTGATAACAATTTGCTGCTGGCTGAAATGAGTTTGATAAGTGATCAAACTCATTCAAAGCATTTAATGGAAATGATAAGCAAGGTTATCAATCTGTCAGGTATTTTGTTTTCAGAACTTGATGGTTTTGCAGTCGTTAAAGGACCAGGAAGCTATACTGGACTTCGAATAGGAATAACAACAATTAAAGGGCTTGCCCTGGCATCTGGCAAACCTGTTGTGGGCATCTCTTTGCTGGATGCGATGGCGATGCAGGCCAATTTTTCTTCATATTTAATTTGTTCTCTTGTAAATGCATTTAAAAATGAGGCATTTTTTGCATTTTACAAATTAAATAACGGCACGTTGGATAAACAATGTAAAGAACAGGTTTCAACACTGGATCAAATTCTTTCTAGTATTAATGAACAATGCATTTTTGCAGGCGACAATGCTCTTTTGCACCAGACGCTAATTAAAAGCAGATTACATGAACTGGCTCATTTTACCCTGCCTTGCCAAAATGCAGTTAAAGCCTTTACTGTTGCCAAACTAAGCCTGCATAAATTTAAAAACAATGAAACTGATGACCCTGAAACTATTGTTCCTAATTATTTGCAGCAACCATATGCAACGCGATAGGGAGCCAGAATAAGGTTATATTTTATTTTACGTTTGCTTGATAAAAATATTAATATTTTGTTCAAATAGTCTGATTCTTTTATTTAAGGGAAAAGGACGAAATAAGCAAATTGCACTTATTGATTGACTTTGCAATATATTTTTGATATTAAACTATGATAACGTAACATTAATTATACAAAATCCAAGGGTTAAGACAATTTTAAGTATTTAAAAATTTTTTTTTATTACCATGCAATAAAAAGAAATAATATATTTTAGCATTGTAGGGAAGCATAAATTAATGGACAAACTATCTTGGCCTGGGTCTTTTAGTCAAACAAATATACCTATTGTAACTTATAGTTATCCTTTAATATTTGCTTTTGCTTTTACAACACTAATATTTGCCTTATTAGGAATTGTTACAATTACTTTGTTGTTCCTGGTATGCACTTTTTTTATTTGTTTTTTTTTTAGAGATCCAGAACGCATTGTTACCGATAAAAAAGATGCTGTAGTATCACCGGCTGATGGCAGAATTATTTTAATAAAAGAAGAAAGCAAATCGCCATTTTTGGAAGGTACACATATTAAAATCAGTATCTTCATGTCGGTTTTTAATGTACATGTAAATAGAATTCCTTATACGGGAAAAGTAACAGAAACTATATATCATCCAGGCAGGTTTTTGCCCGCAAATTTTGATAAAGCCTCATTGCAAAATGAGCATAATGCAGTGATTCTTGAAACAAAAAACGGCAAACAACTATGTATGGTTCAGATAGCAGGGTTAATTGCAAGACGAATAATAAGTAAAATACAAATTGGTGAGGTCGTATCACGTGGACAACGTTTTGGCATGATTTGTTTTGGTTCGAGAGTTGATATTTATCTTCCTTGTGATACTAAACTTGCTGTCAAATTAGGGAGCAAGGTAACAGCTGGCTCTTCTGTTTTAGGATATCTGATATGAAAAAAATACAAAACAAAAAGAAAAGGCTTAAACGCGGAATATATATTTTACCCAATATTTTTACATCGTTTAATATATTCTGTGGTTTTTATGCTATTATTTCTGCTATAAAAGGTTCTTATGTAGCAGCAGCCTCATTAATATTAATTGCGGTTGTGTTTGATGCCCTGGATGGAAAAATCGCCAGAGCAACAAATACCTCAAGCAAATTTGGTATTGAATATGATTCTCTTGCTGATCTTATATCTTTTGGGCTTGCACCGGGTTTGCTGGCTTATTTGTGGGCTTTACAGTCCTTTGGGCGCATTGGTTGGCTAAGTGCTTTTCTTTTTTTGGTCTGCGGAGCTTTACGTCTTGCTAGATTTAATACGCAGACAGAAATAAAATCCAATAATCATTTTAGTGGGCTGCCCATACCAGCCGGGGCAGCTATGATTGCAACAAGCATTCTGTTTTATCACAAATTTGATCTGCCAGTTGATACAAATAACTTTGTAGTACTGTTAATGCTTTATATACTTTCATTTTTAATGGTCAGCACAATAAAATATAACAGTTTTAAAGGAACTGAGCTGTTTATAAAGATGAATTTCAACGCTTTGGTCGCTGTCATTTTAATCCTTGTTTTTATAGCTTCGCAACCTTGCATTGCATTTTTTATAATCGGAATTAGCTATGTTGTTTCAGGACCCATAACAACTATACTGTATTATAAAAATTCAAGGCAGAATAAAGCACTTGATACTATAAAGTAGAAAGGCAATGCATTTGCTATTTTAAAAAAATAAGGCTATTAAACCCCCGTTTGAGATATTTTCAATAGCAAAGCTTTAAATATTTTATATTTCCCCTTTTTAATATACAATGATGATTGCCCATTAATTTGGGTAGAAATAATTGCATATTTATTGCACAAATGGTAATCAATTGATGCTTTATATGTGGGGTTTATATAATAGTTGATTGAAGCTATTTTATTTAGCTTTAGGAAAAGATAAATAAAATAAGGTATTTGTTTTATGTCAAAAAATTATAATATTGCTGTAATTCCTGGAGATGGAACAGGGCCTGAAGTTGTTTCTGAGGGAATCAAAATTTTAAAAACCGTTGCAGACAACTGCGACTTTAAATTGGATTTTACTTACTATGACATAGGTGGAGAGAAATACAAAAAATCAGGCGAAATACTATCCGACTACACATGTGAAAAAATAGCTTTATCAGATGCAATATATTTAGGTGCCATAGGG